>ERZ1106963.2288-NODE-2288-length-19413-cov-6.115611_pt1 | contig 19413 bp, 16 predicted proteins | sample MGYA00403681_ERZ1106963 | MGnify/ENA primary metagenome ERZ1106963 (study PRJEB35170, sample SAMEA104062407) | human gut metagenome | biome: human gut; feature: human-associated habitat; material: faeces | place: Denmark | collected 2012-05-03 ...
TGTAGCCGGTCGCATAGGCCGGCACGTCCCAGCTCACCTGCACCCCGCTGGCCACATTTCTCACATCAGAGATCAGCGGACGAGTGTAACGCAGCAGCCAATACCGGGCGGCGTTACCGGCCTTCGCCGTTCGGATCTCCAACGTCCCACCGTTCTCCACGGCATCTTTGGTCACACTGAGGCAGCAGGTAGGTGCGCACTTGGGCATCAGGTAATAGTATCCATCCTTGGGGCCGGGCAGGATCTGCCAATACTGACCATCCTTGTCCACCTTGGGGTACTGGATGACCTTAGTGCCAGAGGCGGCAGAGGACTTATATACGGTCAGGTACAGACCGCTCTTCTCCATCATCAGACGGTAGTAGCCATGGCTCCCCACCGCCTGGGCACGGATCTTCATGGAATCGCTCTCTGTATTATAGCTCAGGCTGAGAACACTGCCTGATTTGCTGTCCTTAGCTGTAACACAATATTTATTACTTCTACCATTATCGAAGTAAAAGGTGGCATTGGGCAAATTTTTTTGGGCATTGCGAACGGCGAATTTCTGACGCAGGAGGACGTTGGACGTCTTGTTTGCCATCTTTATCGTGATCCGGTATTCGTAGAAGCCCGGCGTCAGCTTGCTGAACTGCAAGCTCTGGCTCATCTGGCTCAGGTCATACCCCACTGAGTTGACGGTCACAGTCTTGTTGCAGTTTTTCACTGGGTCGCCATTCAAGTCATAGCAGCCAGCAGTGACTGTGCTGATCTGATCGGAACCGCCGATATGCCCTCGAACAGCCTGGGCAGTCCCTTCCCTCAGGATGCCGCCATCCAGCGCCAGCTTGCCATTTTCCAGCGTGGTACTCGTTTGACGATAATACTGGTAGACCCGTTTGATCGTGAACGTAAAAACCTTTTCCGAATCACTGTACTTGGTGGACTTAGCCTTGTTTCCGCTCACAGTTATTTCACGAATGAAGTTCTTCTTTTCGCTCTTTTCCAGCGGATCGGTTACCAGGTATACGTTATCCGTTTTTTTCCCGATGATCATCAGGACATGCTGCCCCGTACTGGTCTTATAACAATCCTTGTTGACCCAAGTGATGATAGGCGGGCTGTAGGCACCGTTGCCGTTGACATACCGCTCTACCATTTCCTCTAGTGAACCTTCATCCTGATAAATTGCGCCTCGATTGATCGTGGGTGATTTCCCATCATTGGTACTCTTTTTGAGGATATCCTTTGGCAGCTGGTCGATTCCCAAATAGGACAGACTCATGGAAATACAGGCTGCCCAACAATAATTGATGGCTTTATAAGAACCCCAATGCCCTGATTTATTGTAATACGGATTCGTAGATTTCTGGGTAATGTACCGGATCTGCCCATCCTGGATCTCGTCCGCTGTGCTCAGGGTCACATTTGGGTCACAGGAAGAAGTTACCAGCACTCCACAGGTGTTCAACTGTTTGTCCGCACTGCTGGAGGTTCCCCCATCCTTCTGGGCAGCTGTGCTGACTTTGGTACGCTGTGTAGCGGCCGCTGTCTCCACAGGGACACGGTTCGCCGTCTCCTCGGACTCCGAACCGGTCACTGTTTCTGCCACAGCGACAGTTGGTTCCGGCTCAGCCGAATCCGTGGCCCAGGCGGCAGACGGCAACATACTGAAAGTTAGTGCGATTGTCAAGAGAAAGGTGGTCAACTGTCGTGTTCGTCTTGTCATGGTCGTTCTTTGTCCTCCTGTTTAGAATTTGAAAAATTTTACAAAAAGCGTCCGAAGCCACCCCCCGTGGACAGCTTCGGCCTTGAAACTTAACAATACGGTTACAGTTTAACACAAATTTAATCAAACGTCCACCCTTTTTGTAATCTTTTTCCCATTCTATGGGCAAAGAAAAGTTAACATTATTAGCGAAAACACGACTTTTCCTCCGACTTCTCTCCTTTTTCGAACCTTTCGGTCAAGTATCCCTCACCTCTCGGAACACAACCAACCGCTGTCCCAGGTAATTGCAGCAGGAGAACAGTCCCATTCCGACCAGCATGGATATGAACGCTGCGGTACGGCTGTCGACATTTGATCGGAAACGCCATAAACGAAGAAGATGTTGAGTCGTTCGCTTGCGGAAAGACATGCTGATCGGATCATCAATAAAAAAGAAGAGAACGGAAGGAGAAAAAGCTTGATTTTTACAATAACCGGCGGTATATTTCGCAATGTGAGGAAAGAATGTTATCAAGGAGACAAATCAAAACGTATTCTTAAACGGAAACAAAACAGCGACTGGCTTCTGATCAGAAAACGCCAAAACAATATGAAGAAGTCCAGACAAGAGAATGCCCGGAGGGGAATCTGGCGCATTCTGTCTGCATACTTCTTCGGGTATTGGCGTACCTCTGATCAGAATGCTCACAGAATGTCGCCTTTTTTTATGTAAGGAGAAACTTTTACATGGATAACAATTTTGGATTGGTTTTTGCCGGAGGAGGAGGCAAGGGAGCATGGCAGCTGGGGGTTTGGAAAGCATTGGAGGAAGCTGGCATCAGAGGAGCCGCAGTTTCAGGGACATCGGTGGGAGCTTTGAATGCATCACTTTACGCACAAGGTGATTATAAACGGGCCGAGAAGGCATGGATGTCGATTTCCAATGACAAACTTCTTGCTCCCAATTTAGATGCCTTGGTCAAAAAAGGTCTGATCCCGCCGGATACCCTCTTGGGAAAAACCGTAGGCGTTTTTTCCCAGACAGGATTGATCGATTTCATCAAAAACTTTCTTGATATTCAAAGTTGCGAAAGTTTTCTTCCTACTTTTGTTGCCTGTCATTGCAAAACAGATAAGTGCGTATCGTATTTCAAAATATTTCCAAAACGAAATTACGATGATGAAACTATCCGGAAGATACTTCTGGCCTCTGCAGCCATTCCGGGAGTATTTGACAGCGTTGAAATCGACGGAAAAATGTACAGCGATGGCGGGTTTGACATTATTTATTCCCTTTCTGATAATTCGATTCAGTCATCACAGTACAATAACAGCCCGGTGGAACCGTTGGCTGAACATGCTGCTGAATTAAATATCAAAAACATAATCCTCTTGGCACTGAATCGGGATGAATTGGCGCAGCGTCCTCAGTATGGATCTCTGCGTGTGATTCCGTTGCTTCCCAGTGACTCTCTTGGCGGGAAAGACGGTTGTCTGGATTTTGACCCGGAGCATGCCAAAAAACGGATTGCCCAAGGTTACCGGGACGCCCAAAAATGGCTGGATCTGGTCCGTGGCTTCATGGATGACGAAGCCCGGATCGCGGAAATCTGGGATCGTATTCTGGCCGGAGAGAAAGACTATCTGGGAGCCAACCGAAAAAGCAGCATTGGCTTTATCGAATCTGCCAATCTCGAAAAAGACATCGCCGACTTCAATAGGATCATTGTATCGGATGACGGAAACTCATCATTGGAAACCAAAAAGAATTATTCGCTGGAAAAACAGCTGAAAAAAGGCGATCTGGCACTGATCGATTCCCAAAGGAGAGCGGAACTTGACCATCTTGTGGAAATCCTGGTGGATGAAAACCGTCAGAACTCCGATCTGCTGACCAGATATGCTATGGATGCCATGGCCGCTTTGACCCCGGTGGAAAGCCGAGCAACGGAATTGCTGGAACAGGGATTCTTCGGACGGCTCTGGCATGACATTACCGGGAAAAATTCCAAAATGGTTTCCAGTTCCATGTTAAATTTGGCGCAAGCGCAGTATGCCTCCATCCAGCTGATCCAGAAGCTGCAGCATAAAAACCTGCTGCAATTCGAACTTGCCGGGGCACTTCATGCCCGTCTTAACCGTCTTGCATACGATGCTGCACAGATCCAGGACAATGTCAATGGACAGGTCCGGGAAATCTATAACAGCATGGCACTGGTTTACTGCAAGGTGAGGAAACAGTTGCAGGATCATGAAAATCGTCTCCGTAAGGTCGAACACTTTACCAAAATGCACAATTGGGCTTTAACAGTTGATGTCAAAAATTATTGCGGAAAAAAATTTGACACTCTGTCTGCTCCCGCGCAATTGCTGGTTGCTGCAATGGATTTCTATTTTCAAACCGATGGTTGTCCGTCGACTGGCGACTTGATGCTATTTCAAAGTGTTTTGAAGCGAACGGAACTGGATAAAGAATTGATTTCCGTGGATGATTTGGTCGGCATCGGCAAAAAAACTTCCAACCTGATATGTCAGTTCAAGGAAGATCTGCGTATCGGAGAACCGAATACCGCAGATCAGGAAAACTGGGTGCCTGCCGTTTTTGAGGGAACCAAATACCCGATCTCCGGGAGTCATTTGCGCCAACCGGCAATTCTGGTTGCCTGCGAACTTTTCTATCTGCTGAAGGCAAATCATTGGATGCCACGAAAAATACAGGAAAGCGGAATCCGCGCGGATTATCTGAAACGGTGTAAAGATTTTCGGGATCTGGTGGAACAGCATTCCGAAGATTTCGGGGAAAAGCTCCTGCCGGAAATCACAACTCTTGAGGAGAGAATCCGCAGTTATTATTTCAAGGTCAATCTGATCGGTCCCTTTTCCTCCGGTAAGAGCTCTCTGCTGAATACATGGATGGGCCAGGACATTCTGCCGACCGGAATCGCGCCGGAAACTGCGGTCGCTTCGGAACTGATGTATTCACCACCACAGGAAGAAAAGTTCGTTCTCTTCCCGATGGATGAATCTTTGCCAACTGAAACGTTGCCCGGAGTCAGTTCCGCAAATCTTCAAAGAGTCAAGAAACGTGCCAATGCGGGAGAACTCCTGAAAGTTCAAATCTTTCTGAACAATGCGAAACTGCAGCGCTATCCGGATGTCTGCCTAATTGATATGCCGGGGCTGAGTTCCGGACTGAAAGCTCACGAAGAAGCGTTGAACCAGTTCATTCTGGATGCTGGAACCGGGATATTCTGTGTTCCTGCATACGATGGCACGATCCAGTCGGACGGGATGCATTTCCTTGACCGAATGACCAACTTCGACTGCGGGTTCTACCTGCTGCTGACCAAAGCGGATCAGAAGACCGCATCGGAATGCCAGCAGATTCTGGAAACCTGCAAAAGCATTATCCATGAAAAGCTGGGCGTCCCGTTTGAGGAATTGAAAACCGGCATTGTTTCCACCCAAAAAGAAAAAATTGGGATCGGCGATTTTACCAAATTGATGGATACGCTGCTGGATCAGAAAGACAATATTTTCAAATACAAATTTGACGATGATCTTCAGGAACTTTGCGCTGAATGCATTGCTTCGCTGAAAAAAATCCTGTCCCGCGACTTCTCTTCCGGAGAACTGGAAGCGGAAATGGAAAAGATCGGGAATCTGCGCCGTGAAATGCCGCAAATTCTTTCTCGGATTTTGTCCGGCATCAACCGTAAAATCCCCGCCGAGACCAATGCCGTCGTGGAACGGATCAAAACAACTCTCTATGGATTGCGTTCCGGATTGAAAGCCCAGATTAAAGCCGGTCAGGATTGCTCCGGGGAAATCACTTCCAACATGAAGAGTGTAATGCTGTTCGAGCTCCAAAACCGGGCGAACAATATCTTCAATGACGCCATACGGCAGGCCGCCGAGACATTCGGCGAGAAACTCTCGTTCAGCATCAGCACTAAAGATATTTCCGGAGAAAGTTCAAGCGGTTTGAAAGGTGATAATTACAAGGGAACCGGTGCCACTGTCGGTGCGCTGGTCGGATTCGCATTAGGGGGGCCTATCGTTGCCGTTATCGCGGGGGTTATCGGCGGTTGGCTCGGCAGTAAAGTCGATGATGACAGCGAGCTGGATGCACAGTTGAACAGCACGTTGGAACAATCGGCGGAAAACGCGAGACCCATTGTCAATGAAGCATTTCAGGCGGCCGCAGCAAACTTCAAGACTGATCTGGAAACTGCTATGAATAATAAATTGTCTCGTCTTGAAGAACAAAATCAAGTCCTGCAGCGCAGACTGGAAGAAAATCAGACCGAATTCAACAAACTGAAGGCATCCCGCGAAGAAACGTTGAACAAATTGATTGAAATATCAACCACAGAAAGGATTGCTAAATGAGTTTCGATGATGATGTCGCTAAAGAATTTTCTGCCGACACCTCAAAAGAAGGCTATGTCTCGGAGGAAACAAACAGCAGGTTTCAGCTCTTGACCAAACTGATCTCCACACCCGAGACTTTGTCAGAAGATGAGGAGAGTTTCCGGAAACTGGAAAAACTGATCCGCTCGGACTTTCTAAAACTTTGTTCCGGCATCGGGATCCCCGGCGAGAGTGCGCTTTACAATGAATTGCTGCTGATGTTGAGCGACCTCCGCAAGCTAATCGAGTTTCCTTATCTCGCCAATAAAAACCTCCTTGCAGTCGGCGGTGGATTCAGCGCGGGGAAATCCCGATTCCTGAACTCCATCGTCGGGGAAGAGCTGCTGCTCCCCGAAGGGATTCAGCCCACCACAGCGATTCCAACCTATCTGACCTCCGGCAAAGGCGAGGAAATTTCCGCACTCAACGCGTTCAACCGCACCCAGCCGCTGAACCGTGCCATGCTCGCTTCCATCGCCCATGCGTTCAATGAAGGGAAGAAAGCAAAGTCCGGTACGATTTCCTTCTATCACATTCTGAAGCTGATCCAGGTTAAAGTCAAGAAATTCAAATGGGACAACATTGCGCTTCTGGATACTCCAGGATACTCGAAACCTCACACCGATACCGGAAACGGCGATCAGAAAGGAAGTGATGTGGGCAACACCGATGCGGAAAAAGCCCGCGAGCACTTGAGCCTTGCCGACCATCTGATCTGGGTTGTTTCCGCGCCGGACGGTACCATACAGCAACCGGATATTGATTTCCTGAAAAATCAGCTCAAATGGGAACGTCCGCTGTATATACTCATTAATAAAGCCGACCAGAAAAACAAGGACGATATCCGGGCAATCTTCAACCAGGTGAAGGAAGATGCCGAAGACGCTGGATTCACGCTTGCCGGATTGTCCGCCTACGATTCCCGCAATAAAAAGGTCGTCCTTGGTGACGATCCGGAAAAATGGTTTGACGAGATCAACAAAAAATACAAATTCACGCAATGGCACGGACGCTTCAAGGCGATTTTCGAGAAAATCATCCAATTCAATGCCGAGGAGGAAGCTCGCTGCCGTACGTTGAAAGTCAGCCTCGATCCGATTTATTTGAAAGGAGATGATGTTCTGTCCGCAGAGCAAATGAGCAAGCTCAAAGAGACGATGAAGTCGATTTCAGATGAAAGCAAAACTCATGGCGCCGCCGCAAAAAAGTTTACGCTGTTCAGCCAAAAAGTGGAAAACCTTTTGGACGATATCCTCAAACAGATCGGTATCGCCGATGAAACCGCGTCAGCTGTCGGGATTGCTGGACACTGGATCGCCCCGGACGGATGTCTGCCGCAGCTGAAAAAAGGCGATGTGATCAAGGGAACGGTCGACAGCCTTTCCAAATTCCGGGGATGTTTCGTTTCATCTCCGGCACTGAAAGACCAGATCCGGATTCGCTACAGTGACATTGCCGCACGTTATACCGATCCGGCAAAAATCTTCGGCGAAAAGCAACAGCTCCGACTGACCGTGTATGATATCGACCGGGCCGAATCAGGCATCGAGTTTACCGTTACCTCAGACAAAGAAAGTGCAGGGAAAAAATGAAAACACAATCGGCTTCTATTCTTAACAGTTTGAAACGCTTTAATTCGGACCGCAAAATTGCGGGGAAACATCCTTTGCGGCAATTGATTCCGGAAAGACCTGTCCACATTTCCTTTTTTCAGGGGATTGTGCTGGCGGCCTTGTGCGACGACGGAAAAATCTCCCTGGGTGAGCAGGAACATCTCAGGAATCTGGGGTTCAGCCTCTCTTTGTCAGAGGACGATGTGGAAGACTCCATTGACACAGTTAAAAAGATCCGTTCCACCAAGGACCAGACGGCATTTCTTACCGAGGTTGTTGAATCGCTTTCCGACCCGATGGCGGCGATGCTTTTTCTGTGCGAATTCATCGTGATCTCTAACGCGCCTGACCATGACCGGAAGGAACTGCAACCTTATATCGAGGCATTTGCAGAAGGACTGAAACTTGCCAATGCAAAGATGTTCTTCCAGACTTTCTGCGCATTTGCCAGTGCGGAAGGTAAGGCGCGAACGGCAGCGGCAGCCGATGTCCGCAAAAACTGCCCGGAGGCGTTTCTGCCGTTTCTGCCATATTTTCTCACCGGACTTGAGGAGCCGGACAAGGACTCTCTCTTGACGGACATGGAGAGTTTGATGGACAAGTTGTCCGGTGATATGGACGAAAACAATGCCAAGGCGCTCAAGGATTTTTTGTCGCAGTTTCTGAAATCGCATCCTGAAATTTCCAAGTACCAGCTGATGCATATGCTTCTCCCCGTCGTCAAACAGGAATATCAGTCTCTGAAAAAGCCTATCAACCGACGAAAAGGCAAGAGAGCAATGCAGTACGCCGAACGGAAATTCCTCCGATATGTCTGCCTGATGGATCTGCTGACGGTGTGCAATGAGGATTTCATGATGATAAGGGCGCTGCCACCGAAAGAGGGCTTCTCCTCCTCTCTTCCCTCTCTTGCCATCTTTCAGTTGTCGGAAGAAGATGTCGCCAAGGACAATGTCAACGATCTCTATGGCCGTTATGTGAAAGAACTTGAAGAACGCTGCAAATAATAGGAGACATATCATGAGTTTTGATCTTGCAACCATGCAAAAAAAATTAGCCGGGATCAAGCAGAAACTGGAGTTGCTGAAAACGGATTATCCCGGTCTTGCTGATGAGATGCAAACTTCCATCAAAGGCTTCGAGACAGCGGCCGTCAATAAAATGGAAGAGGGCCGTTTGCTTTCCATTTCGATCGTGGGGCGGGTAAAAAGCGGAAAATCAAGCCTGCTGAACGCTCTTCTGTTTGATGGCGAAAGTGTCCTTCCGCAGGCGGCAACCCCGATGACGGCCGCGCTGACGTTTATCCGTCATGCACAGGAATGTCATGCGGAAATCGAATTTTTCTCACCCGATGATTGGAATGTTTTTGTCCGTCAGGCCAGGAAGTATGATGCCATCTGCGCAGAAGTGAAAGCGGAGCTGATTGCCGAAGACGAAGAACGCATGAAGAGGGCCAAGTCGAGAGGTCGTGTTGTTTCCTGCCGTGAAATCACGAAACAGCGAATTGCGGACAAAGCCAAGGCAAAGTTGAATGAGAATTTCATTGCGGCCCATGAACTGGTTGAAATGGCAGAAAGGGAAAATCTGAATCTGGATAAACTTTTAGGCTCCAAACCGGTCATCATCAAAGCGACAGATCCGGTGGCTCTTTCCGGAAAACTGGAAGAATATGTCGGAGCTCATGGAAAATACACCTCCATTGTCTGCTCCACAACGATTTACATCAATGACCCGAGGCTGGAGGGATATGAGATCATTGACACGCCCGGAACCAATGACCCGGTGATCTCCCGCGGGCAGCGGACGAAACAGCATTTGAAAAATACCGATGTGGTTCTGGCCATGAGCAATGCCAGCAATTTCTTTAACCAGTCCGATCTGGAACTGCTGAGTCAGAATCTGCCTCAATGCGGCGTCAAGGATTTCCTGCTGCTCGCCTCACAGTTCGACTTGACGGTATCCGAACACGAGAACAAGATCCCGCGCGACCTGTCTCCGTACGAACGTCTGGTGAAAGGGTTCGTCGATGTCCAGAAAGTGGTTCAGGAATCTTTCCACGACCGCGTTGAACAGATCGCGCGGCTGGCCGTCCAGCAGAAAAACGGTGATGCCGAAAAGTGGAATTTCCTGCTGTCGACCAAAGCGATCTGCGTTTCCTCAATGGCGTTTATCCTTGCAAGACACTGGGACAACCTGACGGACAAAGAAAAAGAAAATCTTGCCCGTTTCAATGAAATTATTCCCGGTTACACTTTTGACCGGAAGATGCTCGAGGATTTCTCGCGCATTGTTCAGGTCCACAAGGAGCTTGAGAACATCAAAGCAAAGAAAATGCAGATCATTGCCGAATCACTGAAAAACCATGTGGAGGCAGGCAAAAAAGTTTTTGCGGAACAGGCAAGGAGTCTGCAGAACAGCATCCATGCAAGCATCGAGGCGCTGGAAAACAAAGATGTTGCCCAACTGACCAAAGAACTGAAAGCTCAGACGACCCGTCTTGAAAAGGGCAGATCCTCCCTTGAAGGCTGTTTTGAGGATGCCATTTTCGGCGCACATGAAAAATTTTCGGGCATCCTTTCCGAGATCCGGCAGAGCAAGGCGCAGTTTACCAAACTGACGGTTCAGTCTGAATCCCACACCGAGTATAGGACACATGATGAATATCGTGGAGGACTCGGCATTCTCGACTTTTTTCTTGGACCGAAACAGGTTACAAGAGCGCACACTGTCACGACCCGTTATGCAGATACTTACGAGGCGGTGGATCAGGTGGAATCTTTCGCCAATCAGTCGCGTTCCATGCTGGAAAATGCCATTCGCTCTGCCGTCAATGTCCAGGAACTGAAGAATAACATTTCCGATGCGATCCTTGCTCTGTTCGAGAACGGGAACGAGGATGTCGATCTGGATATGCTCAAGGAAGAGATCAAGAGTGCGGTCCGCCGGATTACGATCCCGGATGCCGATTTCGGTGATGTTGATTATTCCGACTCCATTACATCAGAGTTCTCGGACAGCTGTGTGGAAGATTCTGATATCAAGTCATTAAAAGAGGCCCAGAGAGCCGCCTTGAACGCGGTCATTTCCGATTTGGAGAAAAAGGCAAAGGGAAAAATCAATGCCATCGACAAATGCCTGAAAACAACGATGGAGACCTTTGTGAATCGGCTGATCGGCGATCTGAAAGCCGAAAATGAGAAACTTGCCGAAAAGCTGAAAAACAAATCGGAAAGTTTGAAGCATCTTAAGACACTGCTTCCGGTCGCCGCCGAAATCAAAGAGACGATGAACAACTTATAACGCAGAGGGAAAAATGCCGTCTTTTAAGGACAATTTGAAAAACATGGCAGCGGAGAAGAAAACTTTCCTCCGTAAACTGAAAGAAACCTTGAAGAGGAGATGTAAGCGATGAGCTATTTTATAAAAAAGATGAAATCGGCAGCGGAACAGGCGAAAGTCAAGGATCATCCGCTGTTCACCAGGGAATACGGTTTGGAAATCCGCAATGCTTACTTTTTCGGAGCAGCGGCATCTCTTTGTTTTTTGGACGATGAACTGGACGCCGAGGAGCAGAAAGCATTAAAACTGTTAGGATTGGGACTTCATCTTTCCGCAGAGGAAATAGATGATGTATGCAAATCGGTCCAGAAAATCGGCGATGATGATAAAATGCCTTTCCTGCAGGAGGTCTTTGCGCTGATGGACTCCGATTATCTGAAATATGCTCTTCTGACCGATATGCATACGCTCTGTCTGAAAAAAGGCAACCTGACAGAAAAAGAAAAAGATTTCATCAATACGGCAACAGAGATTCTTTTCAGGAAAGGAAAGGACGTTTTCAGTATGTGGGAAGCCGGATTAACTCTTGATAATATTGACCAAGCGGAAACCTTTTCTCCTGATGCGAAAAAAACTGATGATACCGGAGCAGTTTCCGTTCACCGCGATCCGTTCTTTGAGCAAATGGCAGAAAACAACCGGACGATGTATGATGCGCTTCTGAAATTATTGAACGACAATCCGGAATTCAAAGATAAGCTCAAAGAGGAATCCATTTTTGAGGAAAAGATGCTCATGAGCTTTTTCATTGACTACAAGGTTTTCAGAGAACAGATGATACAAGCTTGGAATATCGATGAAAATATGCCAGTATATTCGTCCTGGCCTGCAGCAGGCAAGGAAGCCTTGCAACGAAATCTTTTTTCTAAAGGTGTGACTGCAGAGGATATTGATAAAATTCATTTAATGGCTGATGTGTATGAGATAATATTGCAAGACATGCTGGTCAATTGCAGTAAAGCTGTCAACGAATGGTTGTCGGAAAAACACCAGCGGGAGCTTGAAAACCTCAAGAGTGAGCTTGAAAACAACAAGCGGGAGCTTAAGCGCAACGCCCGCCTTATGCACTTTTCTGGCATCCTCGACAACAATGTTTATATTGCCCCCAACATTCCTCAATCCAAGCTGGACGGCGCCAGACGATCCTATGTGCCTTTTTACATTGACGAGGATGATATTCTGGTCCTCGTTGATGATACTGCGTTCGGTGGTGCAGGCGATGGTTTTGTCATCACGCACGATGCAGTTTATTCGCATGAGATATTCATGGATCCCGTTACCGTCTATTTCCATAAATTCTCGGAAATCAAGTACAACAAAAACGAGATCTACATTGATGGGAAGAAGGCATGCCATGTCTGTCTGCCTTCGGCCAAAGCGATGGAGGAGTTGGCATGCGGTATCGCTGGAATTCGTGAATATTCTGAATGACCTTCTCGGTTCTCAGCCAAATTTGGTGACGATTGCGAGACTTCGGTCATCGTTTCCTCGAGGGTCTTGCGACCAGCAGCCCCGCGTCAGGTAATCCAGCAAGTCCTGCCGGGACAGTGTGCCTGCGGCGCAGTCGTCGAAGATCTTGTTGAAGATTGGACCGGGGGTCATATTCGAAAGCTCGAACATGAGGAACTCCGGCCCATCGCTCGTGATGGCGATGCCGTTGATGTCCTCCGCCGCAACCAGCCGGGCATGGTAATCGCGGTTGATTTCGGCTTCGGGACGGAGAAAACGGGTCTCGTTGTCGAATTCCCCCTTGTCCGGGGGGAACAGCGTATAGCCGCAATCTTCGCCATCGCGGATGACGATTGCGCCGTCCCCGACCTGAAAGAATCCGCAGCGCACTTTGCCCCAGACGGCAAAGGCAATCGTGAAATCGAACTCGGATTCCGAACATTGATACTGTTCGGCAAGTTCTTTTTTCTGCTGGCAGACGGTCCGGATCATGAGGTTGCAGAAGCGTAGCCAGCGGTTGTCGTTCCATTTTTCGCCGTCCAGCACGGCGGCAAGCAAGTCTTCCATTACGGCGCACTGACTGCGGAAGGCTTTTACCGCCGCCTGTGCGCCGTAATGCGAGTAGCGGGCACTGCCGCGTCCGTCACACACGATCAGGCACGGACGCGGTGCAAGCCACACGCCGGACGCATCCTGGCAGGGAATTTCCCTGCGAATGTGTCCGTTGCCGGGAACCGATACAGCGAATCCCCGGAATGAGTTCATTTTTCCTCCTCGGCGACCGGCGTTCCGGCGAGGTCAGCCCAGGAGTTGACGTTGCCGAGAACCACGGCATCCTGTTGCGCCACGGAGCTGGCGGAAACGCTCTTGAGAGAGTCGGTCAGCCACTTGAAGAATTCCTTGAAGCACAGCCCCTTAAGCTTGACCGGGCCGGGATGTTCGGGCAGAATCTCGCGCAGAGTGTCGAAATCCGCCTCGTCGCCGATGCCGATACCGATGTACTGCAACCGTTTTTCCTCGCCCATCTGCTTCATGGAGGCGGCGGCGCTTTTCCAGTCGTCGTTGGGACAGCCGTCGGTCATCAGGACGATCCACGGTTTGTAGCTGGAAATGCCTTTCTGCTTGTAAAGACGGCGGCGGGCCTTGAGCTCGGAATCGGCGAGTTTGAGGGCTTCTCCAAGCGGGGTGGAGCCGTTGGCGTCGAGTGCGGGCGGATTGTCGTTGACCACGTTCACGGGAGCAAACGGGGCCGCAATTTCGGCATTGCCTCCGAAGGTGATGACTTCCAGTTCCACGCTCATGCTGGCGGTCTCGTCATCGCTGGTTTCGCGCAGGAACTGGGTCAATCCCTCCTTGAGTTCGCGCAGCGGTGCGCCGGACATGCTGCCGGAGACATCCAGCATCAGGATGACGGGGCAGCGGGGCGCGGGGTTGGTGACGTCGAGGGCGGTTTCTTCTGCGTAGTCGTTCATGGTGTTTTTTCCTTTCTTTTGACTTTTTCGGGCAGGATTGCCCTTTGGTTTGGATTTTTGCTTGAACGCATGACGTTGATAAAATTTTCGAGTTCGATTTTGAGTTCGCCGAGCATGGGGCGCTTCTGCGGTTCGTGGTGGCCGTCCACAAACATTCGGATGAAGAGACGCTTCAATCCGGGCGTGAGCCAGCTCACAGACTTGAACCAGCCGACCGGGAGACGCACCCCGTCCCGCCGTGCCAGCGGGCACTTGCCGGATTTGAGGTTGTCCACCGGATCGGTCCCCCCGCATTGGGCGTAGGGATGCAGTCCGCTCATGAGGATCATGTAGACCACCACGGCGAGGCTGAACCGCACCTGTTCGGGCGTCCGTTCCTGATTGAAGAGCTCCGGATGGAACAGCAGTTCGGGAGCGGTGTATTCCGGCGTGAAGGTCCGGGTGAGGAACGTATTCTGACTCTCACCCGCGCCGGGGATCTGGAAACTGTCGCAGTCGATCAGCCGGACCCGACCGAAGGGATCGATGAGGAAGTTGTCCGGATTGAAGTCGTTGACCAGCACCCGGTGACGGGCCAGCATCTGAACGGCGTTGACCAGGTTCAAAGCGACCTTTGTCACGCTCAGCCGGTCCCAGCCGGGGAAGAAGCGTCTGACCTGACACGGCGCGTACAGTGCCCGCAGCGTCCGTCCGGAGGTCTTCCGCATCACAAAGCCGATGACGTGCTTGTCTCCATCGAAAACCGGCATCAGCGGCCACGCGAGGAAGGTTGCATTGCGGCACTCCTCCAGCGCCAGCATCGCATTCAGGCGGTCGCGGAAGGCTGCGAGTTTCCGGGCATCTCGCAGCGTGTCGTCCTTGCAGACTTTGATCAGGAAAGCGGGGGTTTTCGCAAACTTGTAAATCACGCCTTCACCGCCGTGTGCAAGTACATCGGTTTTCTTCAAAACCAGCGCCGTAGCGGTCGGATCATACACCGTGCGGGTCCGGTCGGGCGGAGATTTCGCCAGAGCAAGCCAGTCCGCCCCGATGGGCGGAGACTGAGGCTTGCGCCGGACGGCTCTCGCTGCCGGGCGTGATGTCATGGCAAGAATCTGCGACAGAAAGCCGTTCATTAAGCCGATTCTTTCCCGCTTGCTTCCGTGCCGTCGTCTTCGTCGGTTTCTTCCGGCAGATCGTAAATCAGCCATTCGATGGAGCCGAACTTCTTTTCCAGCGCCTCGTCCACGCCGGAAGCATCTGCCACGTCAAGACATTTCAGAACAAAGGTTTTCGTGGAAGGAAAACGCTCCTCCTCCACGGCCATCCGGGCGGCGAAATCAATCTCGTGCGAGCCGACAGCGATCCGGTTCTTCCCTGCGACCTTGATTTTCTCCGCATCGTGCAGTTCCAGAAAATCTTCCAGATCCATGTAATCCGGCTCGCCTTCGGCATCCAGCGAGATGATCTGCGTTCCGGTGAGGATGCCGTAATACTTTTTGCCGTCCGCCCGGCAATATGCCACACTGCCGGGACGAAGATACCGGACAGTTACAGTCTCCCGCAGATCGGTTTTAAATTCGCCCCATGCTTCTTCGAGGTCTTCGAAGAGCTGTTTGGTCGCATCGCCAAGAAAATCCACAAATTCTTCAAAATCGCTCATTTTTTCTTCCTTTCCTTAAATTGTGAAACTGGTCTGTTTTCCCATTTTGAACTTGCATTTCGGGCAAGTAGGCGAAGTGTTGTCGCAGCCGAAAAGCGGGATACAGGTTATAATCCAAGAGCAGCGCTCCATCGACAGAGTTTTTTAGTCTGCCGCACGTGGGACATTTCCAGATGGTTGTCCGCCTCGGCCATGGCATAAAAGAAGTCACTCACATGTCTCCTGCAGTTTGAACGTACATTCCTGGATGGCGGACTGGAAATCGCTGATTTTGTCGTTAACCTCGTAGAGTGCGTCCAACGAACCGGAATCGTTGGTCTCCCAGAGCCTGTCATTGATCGACAGTTCAGGGATGGTCGGAAGGATTTCGGACTGACCGAGTTTTTCTGCGATTTGGCCGAGGTCTTCATGCAGAGACCTGACAAACCGCCACTGGAGCTGAAGTTCCTCAATAACTTTCCGCTTGTTCGGAGTCATTTCGTTGGCATCCTCCTTGCTGACGCATTTGAGCATCTTCTGCATAATCTCAAAGCTGTGTTTGGTGGCATGGGAATCCAGCAAGACAAGCGCCCAGAGTTCCTGATTCAGGATGTGCTTTTCTTTTTCCGTCATATTTGTTTCTTTCTGTTTTTTGCATGCCATTATTCGCGGCATGCAGTTGTTTATGTCGAACGATTCTCTATGGGAGATAAAATAAACTTGCCCCTCTGCCATTTTATGACAGAGCCGATTCATTCCCGAATGTTTCCTTCATACACCGCGTCGGGCGCAACGGGATGCAGAAAACATTTGCCGTAACGGTCAAAGATCCAAACGGAAAAATTACCCCATGTTGCAAGATCATCTCCGAGACATCCGAAAATGAAATCCTGCCTCGTTGTATAGAGGCCGACCTGAAATTCCGACCGCATCGCCGCCTCACTGAAAACGACCGCCTTGCCATCCTGGGCCAACACGCAAGTCTTCCGCTTCCATGGCAAACCAGAATCGGTGTCAAGGCTCTTTGCCGAAATCACGCCGTCGCGCCGCGCGATTTCTCCTCTGCCGAGATGGAATCCGAACTGGGTTACCTGGTCGAACCATTTAATCAGCGTTCCATACGGAATAGTTTTGATCGGCGTCTCGGTCAGATGCCACACGCCGAACTCAGGATGATTATAATTCATTTCCATATTCTTCCTTTCGGGTTGTTCTGAGCATAGTATAATCCGCATGGTCTGACATTTTCTATCATCTGCGTTTGATATCGCGAAGTATTTGCGGTATATTATCAAAAAACAAAAGGATAAAGACAATGCCCGTCAACAAGAAACAATTGCTTCGTCTGATCCGGTTCGTGGCGGAACTGCGGAAAAACAACTATCCAAACGCAGCCTCCTTTACGCGCAAGCTCCGGGAAATGGACTTGGACCAAAATCTCAACATGTCCTGTTCCGAGCGCACGGTTATGCGCGATCTGGACACGCTTCGCAAGGATTTCGACGCCCCCATTTCCTTCTCGCAGGAAAACAACGGCTACTTTCTCACCAACCCCTACTGGGAATTGAAAGTCCCCTTCATGGACGATGAAATGGTCATGTCCGCCATGCTCGGCGCTCAACTGGCGGAAAAAATCATGCCTTCTCCGGTCAGGGAGCAGATCCGGGATGCCGTGGACAACAGTATCGCGGACAACAATTCCGAACTGCTGGACCAGACATATATCGAAACATTGCTGATCGCCTCCTGCGGCAAGACCACCATCCCGCCTGAAATCTTCGGCACGGTCTTTCAAGCGTGGAGGGAACGCCATGTGCTGCATCTGACCTATCAAAAGGGATCTACCGGCGAGGTGTCCGAACGGGACTTTGAACCCCACATCGTGGCGTATCACAAAGGGAACTGGTATGTCAAAGGCGTGAATCTCGCCGACAACAAGGTGATTGTTCTGGCGATTTTCCGCATTCAGAAGGCGGAAATCACCCGATATACGTTTGAGATCAGGAAAGACATTCTGAAGCAGACGGAGAAAGAGGGGCTGTTCGATTATCCCAAAATCGAAAACATTCTGGTCCGGTGTTCCAAGGACATTGCCTACTATCTCTACGAGCAGCAGAAGGCGAAGAAGCTCGTCATCACAAGGCAGGAGGACGGTTCCCTGATCGTGATTCTGCCGCCGTCTCCCGAGCAGGAAGCGATCCGCTGGATTCTCGGCGAAGGCGGCGATGTCGAGGTCCTGGAACCGCAATGGCTGCGGGAAAAAATCTGCACTCTGGCGAAAAAAACGGCCACGGTCAACCGGGTCTGACATTAGATGTCATCCGGTCCATACTATATTATCTCCAAACGCAAAACACGGAGATGATTGTATGGGCAATGAAATAACATTTTCTCTCGGGCACAAGGTGGACATCTCGTTCATGCCGGTGGAACCTGGGACCTTTGTCATGGGAGACGAAGAGGAATTCAACGAGTATGGCTGGGCTGACAAGCCGAAACACGAGGTCGTGATCTCGAAACGGTTCTGGCTGGGCGAGTTTCCTGTCACCCGCATTCAATGGCAGTATGTGATGGGGTACAAAACATACGAGTACACGGGCGGTCACAATCGTCCGATTGAAAACATTACTTGGGATGAGGCGCAAACTTTCTGCAAAGAATTGAATGTAAAATTCGGCGATCAACTGCCGGAGGGGTATGAATTTTTCCTGCCGACCGAAGCACAGTGGGAATACGCCTGCCGCTCCGGTTTTGAAGAAGGATACGACCTGGACGAGATCGCATGAAACCCCATCCAAGGGACAGAAGAAGCCGAACAAATGGGGTCTGTATTGAATATGCGGGGGCAATGTCTGGGAATGGTGTCATGACAGGCATAATCTCTTCCCGGATGATCTGAAAAGGGTAAACGAGCATGTTCATGAATGGCGTGATCCCGTTGATGTCGGTATGGTACATCCGCCTTTGCAGCGCATGTCGCTCCTGGCGGACATTATCACAGCAAAGAGGAAATATGTTGAGAGATCACAATATGAATGAAAACAACCAAGAGGAAACACGATGAAGAAATCAATTTTTGCAGCACTTGCGCTCCTCGCCTTGACCGGATGCGCAACCCGTCTTCCAGAAGATGAACTCCGTCTGACGCGGGAACGGCTCGACAAATATCTGTTCAACGAGGGAAATCTGACACAAAGTGAAATGACGATCCTGAGCACATATCTGCTCAGACTTGCCCGCATGGAACAGTATATGATCAAATACCGGATCTGGAATCAGCCCGGATATGAGAAGATCGAAAAGCAGTTCATGGCAGATTGCAAGCGCTGGGATAAAAAACTCGAAGAGGAAAGTAAGAAGCCTTCAGCGTATGCCGGAGGCACTATGGAATCCTGCGACAGAAATCTGAAAATGGTCCATTTTATCCAGAAACGCATTGACAAACTGAAAAACCAATGGGAGATGAATCAAAAAGGAACGAGATAAAATATGACATGTCATTCCCTATAGATTTCATACGCATCTTGAGGATCTGATCTGGCTGTAGTAATCAGCCAGATCTCAGATGCAAAAGGCGCCCCCAAAGAATGCCGCCTAATCATCCCCGTAAATTCAATCAGTCGAACTTAAAACGCTGTTGTTCAAACCGGTGGTCTTGTTTTTCTTGATAACGCCCATACATGCGTATCATTTCTTCATTCACGCCTACTTAGAGTCTGCTCAATAGGGCATGATTCTTTTACGGTGGATGCAGAGATTCCGCGGAAGGGGGGCGCTTTTGTCATGCCTGAGTTATATGGAGCGGCTCTCTGTGTG
>ERZ1106963.2290-NODE-2290-length-19395-cov-5.909772_pt1 | contig 19395 bp, 18 predicted proteins | sample MGYA00403681_ERZ1106963 | MGnify/ENA primary metagenome ERZ1106963 (study PRJEB35170, sample SAMEA104062407) | human gut metagenome | biome: human gut; feature: human-associated habitat; material: faeces | place: Denmark | collected 2012-05-03 ...
GGGTTTGCGGCATGTGTCGTCATAGCTCAGCTGGATAGAGCACTCGCCTCCTAAGGAGGAACTAAGGTTATCACTTCTGGAAAAAACTTTCGAGTTCGAATCCAGTTAAGAAGGGTAAAAATTGACACAAAGATGTTACCCTAAAAGGGGAGTGCTTTGATGTCACCAACATGAATAATAATCGTAATTAACAGCTTTAAAAGAGCTGATAATTAAATAAAGGTTGCCATTACCAAAAAGCCGGAAAACCGCGTGTTTTCAAGGGAAAATGGCATTTTGTCTCGTTAGTTAAATGGATATAACAGGGTCCTCCTAAGACTCAATTATAGGTTCGATTCCTATACGAGACGGCCAGTCAAAAGCGTTCGATTGTTAGCAGAAATGCAAATAACGGGGCGCTTTTTTCATTAGAAAAATGCATGAGCTTATTGCTTTGAGGATGATTTCCAGCTAACACAATAGAATAATTGTTAGCTGACAGCTAATAAAAAACAGTATTTTGCAAACAGGCTTTATCAGGGATACTGCTAATATTTGGGTAAGTACCTGTTGTTACCATTGATTTGGGGATGTAAAATACGGTAAATTAAAGGAAAGAATGTTTGCAGAATATAATTTGCAAATAAATATTAGCTGAAACAATAGAGAAATATATTAGCTGTAGCTAATAGAAAACGAGATGCTCGTTTGGAACTGATTTCAAAAATAATCGGATCCAGACGGGCATTTTTTAGTCTGACCGAAGAAGGAGGAAATGATGACGGAAGTGATGAAAGAATTTATCCAGAAGAACGAAGGTGAAAAGATCATCGAAATTGAGATTGAAAGACTCCGTTCTTTTAAAAATCATCCTTTTCAAGTAAAAGACGATAAAGAGATGTATTTGTTAAAAGAAAGTATAGAGAAGTACGGAATTCTCAATCCATTGATTGTTAGACCAGTGCCGGATGGAGTCTATGAGATCATATCCGGCCATAGGAGAAAACATGCGGCTGAGTTATTAGGGTATCGAAAAGTGCCGGTACTTATCCGTGTAATGACTGAAGATGAATCTATTTTGAATATGGTAGATTCCAACCTGCACAGAGAAAGAATCAGTTTTAGTGAAAAGGCTTTTGCTTACAAAATGAAGAATGATGTTCTGAAAAGAAAATCAGGAAGAAAAAAAGGTCAAATTGACCACAAAACACAAAAGAAACGAACTGTGGAGATTATTAGTGAAGAATGTGGAGACAGTCCGAAACAGGTACAACGGTATATTTCATTAACAAGATTGATACCAGAGCTTTTACAGAAGTTGGATGATGAATTGATCTCATTTAATCCGGCAGTTGAAATCTCAGCCTTGAAGGAAGAAGAGCAGAAACAGTTGTTGGAAGCTATGGATTATGCGCAAGCGATTCCTTCTTTGTCACAGGCACAGAGAATCAAGAAATTGAGCAAAGAAAATCAACTGACATTGGAGAAGATGCAGGAAATTATGAGTGAGATAAAAAAAGGAGAAATCACAAGGGTTGCTTTTACGAATGAGCAGCTTCACAAATATTTTCCAAGCAGATATACACCGGCAATGATGAAACGAGAGATCATCGCATTGCTGAAAATTTGGCAGCAAGAAAATTGGACGAATTAAATGGAGGAAAAAAGTATGTGTAAAGTTATTTCAGTAGCAAACCAGAAAGGCGGAGTCGCAAAAAGTACAACGACTTTAAATCTTGGAGTTGGATTGGCAAGACAGGGAAAGAAGGTATTGTTGATCGATGCGGATCCACAGGGAAGCCTGACTGCAAGTCTTGGATATGTAGAACCGGATGATATTGGAACAACTCTTGCAACCATTATGATGAATATTATCAATGATGAAGAAATTGAAGAAGAGGAAGGTATTTTACATCATAAGGAACAGATTGATCTTCTACCGGCAAATATTGAATTATCTGCTCTGGAAGTAACCATGAGTAATGTAATGAGCAGAGAGCTGATCATGAAGGAATATATTGATACGATGCGATCACGATACGATTATATCTTAATTGACTGTATGCCGAGTTTGGGCATGATGACCATCAATGCATTAGTGGCTTCGGATATGGTTTTGATACCTGTACAAGCTGCATATCTGCCGGTTAAAGGACTTCAGCAGTTGATCAGGACTATTTCTATGGTGAAGAAGAGGTTGAATCGGAAACTGACGATACAGGGAATTCTTTTGACTATGGTGGATTTCCGTACTAATTATGCCAAAGATATTGCTTCCAGAGTAAAAGAAACTTATGGTTCTAAGATTGATATATTTGAAAATGTTATTCCTTTGTCAGTTAAGGTAGCAGAAGCAAGTGCGGAGGGAAAAAGTATTTATTGTCATTGTCCAAATGGAAAAGTATCTATGGCTTATGAAAATCTGACGCAGGAGGTTTTGAAAAATGAAAAGTAGAAGCGGAGAAAAAATCAAATTGACAAGCATTGATGAATTGCTGGGAGTGGTCAATGAAGAGTCTGCAATGGAAATAGAAATCAACAGAATACATGCATTTAAAGATCATCCTTTCAAAGTATTGGATGATGAAAAGATGGCAGATTTAGTAGAGAGTGTAAAAACCTACGGGGTATTGACACCAGTTTTGTTACGGTCTGATGGCGAAAATGGATATGAGATGATCTCAGGTCATCGAAGAATGCACGCGGCTGTTATAGCTGGTTTGGCAACAATTCCTGCAATCGTGAGAGAGCTATCAGATGATGATGCAGTCATTGCTATGGTAGATGCTAATATTCAACGAGAAGAATTACTTCCGAGTGAAAAAGCATTTGCTTATAAGATGAAACTGGATGCGATGAAGAGACAAGCTGGGAGACCGTCTCAGAAGAATTCTGGTCAAAATGACCAGAATTTTGGGAAGGTATCGCGTGATGTTTTAGCGGAAGAAGTTGGAGAAAGTTCAAAACAAATTCAGCGCTATATTCGCCTTACAGAATTGATTCCAGAATTATTAGATATGGTAGATACAAAAAAATTGAATTTTACCATTGCCGTTGATATTTCCTATATTGATAAGGAGATGCAGAAATGGATCTACGAGTATATCCGGGATACAGGATTTATCAAACCAAAGCAGATTACAGCTTTGAGAAAACAGTTGGAAGAAGGAACTGTGAATCAAGGATTTATGATTTCGATTTTCAATAGTTGCATAGCAGTAAAAGCACCGGAACGAAAAGTAGTGTTATCAGGAAAGAAGCTTACAAAATATTTTCCGGAAGATTATTCGGAAACGGATATGGAAAAGGTAATTGAGGCATTGCTGGAACAATGGAAAAGAGAACAGGAATAAGGGGTGTCAAAATAAGATACCCCAAAGAAAAAAGAGATACAGAAGTTTAAAAAAAGGACTTCTATGAGAGAAAGGAAGGGAGGAAGATACATGGACAAAAAAATGAATTTTAAATATTTTTATGGAACAGAAGCAGACCAGTTTAGTTTTTACAGAATACCCAAAGCTCTATTTACCAATGAGTGCTTCAAGGATCTTTCCAGTGATGCGAAGATCTTATATGGTTTGATGCTGGACAGAATGTCTTTATCCATTAAAAATCAGTGGTTTGATGAAGAAAATCGGGCATATATCTATTTTTCCATTGAAGATATCATGGAATTATTGAATTGTGGCAGAAATAAAGCGGTGAAATCTCTTCAGGAGCTGGATGATGAAAAAGGGATAGGGTTAATTGAAAAGCGCAGGCAGGGCTTTGGAAAGGTTACAATCATCTATGTAAAATCATTTATTCAGGAGGGGTGTGAAGAACAGAAAAAAGAAAAATCAAAGATGGTGAAGTTTACAAATCAAACTTCTGTAGAGGAAGAAGAGACAGAAGAAGTTTACATTTCAAACTTCAAGAAGTCCCAAAAACAAACTTCAAGAAATCCCGAAAATAAACTTCAAGAAGTTTACATTTCAAACTCTAATAATACTAATATTAACAATACTAATCTTAGTGAGAATAAATCTAATCATATCGTATCTGCAGATGGGATAGGATCCGAAGAGGATGAGATAGAAACATTACATGCGTATCAATCTCTGATCAAAGGAAACCTGGATTATGATTCTCTGTTAGTGAGTCATCCTCATGACAAAAATCAGATTGATGAAATTGTGGATCTTATCGTAGAGACTGTTATGTGTAAAAGTGATAAAGTACTGATTGCAAGCAACTGGTATTCAGGAGCTTTGGTAAGGGGAAAATTCATGAAGCTGGATTATTCCCATGTAGAGTATGTGCTGCATTGTCTGGAAGGAAATACGAGTAAAATCAAGAATATCAAGAAATATTTACTTGCGGCATTGTTCAATGCACCTTCAACGATCAGTGGATATTACCGGGCAGAAGTAAATCATGATATGCCGTGGCTGGCAAGATAGGAGGATGGATGTGGGTATTTTAAAAGTGGCAGGAAAAGTGTTATTGATTCCATTGTGGTTTATCATTTCAATCATAGGTGCCGGAGTGAAGCTGCTGGTACATATGGTGGCAATCGCAAAAAAGATATTGGGATTGGGGATTATGGCGTTGTTCATAGGAACAGTGATCTGTTATCAAGACTGGCTCCAGGCTACATTTCTGGCTTGTATGGGTGGCATTTTAGTATTCATTTTGCTTACTGGAGAACTTATAGATACTATGATTGACTTAATAAGAGAAAAAATAAGTGCTTTGATTTTAGATTAAGAAAAAATGATAATTGAAGTAGCCTTAGTGATTTTAGATAAAATTAGAGCCTCTCCTTCATGGAAAGGCTCTATAAGAAAAGTTCAAACTGGAATTTTAATAACGTAAGATAAAATAAATTACATATATCCAACTAAGCAAGCCATGAAAAATTGCCCAACCAACGGACTTCCATGTTGTATAACTTATGACCATAGCTAAAGCACTGCCGAATGTTACACCTGATTTTACAGTTTTTTCTACTATTGTTGTTTTATTTTCTCCCATAGCTTTTATCCTCCAAATTCTAATTCGCTTTCTTTCAGTATATCATAATTATTATCTTTCCGGCAGATAAAAGGCTTTTGTTTCTACGGAGTTGTCTTCAAAATTCATTTCTACATAATAATCCCGGATGAAAATTGATCGGTAATCATCCTGCAAGGAATAAATGTCAAGAGTTTTAAAATCGACCAAACACAGAGGAATCGGTTCTTTCTTTTCATTTTCATATTTCCTATATTCTAAGGAAGCAGTGACTTTATCAAGGCAGCCCTGACAAAGATGATCCGTTAGGTTCTTTTTGTTCAATTTATAGTTTTTCGGTAACGTGATATCTATCTCTGCCATTCCGTGGGAAACATCTCCATGAGAAGAATACGTGATTTCACCGGTGTTTCCATAAAGTATATTTGAACCGGTTTTATTTGGTATTTCATTTCCGCTTTCATCATATGATTTCAGTTGGAAATCTAAGACGTACCAATCATTGAGAGAAATCAGTCCAATCGTATCAAATTTTCGATAATAGTCCATCATGCTATGATCAGAACTTCCGCATAAATAGCATGTAGAGACATTATCCAGATTTGATCGGAGATTATCAAAGGTTATTTCTATTCGTTCTTTTGGGGTATCTGTTATCTCCGAGTGAGTTGGAAAGATGCTGTTGTGATATCGGTGTATAGCATAACCGATGATAAAAGTTATAGATAAAAGAATAATAAACCAGAACAAATCTGCCTGGATATGATAATATTTTTTTCTTTTCTTATGCATATGTGAAATCCTCCGTGAGAAAATATAGTGTACTTAAAACAAGTCCATTTAAAACATTCTACCACTATTTGTACTTAAAATGAACTTGAAATATGAACTTAATATGTACTTATAGAGATGGAGAGAATAATCATGGAGAAAGAGAAGCATTTAGGATTACGGATTGATGCTGAAACGCATAAAAAGCTGAAAAGCCTGGCAGAATTTGAAGGGCGTTCAATGAATGGAGAAGTGCTATATTTAATACGTCAGGCAATCATGGAATTTGAATCAAAGCATGGCGAACTGAAATAAAAGGATCTTCACATATAGATACAAGAAAAGCCCGTTCGGTTATTTGGAACGGGCAGATTTTATTTAGCCAGGAAATTGCTTTGTATTTCCATAGGCATATTGTAGTTTTGACCGCGTTTGATCAGACTGTATAACTTGAAGCTCATGAGTTCCGGACTGGAATTCAAGTAACTACAGAGTCCGAAATAGTTTAGATCTTCGTCCTTTGAAAGATCTTCAATTTCTTTATCATCCAAGATAAGATCTGCAGCGAAAAGGTTTGCTTCGTATTCCGTATTATCCCTCATGTTATATAAGACATCATCCTTCATCGGTGCCATTTTGAGTTGAGGTCGATGTAGAGTGATATGTCCCAGTTCATGAGCAGCAACAATCTTTTTTTCTTCCTCTGATAGAAAGCTGCTTATCATGACATAAATGGTCTGGCAGCTCATGAAACAGTAGCCTTTTAATTTTTCGTAGCGGTCTGTTTCCCCAACGATCACATTCATTGCTTCCAGTATCTCAAAAGGATCTCTGGTCTTGAACTTTTTTACAAGTTTTTCTACTTTGTTGTAAATATATGAATTCCCCAAATATATCACCTCGTGTATGAATCAAACAGAAGTGGGCAATGTACTTCTGACAATTAAACTATATCTTATAGACTGTCCCATAAGCATCTCTTCTATTTGGCATCTAAATATTTCTTTGGTGTAAATTTCTTTGCACGTCTCTTGGAATCCAGATATAAAGACTGGATCTCATCCATAAAAGCCGTTTTGTCTTCGTCAGAAAGTTCGCCGCCGGCAAACATGGCTGCGGCTTGTTCTAAGATCTGCTGAGCCTGTTTTGCCCCACGGTTTCCGAATTGTTCGGATGCTTCTGTGATAAAAGACTCTTCTTCTGTCATGAGATAGGAGATATCGCAGTTTAAGATATCTGCAAGTTTCTGATAAAGGTCATGTTTCTTTGGATAACGACCTTCGATTTCCCACCCCCGAACAGTCCGAAGGGAAACACCGACAGCATCGGCTAGTTGGGTTTGATTGAGTCCTTTGTTCTTTCTTAAATTTTTCACTTTTTCACCGAATGTCATAAAAATACCTACTTTCTAATTGGAGTTTCAGGATCCCTATGTATGATGCTGAAACGGGATAGGAAATATATTTCCCGTAATTAACAAGTTGCCTCTTGACAAGAGGTAAATGATTGCCTATAATGTGAATCACAACAGAAAGGCAACTACTTTCCTATAATATAAATGATATTTCCTTTTTTGTCAATGGAATTACTGAAAATTGCCTATTTTGGCACGATCTCTATCGTGTAAAAAAGAGATGAGATCTGATTGCTTATGGGAAAGAGACGGATAGGCAACTTATGGGAGGTGATTGATTTGAAACAGACGGAAACATTTCTTTGTATTGATCTGAAATCTTTTTATGCCTCTGTTGAATGTGTGGAAAGAGGACTGGATCCGTTTACTACCAATCTGGTTGTAGCAGATCCGGACAGATCGGTATCTACCATTTGTCTTGCCATCACACCGGCGATGAAAAAGCTGGGAATTTGTAACCGTTGCAGGATCCATGAGATACCGGATCATATTGAGTACATTGTGGCAAAACCGAGAATGCAGCTTTATATGGAGTATTCGGCAAGAATATATGGGATTTATTTAAACTATGTGGCAAAAGAAGATATCCATGTTTACAGCGTGGATGAGTGTTTTATGGACGTCACAAGATACCTTTCCCTGTATAACTTTACTGCTAAAGAAATGGCACAAAAACTGATGGGTGTGGTCATGGAGGAAACAGGCATTACGGCTACTGCAGGCATTGGAACGAATTTGTATCTTGCTAAGATTGCAATGGATATTGTGGCAAAACATACCGAGGATCATATTGGGATGCTGGATGAGTTCTCTTATCGGGAGCAATTATGGGAACATAAACCATTGAGCGATTTCTGGCGCATTGGTTCCAGAACAGAGAGAAAATTAGCCGGATATGGGATCCAAACGATGGGAGATATCGCGCTTGCTTCTATTCAGTCGGAAGACTGGCTGTATAAAATGTTTGGAATTGATGCAGAGCTGTTGATCGATCATGCATGGGGCTGTGAATCCTGTAAAATGAGTGATATCAAGAATTATCATACAGAAGAGCACAGCCTTTCTAATGGACAGGTATTGATGCGGAATTATACATTTGAAGAAGCGGTTGTTGTTGTGAGAGAAATGACAGATGTGCTGGTTCTGGATCTGGTAGAAAAAGGGCTGGCAACAAATTCTGTAACCTTGTGTATTGCGTATGATCATCGCTTTGATAGGGAATCATCGAAGGGAACAGTACGGTTTCCGGATTGCACCAATCGTTCCAAGGAGATTATTGATACGGTAGAAGCGCTTTATCGAAAGATTGCAGATCCGCATACGGGGATCAGACGGATCGAGATCATTGCAAATAAGATAACACCGGAAGGCTATCAGCAATATACTCTTTTCCAGGATTCCATAAAAGCGGAAAAGGAAAGACATCTGCAGGAAGCTGTCTTACAGGTGAAAAAGCGTTATGGGAAGAATGCGATTATGCGGGGATCTAATCTGTTGGAATGTTCTACTTACAGGGAAAGAAATCAGCAGATTGGGGGACACCGCGCATAGGAGGTGGAAGTATGTTGGCAAAGGCTTACCAGAAATATCTATATGTTCCGCGACCAGTTTCCAAAAGATATCCGATGGATGTGCAGCACAGAGCAAAACAATTTGTTCCTTTTGCAGCACTTCGGGGATTTGAGGAGATCGTTCGGAAACAGGTAATTTTTTATGAACAGAGGAAGGAGTTATCTGAAGAACAAAAATGTGATTTAGACAGGAAACTTCAAAGGATATCCTGTGGAATGAAGATACAGGCAACTTATTTTCAGGAAAGCAGAGAAATGAAACCGGCAGGTCAGTATCATACGGTTTGTGGAACCATTGAATTTTTTGATCCGTCAATCCATTTACGGATTGATGATACGATCATTTTGATTCCGGATCTTTATGAGTTATCCGGAGAAGTATTTGAAGAATTAGAATTACCTTGTTAAATATAATCGGCAGAAGTCTTTAGGAAGCTGGGTGAGTGGGAATCCGGAAAGAATAAGGATGGATGCACCGGATCAACAAAGCAGATCCGGGATTCGATGATCATGCTGTTCGTGCAGCTTTGGCACTTACGGAATGGACAACATGATGCTCATAAGGCGGATTTGATTTCCCTTTGATCCGTTGAGTAATAAAATGAATTTTTATTATTGCTTAAAGGAGGAAGCCTATGGGATCAGATGCTATCAGATGGCATGTACATTGCTCTGTATGCGGAGCATTTATTGAGAAAAGCGCACATTGTGATTCAGAAGTAGAATGTAAGAAATGTAAAAGTATATTAGAAATTTTAGTAAAAGATGATATTGTTTCAGTACATCCTTTGCATATCAAAGATGAAAAACTGAAAGAAAGAATGCGGGTATATTCTCAAAAAGTGATGCCCTCAAAAAATGAAACGAAATAAATTGAGCTGTCAGGACAAGCGGTAAATTTGGCTGGAACCATCAGAATTGCACCTGGCGGCAAGAGTTTGTCAAGGAGCTGAACCTGACTGGAATCATGAAGAGCCCGGCAAAACATTTGCAGAAACAATGCAGGATGAGATTTCATTCTGTACTGTGGAAGCATTTGTTTTGCCGGCTTTTTTTGTTTTCACAAAAATTTTAAAAAAGTTGAGTTTTTAACCTGTAAAACAGGGCTTTTTCCTTTCTATATATAGAGGGCAAAGTTTCGTGTGCAAAAATCAGAGACCATACGGGATTTTGTATGATATAGCCGAAGGAGGTAATTTCATAGGAGCTGCGGGCTCCCGTTCAAAAAAAACGGGTGAGTTCGTGGCTAATTTTGATGAGTTTTTATAGGGTTCATGGATCACCCGCAGCCGTAAGGCAGAAAGGTGGTCCATATGTTGACATTAAAAGAATTAAAGAAAGTAGTAAAAGCAGCAGATATGACAAAGAGAGTTCCTTCCGCAAAGGCATTAGAAACAGAAGAGATTGTTGTAAAAGAAATATTGAGCGCGGAATGTGATATTACCGTTTATGCAAATGGATATGTCCTATACCGGGAAAGCGGAAAGAAAACCGTCTTTCCGCTTCATTCCTGTAAAGCATATGAATATGTGGATGTGAAGGAAGACAGAAGTATTATGGATGAAGAATTTTTTGACAATGAAAACTGGTACATTCGTTTGTTGATGGAAGCAACAGACCGTATGGAAAAGAACCAGACAAAAGTGAAATCAAACCATAGGATTATTTCTTATAGTGATCTTGTGGATGACAGGAGCATATTGATAGATCCATCTTCAGATATTCTTGATCAGTATGTTGAAAAAGAGATGATCCGTGATCTCTTAGGATGTCTGACTGTAAGACAGAAAGAAATTGTTCAGTTGTTTTATTTTGAAGAAATGAATCAAAAGAAGATTGCGGATTATCTTGGTATCAGACAACAGAGTGTTTGTGAAATGATGAAACGGGCACTTTCTGTTATGAAAAAATATGCAGATGCAGAAGAAAATTAAAAAAATTTGAAAACCACCCTGTAAAACAGGCCGTTTTCCTTTCGTTATATGAAGGCGTTTATAAGAAACGCTTCATGTACCTTGAAAAGAGAATAGCCTGCCCGGAGTGATACCTGTCTTGAATGTGCATTGTGCGTGTCCTGACAGAAAAAACGTTTTGGAGATATGGATCCCAAAGCAGGAACGGATCCGGGGAAGAGAACAGGAAAACGCTTAAATCTTAAATCAAAAAATAAATGTCTGAATCGGTAAGAGGATGACAGTAGAAATCATATGGCGGTGTTTGTTTGACAGACAGATACCGCCATATATTTGTGCTGTTATCTCAGCAAAGTGCTGACTGTCCCAAATAGCACAAGTTTCGAGAAAGGAGGCGATTATTTTCAGAAACGAATGACAGATCAATGATGAAGCGGATCAACGGATAAATAACATTCAGAAGAAAGGAAGGATTTAAGAACATGAAAGTGAAACAAAAAGCAAAGAGGGTTGTGTCCGGATTGTTGACAGCGATTACACTTTTTTCTACGGTATTATCACCGATCAGCAGTTATGCTGCGGAACTTCCGGAAGAGGGAAAACCGCCTCTTTTGGAAGAGGTGCAGAATCAGCTGGATGAAGATGAGATTGTGATCGCGAAGGATTATCAGTTGGAGGTAGGAACAAAGTTTGACGTAAAAACAGATTTTACAGGATTGGAAATAAAGGATAATGCGAAAGTCAAGATTACTTTTGAAGAAGCGAAAAATGAAAAAGGTGAAGATTTTTCAACATCCCATGCAGATATTTATAAAACTGTTTATTATGTAGAACCGGTCAATCAGGAACATCCGAAGTATCAGATCAGTAGAAATGTGACTGTGAAGGAAGTTGAAAAAGTAAGTGAAATTGCTTCAGCAGATGCAGAGCAGTCCGAAACAAGTGAGCCGGAAGATGATGAAGAGGATTCAGAAAGTCAGACAGAAATGCAGGAAGAAATACTGGATGTATCAGAAGAGAATGCCGCTTTTGATGCATTGGTGGAACAGATGTCTGAGCAGGATACCTTTGATGAAGCATCCGGATTAGCATTACATGATGTAATGGAACAGGCTGCAAATCAGGGAGTGGATTTTGAGGCTATGGAAACCGGAGAAGTTGCGACTTTTGCAGCTGCAGCAAGGGAAGCAGGCGTAGGATCACAACAGGTAACCATTGAAAAGGGACCATTGTACCGATACGCAGATTATGGACTTGGAACTTATGTAACTGAGCCATATTATATTTCTTATGGAAGTGTAAGAGCAACGGCTTATTGTATCCAGCCGGCAAAACCGGGACCTGGTTCTGGTATCTATACCATCACAAAGCTGGAAGATCATCAGGCGCTTGCAAAGGTATGTTATTACGGAACAGATGCAGCTGGATCAGAAAGCTATTTTGCCAATAAGCACAGTGATTTTTCCGCAGGAAAGAGATTTATCTTAGTCCATATGGCGGCTGCTTATGCATATGGAAGCAGTGATGCCTTTTATGGAACCAATGCAACTGGTCAGGAATTGGCAATGGACATTTATAATTACTGTGTGAAAAAACCGGAGATCCCGGATGTATCCATGTCTTTTTCCGATGCAAATGTGAAAGCGTATGTGGAGGGAAATGTGCAGCGAACGAAGGAAATCACATTTCACGCTGCAGGACAGCAGAGTGTGACGATCAGTCTTCCATCCGGAGTGCGGCTTCATAATGTAAGTACAGGAAGTACAAGCGCACCGGGAGCAAAGGTAACGATCCAGGGAGGTACAAAGTTTTATCTTTCCGCGCCTCTGACACAGGCGGAAGATACCGCAGAAGTATTCGCTTCTACTATGGCAGGCGGTTTGAAGAAAGATTATTCAGCATATAAGTTGACAGCGAATTCCAGTACCCAGGATCTTGCATTTATCTTTGGGGAGGGTGTGGAAACAACAAATAAAGTAAGCCTAAAAGTCACATGGGTAAAACAGGCTGAAATTGCCATTGTAAAAAATGATAAAGATACCGAGAAACATTTGGCAGGAGCCATTTATGGTGTCTACCGCGATAAAGAGTGTACTGACCTAATCACGCAGATGCCTGAGACAGATAAAAAAGGCGCTTCCAAGGTGACAATCGAAAAAACACAGGATGTCGTGTATGTAAAAGAAATCCAGCCGCCAATAAATTATCAGGCAGATCCAACTGTTTATCCGGTAGATGTCAATATCGGGAAAACAAGTACAAAGAATGTGCTGAATGAACGTACATATGCAAAGATCCATCTGATTAAAGAAGATGCGCAAACAGGGGCAAATCCACAAGGAGATGCGACTTTAGAAGGTGCGGTGTATGGTCTCTATGCGAGAGAGAATATTGTGCATCCGGATGGGGCAACAGGAATCTTGCATAAAGCCGGTGATCTGGTTGCCACTTTAAAAACAGATAAGAATGGAGATGCCACAATAAAGGATCTTTATCTTGGAAAATATTTTGTAAAAGAGATCCAGGCGCCGGAAGGATATCTGTTAGACGAGACAGAGCATGATGTGGAATGTTCTTATGAAGGTGGCGCAGTTCCTACGATAGAGCGTACTGTAAAAGTAACGGAGACGGTTATGAAACAGCCGTTCCAGATCATCAAAGCTGTGAACAATGGAGAAACGGATGCAGATCTGCTAAAAGGGGCTGGGTTTAGCGCTTACTTAAAGAGCAGTCTGACAAAAAAAGAGAATGGAAGTTATGACTTCTCTAAGGCAGAGCCGGTAATCATCACAGCAGATGGTGGGACTGAGATGTTCACAGATGAAAAAGGATATGCGTGCAGTATTCCGCTTCCATACGGAACATATATTGTAAGAGAAACAACTACCCCTCATAACTATAAACCGGTAGATGATTTTGAGATTACCATTAGTGAGAACAGTCCGGATAAACCACAGGTTTGGAAGGTACTGTTGGATAAAGAATTTTCTGCCAAGCTAAAGATCATTAAAAAGGATGATGAGACAAAGAAACCGGTGCTAGCAGCCGGCACAGAATTTAAGATTTATGATATGGATCATAAAAAATATGTGGAACAGGTGACAACGTATCCGGAAACAGTCGTGCATACGTCTTTCTTTACAGACAGCAATGGTTATCTGATCCTGCCGGAGAATTTAGAGATCGGGCATTACCGTATTGAGGAAGTGACTGCGCCGGATGGATATGTGATCAACAAAAACTATGTAGAAATCACCGTAGATTCGGATACTGCTTATGAAGTAGATGAAGTAAGCGGAGATGTGATCATTGAAGTTTCCTATGAAAACCAGCCGGTAAAGGGAAATCTTATTGTGTATAAAAAAGGTGAGATGCTTTCTGATTTTAAGAAAGACTTTATTTATAAAGAACAGTATCTTTCCGGAGCAGAATTTGAAGTGCGTGCGGCAGAAGATATCTACACTCCGGACCATCAGAAAGATGCAGATGGAAACCGTATCGTACTTTATGCAAAGGATACGCTTGTGACAACGATCACAACGGGAGAGAGCGGAAAAGCGATAGTAAAGGATCTTCCTTTAGGCACTTATTCTGTAGTGGAAACAAAGGCGCCGGAAGGCTTTGTATTGAATCCGGAGCCGGTAACAGTTGCCTTAACCTATCAGGATCAGGATACACCGTTTGTTGAGGTAGAAGCAATCGTAGGAAATGACCGACAGAAAGTCTCTATTTCTGTAGAAAAACAGGATGCAGAAAATGGGCAGGTATTATCCGGGGCTGTGTTTGGAATCTATAACAAGAAAGATATCCAGGCAAACGGGAAAGTTCTTGTAAAGGCAGATACGTTATTACAGGAAATGACTTCGGATGAAAAGGGAATCGCAGAATGTACCTTAGACCTTCCATTTGGAGAATACTATGTGAAAGAATTGAAAGCACCGGAAGGCTTCGTTTCTTCGGATGAGGTGCTGGAATTTGTTGCAGAGTATCAGGGACAGGAGAAAGAAGTTGTTTCCTTACAGTCTGTAAAGAAGAATGAACCAACTACAGTTGAGTTCACAAAATCTGATCTGACCACAGGTGTAGAGCTGGAGGGTGCAAGCCTGAAAGTGAGCGATAAAGATGGAAAAGTGATTGATGAATGGACTTCCGTAAAAGGGAAACCGCATGTGATCAAACGTCTTGCAGTAGGGGAAACTTATACCCTGCATGAAGAATTTGCTCCATACGGTTATCTGAAAGCAACGGATGTGACATTTACAGTCAAAGATACTGCCGAAGTACAGAAAGTGGAAATGAAGGATGAAGTTCCAAAAGGACTTCTGATCATCAACAAAAAGGGAGAATTTTTAGAGAAGATTACGCTTCTGGATAATGTAAAAGGAACGGTAGAACATTTCTTTGAATATATCACAGGAAATTTAAGTGAAGTCACTTTTGAAGTTTATGCTGCAGAAGATATCAAAGCTGCGGATGGTGTAAGCGCGGATCACTATAAGAAAGATGAACTGGTAGGCACGATCACAACCGATGAGAAGGAAATTGCAAAAATGGAAGACCTTCCGGTAGGAAAATATTATGTGAAAGAAGTGAAAACAGCACATGGTTTTGTACTGGATGGAGAGCCCAGATTTGTGGATCTGACCTATCGAGATCAGGATACGCCAGTGGTTACTTTTGATGAAGAATGGCAGAACAACCGCCAGAAGATAAAAGTAACAGTCCTTAAAAAAGAAAAGGATACAGAACGTATGCTGGAAGGTGCGATCTTCGGGTTATTTACAAAAGAAGATATCAAAGGCAGAGATGGAAAAGTCCTGATGAAAGCCGGAACGCTGATCGAGCAGAAAACAACGGATGAAAATGGACAGATCCTTTTCAAAGCAGATCTTCCAGTGGATGGGATTTATATCGTAAAAGAAATCTATGCGCCGGATGGCTTTGTGACATCGAATGAAGAAAAGGAATTCACTTTTGAGTATGAAAAACCGGAAGAAGCCGAGGTTTCCTATGAGTTTGTTTTTGAAAATGAGCCGACAACGGTAGAACTTACGAAAACAGACCTTACTACAGGAAAAGAACTTCCGGGGGCGCATCTACAGGTGACAGATGAAGACGGAAATGTAATCGATGAGTGGGTATCTACAGAGAAAGCCCATGTAATCAAGGAGCTGACAGTTGGAAAATCCTATACGATGACAGAAACAAAACCGGCAGATGGATATGTAACTGCTGAAAGCATTACCTTTACAGTAGAAAATACTGCAGAAATCCAGAAACAGGAGATGAAAGATGATGTGACAAAGGTGTTGATCTCGAAACAGGATATCGCAGGAAAGGAGCTTCCAGGTGCTAAACTTACGATTTTAGATGCAGATGGAAAAGTGGTGGAGAGCTGGACTTCCACAGAGGAAGCGCATTATATTGAGATGCTTCCGATTGGAAAGTACACACTCAGGGAAGAAATGGCACCGGAAGGTTATCTGGTTGCAAAGGATGTGGAATTTGAAGTAAAAGATACCGCCGAAGTGCAGAAAGTTATTATGGTTGATGAGGAAAAACCAAAAGAAAGCACTCCGGAAGGTGGAAAAACTTCTAAAGATGCACCGAAGACTGGGGATAACACCAACTTGCTGTTATGGCTGATCGTGCTTGGAATGAGCTTCAGTGGAGTAGTAGTCCTTGGAAGAAAATTAAAGAAGAAATAATGTAAGGGAAAGCGTTCATGGAAACTTGCGGGAATCTGTGAACGCTTTTTGGTTAGGAGAAACATGAGGATGGACAGGACAAGAGATAAGAATCTGATCGTAGAACCAAATGCAGCAATGCCGGGGAGAAAATACAGTGAAGAAAAGCCCTGGTCCTGTAAATATTGCTATTGGTGGGGAGGAAGAAAAAGGGGCTGTATTGAGAAGCAGTGCTATTATTTGCTTCCTCTAAAGGATCAAGGGAAGAAAGGAAGTGGTTAATTGCAGGATGAAGTAAATGAAAAAATCATAGCTCTTTGTGTCCAGACAACCCGGATGAGTACCGGTGTACTAAAGGCATCCATGAGAAAATTTCTGGATGGAATGAGTCGAAAGAAACAGAAACGGGTGCAGGTAAAGCAGGCAGTTAAAACGGGAAAAGCACAGGAAAAGGGCAGAGAAAAAGAAAGAAAACGTCAGGAGAGGAAAACGCCTCATGGAAAGCAGACGATAAAACAACTGGTTGCACAGGGGGCGCAGCTTACAAATATCCAGATTACAGATAATAATATCAAATCCTTTGACCGGGTAGCCCGAAAATATGGGATTGATTATAGTTTGAAAAAGGATTCCAGCGTGGAGCCACCGTTGTATCTGGTGTTTTTTAAATCGAAAGATGTAGATATGATGACAGCTGCATTTAAAGAATATGCAGGAATAGAATTGGATCAATCTAAAAAGAAAAAGCCTTCTGTCCGAAAGAAACTGCAGAAGACGAAGGAGCGGAAAGCAAAGCAACGTCAGAGAGTCAAAACGAAGCAGAAAGTCAGAGGGCAGGAACGATGATCCGGGAAAAGATGCAGAATATCCAGATGAAGAGAGTGGTGATATTAAGTATTCCGTATCTGATCATCTTCTATCTTGCAGATAAATGTTTTTGGCTATACCGCCATTGTATTGGTGACAGTATGATTGAAAAAATCGGTGTGATGCTGATGAATTTTCAACTGGCATTTACCAACTGGCTCCCAAGTTTTCATATGAAAGATTTGTTAGGAGGATTGGTGACCGCGCTTATCTTTCGATTGATTTTGTATTACAAATCAAAGAATGCGAAGAAGTTCCGGCATGGAGAAGAGTATGGATCGGCTCGATGGGGAAATCGGAAAGATATTGAACCGTTTGTAGATCCGATATTTGAAAATAATATTATTCTTACAGAAACAGAGCGTCTTACGCTGAATAGCAGACCAAAACAGCCGAAATATGCCAGAAATAAAAACGTGATTGTGATCGGAAGTTCAGGTTCCGGAAAAACGAGGTTCTATTTGAAACCTCAGCTTATGCAGATGACTCCAAATGTCAGTTATGTCTGTACTGATCCAAAGGGAACGATCATTGTAGAATGCGGAAAGATGCTGGTAAATGGAGGCTATCAGATCAAGGTACTGAATACGATTAATTTTAAAAAGTCCATGCATTATAATCCATTCCATTATATCCGTAGTGAAAAAGATATTTTGAAATTGGTAAATACCATTATCGCAAATACGAAAGGGGAAGGAGAAAAATCTACGGAGGATTTCTGGGTGAAAGCGGAACGTCTTCTATACTCTGCTTTGATTGGTTATATCTGGTATGAAGCGCCGGAAGAAGAACAGAATTTTTCTACTCTGCTGGAATTTATCAATGCCAGTGAAACGAGAGAAGAAGACGAAGAATTTAAGAATGCGGTAGATGAACTGTTTGAAGAATTGGAAGCAGAGAACCCAGAACACTTTGCAGTCAGACAATATCGAAAATATAAGCTGGCTGCTGGAAAAACAGCAAAGTCGATCCTTATTTCCTGCGGAGCCAGACTTGCTCCATTTGATATCCAGGAACTTCGGGAGATTATGTCCTATGACGAGATGGAGCTGGATATGATCGGAGATCAGAAGACAGCAATGTTTGTGATTATCAGTGATACCGATGATACTTTCAATTTTGTAGTAGCAATCATGTACACGCAGCTTTTTAATCTGCTTTGCGATAAAGCAGATGATGAGCATGGTGGAAGACTTCCGTATCATGTACGGTTATTGTTAGACGAGTTCAGCAATATCGGTCAGATTCCGAAATTTGATAAGTTGATCGCAACGATCCGAAGCCGGGAAATTTCTGCTTCTATTATTTTACAGTCACAGAGCCAGCTAAAAACGATTTATAAAGATGCGGCTGAGACCATTACGGGAAATTGCGATACCGTATTATTTCTTGGAGGAAAAGAAAGTTCCACCTTAAAGGAAATCTCGGAAACGCTGGGAAAAGAGACGATTGATCTTTATAATACTTCTGATACAAGAGGGACAAGCCAATCCTATGGATTGAATTATCAGAAGACCGGAAAGGAATTGATGAGCCGGGATGAGCTGGCGGTGATGGATGGAAATAAATGTATCTTACAACTTCGAGGTGTGCGACCATTTCTCAGTAATAAATACGATATTACAAAACATAAGAGATATAAAGAATTGGCGGATGCGGATCCAAAGAATGCATTTGATGTGGAAAAATATCTGGAGCATAAGCTGGTATTTTCGCAGGACACGGAATTTGAGGTGTATGAAGTAAATGTAACGGAGGAGGATGTGGAAGAGAATGAAACAGAATAAAAAGCGTTAGAGCATGTAGAAATCCATCTATGTGCTCTATTTTTTTACGTTTTTTTCAAGAAAAAGTCCTAACAGTCAGGTGGAAAGGAGACGAAAGTGAAGATAAAAATAAGATCACCTTGTAAATAAAACAGGTAAAAAAGAGGTCTGAATAATAGGGAAAGGAGAGAAAAACGCTGACAGACCATGAAAACAGCGTTTGTTCAGAAAAGAATATGGGATTTTTCGGAAGTGCAGTTACAATCTTACAGACATTAGTTGTAGCAATCGGTGCTGGTCTTGGTGTCTGGGGTGTCATCAACTTGATGGAAGGTTATGGTAACGATAACCCCGGAGCAAAATCACAGGGAATTAAGCACTTAATGTCTTCTATGTGAAAAGATTTTAAAGAAAAAATGCACATCCTACGCA
>ERZ1106963.2294-NODE-2294-length-19378-cov-9.308751_pt1 | contig 19378 bp, 14 predicted proteins | sample MGYA00403681_ERZ1106963 | MGnify/ENA primary metagenome ERZ1106963 (study PRJEB35170, sample SAMEA104062407) | human gut metagenome | biome: human gut; feature: human-associated habitat; material: faeces | place: Denmark | collected 2012-05-03 ...
GCTTGTATTCGCGAATCATGCGGAAGATGGTGCTCATCACCTTGATGCCGTCGCCCACGGTGTCAAGCTTGCTGACGGAACCTTCCGGACGGTCGCGGTACTGAATCGGCATCTCGAACAGACGTAGATTGTTGTTTAACGAGTGAATGGTCATCTCGGTTTCTACTTCGAAGCCGCGTGACAATACCGGATAGGTTTTGACGAACGTGAACGAGAAGGCGCGGTAGCCGGTCATGATATCGGTGACGTTCGCGTGGAACAAGCCATTGATGGAATCACGCACGAGACGGTTGCCGAAGTTGTGGAACGGACGCTTGTTCTCTTGGAAGTAGGTGGAGCTCAGTCGATCGCCGATCACCATGTCGTAGCCTTCGAGAACCTTATCCACCATGGCGGGGGCTGCGTCCGCGGGATAGGTGTCGTCACCATCCGCCATGACGTACACGTCGGCGTCGATGTCTTCGAACATGGCGCGAATCACGTTGCCTTTGCCCTGGCGCGGTTCCTTGCGGACGATTGCGCCCTCGCTGGCCGCGATTTCCGCCGTGCGGTCGGTGGAGTTGTTGTCATACACGTAAATGTCGGCGCTCGGCAATGCTGTCTTGAAATCACGCACTACCTTGCCGATGGTGACTTCCTCGTTATAGCAAGGCAGCAGTACGGCAACGGAGGGGCTTGTATTCTTCTCGAGCATGTAGAACACTATAGCCTTTGCTGTGGTCGGAGCGAGGCGTCCTGCGGATTCAATTATGATTGCTGTCTTCTTGGCAAAGGTTATGAGAGAATGGCGTGAGACGTGATATAAGCTAGGATGATAAATTGCGCGGATACGACAGGGGCGTTCTGTGAAGAACAAGATCTTTGCGTTCGAATTCGTTGGTTTGTGTCTGGTGAATGAGTTTAATAAGGAGTAAGTGTGGATTGTAAAAGGCAAGTCAGATTAAAGTTTTTTATTCCGTTAGCGGTGGTTTTTCTCCTTGAAACTTTTCTTTTCAATTTCGCTTTTTGGGAGGCTCTGACATTTCCTGAGCAGCAGCAGATTTCGGTATCCTCTCTGAACAATATTGTAAGAGAGGGAAATGAGTATAGGGTTACTGGTTCCGACACTCCGTACATTGAGTATGCTGTAGATGGGCCTACAGAGATAGACAATTTGGATATTGATCTGGTCGCTAGTGATTCCGATGCCGTAGTTGGCGGGACGTATAGTTTGAGTCCATATGTGCTTGACGAAGGTAATACTAACGGGTATATATCTCTTGGCACGGCACATGTTTCCGAGAACTTAACTGAATCGCATTATATCCGGATTCATCCTGCGGGAAAAGTTACGGGTCTTAGACTAAAGCTGAATATGCAAGAAGGCGACAAGATTGTTATTGACTCTGTTTCCATAAATGCTCAGAGACCTTTTTCGTTCTCTTTTTTGAGGTTCCTCATAATGCTGCTTGTCTCCTATTTGGTGTTCTGCTTTTGGACATCTCGTGACATGTATCAGTGGAATCTAGATTTGAAAGTACGGCGGCAGAAAATTCTTTTATCCATCTTTGTCTTCATACAAATCATGGTTTTACTTGCTGTGACACAGCTTATTCATCCCGCTCAGTATTTTGATTCAACTCGTGAATTAAACGGCGGAGCTTTTATAGGCGATGAGAATCAGTATAATTACTTAGCTAATGCCATCATAAATGGCCATACTTATTTGGATCTCCCTGTTCCGGAATGGATGCAGAAGATGACAAATCCTTATGATGCATCTGCGAGAGCGCAATTATCTTTCAAAACCGGCGAGCCTACGTACTGGGATTATGCTTTTTATAATGGAAAATATTATTGCTATTTTGGAGCATTGCCTGCATTGTCGCTCTTCGTCCCCTTTAAACTCATAACTGGACATGATTTGAGGACTGATTATGCTGTCGCTTTGATGACAGTATTTTTAGTGCTTGCGGCGGTATTCTTTTTGTACTCATTCATGAAAAAATACATCAAGCCATCCTTCGGGCTATTCCTAGTGTCCTTGCTCTTGCTCGTGACTGGAAGCGGTGTCCTGACACAAGCGTTTTATCCGATGATCTATTCTTTACCAATCCTTTTTTCTTTGGTTTTAACTTTAACAGGACTTGGCTTATGGATTAATGCAAGAAAAGATACTGGTGAGCTGTCTAAGCTACATCTTTTGATTGGTGCGATTTGTATAGCATTAAATCTTGGATGTAGACCTCAATTTGTTCTGGTGGTCTTCGTCGCTTTTCCGATATTCTGGTCTGAAATCAGAGAGAGGTTTTTCTTCTCTGTGAGAGGTATTTGGAACACGCTTGCCGTTATAGTGCCTTTTCTTCTTGTGGGTGGGGTAACTATGGCGTATAATTATGTCCGGTTTGATTCTTTCTTTGATTTTGGCGCTACGTATAATCTAACTGGTTTTGATATGGTTCATCGATCCTATGCCTTGTCGAGGATTCCATGGGGATTGTGGATGTATCTTTTTCAGCCAATTAACATAAGCCCAAATTATCCATTTATGAAACAGTTAGATGTGCCGTCTGGCTTCATGGGGCAAACCATTATGGAACCTAACTTTGGTGGTTTTTTTGCCTTTGTTCCGGCAGCCTTGTTTGCATTTTTGCTTTGCACAGTAAGAAAAGAGGCTAAAGCAAGTGGTATTTGGGGAATTAACCTCTTTTTCGTTGGCTTTGCTGCTGTTCTTTTGGTGGTTGATACTGAGATTGTCGGTATCTCGACAAGATATTACAGTGAATTCGGCTGGTTGTTGATAATTGGTGCGATATCCACAGTGACTCTTTATGCAAAGAAATATTCGAGCGAAAGGATTTCGAATCTCTGCCTCAACGTATTTGTCCTACTGACGTTAGTGGGTGTATTCCTGAGCTATCTGAATCTCCTATCAGATGGGAGATATGGATGTTTAAGCAGCTCCAATGATGCTCTATATCGTGTGATTGAATCTTGGTTCAGTTTTCTAAGCTGATTTTTAGGAGAGATTTTTAGGAGAGGTGAGCAACCACCTCTCCTAAAAATCATTTTATAAAGTATGAGAGTATCTTGTCCGTGAGGGGATGGACGAATAGAGTATCTATTATTTTTGCAATGCAGCTCAGAACTAAGAACGCGATGATGACGATGAAGAATGCTGAGACAATTCTGAGTAGCAAACTGTCGGGCGCATAGCAAAATTTAGACACATATTCCCACAAGATCCTGAATCCGAAGATGTTCTCATGAAGAAGATAGATTCCAAACGTCGTGGAAGAAATTCCTACTATCGTTTTACTGATAAGTTTTGGGATTTTGTCGAAATTAATGCGTGAGATGATGATGAAGACGAATGCTCCTATCGCTACTGGGAATAGTACTATTCCGTTGTGAATTTGGTTTGTCCAGCCGAGTGCACTGCTAATGGGTGATGATGACGATGCGAAATAATTAAATAGCAGCATTAACAGTGTCATGAAGACGATGCCTGCAAGCATGGGGGCTGTGCGCATTCGCTTCGAAATCTCTGTATTGTTCTTTTTGATAAAAGCGCCAATCAGATAACCGAAAATGGCATATGTCAAATTGTTCCAGTTGGAAACTCGTCCAAAGATGAGGATCTGGATGCTTAAAAAAGAAAAAAGAACGAGCAGACTTAGATTAGCGCGCTTGGAAAGTGATTGACATAAGGAATTGATGAACGGCGCACATAGAAGCATGAGTATGTATGCGCTGATGAACCAGTAGCTCCCATAGAAGAATGGGAAAAAGCTAGCGGCTATAGTTCGGAATAGCTCGCTCCCTTGCATTAGCGGTTGTATGACTGTCGGGTATTTATAGAATACCCCAATGATTAAAAGTGTTATAAAAAACCCGCTTGAGTAACAAAACATCTGAAACCATGTTTTGAAAATACGTCTTCTTTTAAAAGTCTTATCTACTAGGAAATAGCCGGAGATTATAAAGAAGATAGATACGCCAACTTGTCCATATTGCACAATCAAGAACTTGAGAGCGTTCGTCCATCCTGGTTCCTGGATGAGCATTAAATCATAATGATGTGTATTCCAGTTGAAATGAATGATGAAATGGCATGCGACAATCAGCAGCATGGCGATTATCCGAAGAAGCTCAATTGATACATTTCTCTTATTGGATGATGTGTTCACTTTTTATCAGGTCCTGTGTCTTGTGTGGTGTATTTATCGTAGCAAGACAAGCGGATGGTTGATTGTGTGCTGAGGATTTTGCGAAGAAAACGGTAGGGGCATTATCTTGGGGTCGTAAGTCGATAGACTTGTCAGTCGTGAATACATTTGTGAAGAGGATTCAAGAGCGCTACCACTATTCGCTGGTAGTGTTGAAAGAGCTTGTCAAGACGGATTTTAAGCTCCGCTATCAGGGGTCGTTTCTTGGAGTTGCATGGTCCGTTCTGCGTCCATTGATGCTTTTTTGCGTGATGTACGTAGTGTTTGCGAAGTTCTTACGCATGTCGGACGGAACACCGACGTATCCAGTTGTTCTGCTACTTGGAATTAGTACGTGGCAGTTTTTCGGAGAAGCCACAGCAACTGGTTTGAGAGCGGTTGTGGATCGTGGTGACTTGCTTCGGAAGATACATTTCCCGAACTATATCGTGGTTGTCTCTGCCACTATTGGTGCATTGATCAGTTTGGGTATCAATCTTTTAGTGGTTGTGATTTTTGCCATCTTCTCCAAGATTCAGTTCACTTGGAGAGTTTTGCTATTGCCCTTAAATTTCATTGAATTGTATGTGTTGGCACTGGGCGCAGCTCTATTGATGGCAACGATGTATGTCTATTTCCGCGATATCGCTCACCTATGGGAAGTTCTGCAGCAGGTACTGTTCTATTCGATTCCGGTTATTTATCCGCTTTCCATGGTGATGGATAACGATTCTTTGGGCAAATGGGGCTTGATTATTGCGAAAATACAGCTCCTCAATCCGATTGCGCAGACGATTCAAGATATTCGGCACAATCTGATTGCCCCAGAAACGCAGCCTACCGTGTGGACGCTTGTAGGGAATCCTTTGATTGCGGTCATTCCTGTTATTCTCGCGTTCCTGTTGCTTGCGCTGGGCGTGCATGTGTTCCGGAAGCATAATCGTAAATTCGCGGAGGTCATGTGATGCTTGATACACAGTCTCAATCTGCTTCCATCAAGGAAGTGAATCGTCCGGTTGTCCTTTCAGTTGAGCATGTTGGCAAATACTTCAAACTTCCAACAGAGCAAGCGAGCGGTTTGAAGCAGGCTTTCATTAACTGGACCAGAGGCATCAAAGGTTACAAAGAACAGCATGTGCTTCGAGACATCAATTTTGAAGTCCACCAAGGTGACTTCTTTGGAATTGTAGGCCGTAACGGCAGCGGCAAGTCAACGTTGTTGAAACTGATTTCCGGCATATATGTTCCAGATTCCGGAAGTATTGAGGTAAAAGGTAAGCTCGTTCCTTTCATCGAGCTTGGGGTCGGCTTTAATCCTGAGTTGACCGGTCGAGAGAATGTTTTCCTCAACGGAGCTTTGCTTGGTTTTACCCGTGAAGAAATCGAGGACATGTACGACGACATCGTCGAGTTTGCTGAGCTTGAAGAATTCATGGATCAGAAGCTGAAGAACTATTCATCTGGTATGCAAGTTCGTTTAGCGTTTTCTGTGGCTATCCAAGCTAAGGGCGACATTCTGGTTCTGGATGAGGTTCTTGCTGTCGGTGATGAAGCATTCCAGCGTAAGTGCGATAACTATTTCGCGAAGGTGAAAAAAGATCCGACAAAGACCGTTATTTTAGTGACGCATGATATGGGCGCAGTGAAAAAATACTGCAATAAGGCGGTTCTTATTAAAGATGGCGAAGTCATCGTTAACGGAAACAAAGATGATGTTGCTAACCGCTATACCTTGGAAAATATGCGTGCTGATAAACGTGACACGGATAATGACAAAGCGGATGAATATCCAACAGGTTTGAACGCCAGAGTCCCAATGTTGCGGATTAATGCGCTTAGTAAGCAGATTCTGACGTGCGATGATACGTTCCAGTTTGAAGTGGAATACCAGTATGACGAGCCAAATTCGTATTATCTTGCAATTGCTATGCACGACATAAGGCGTGGCGGAGTCACTTACGATACTGGAGCCAATGTGATTAAGCTGAATCAGCATGGTCATTGTAAGGTGAAGTTTGAAGTGCCATTGAAACTATTTAATAATGGGGAATTCAAGCTTGTCGTGTCGCTACGTACCCAGAATGCAGAGAATCCAAACCTTACCGACATGGTTGCATTCACGAATGATGACAACTGCTGTATCTTTGCGGTTCGTGATGAGCGTACTCGTGATTATGCATTACTAAATGATAATGCGTTGCAGATCAAACAAATTAGATGAGTTGATAGGGGCGTGATCGAATGTATGTTTGATCACGTCCCTATTTTTATTGGTTCTTTGAAGTAGAGGCGTTCTTCTCCCCTTTCGAGTATGTTGCTTAACAGCATACTTCTTTGGAATCTGAGGCAGGCGGCTTTTCTGATGTAGTTACAGTAACCGGACATTATGTGTGAGAATAAAAAAGATGGCGTTAGTGGAGATGAAAGTGGGTTACGCTGTTTTCTATGCGACATTTTTTCCAGGTTGATGAGAAGGACGCTGCGCAGATAGAAAATCTTAGCAAGCGTATGCAAAGGCTGGTTTATGGTGCGGTGGATTATAATTCACTGATCCAACCGGGGAGAACTCTGACATATAAGCTGTATATGGGCGAAAAATGGCAGTATCCGCGTTTAACAGATACCTCTACTCTTAGTGGGAACATTACCGAACAAATGGGGCTTGTTCCATTTATGGTTTTTAAGGCTACTTCTGTCAGCAGAAATCAAACTGATTTCTCTCCCCACTATTTTGCAGGTGATGACCAGATTCTTGATCATAATGTCCGTCATATCTTGTTGACGCCGGATGATGCGACGGATAGAGATGTCGAGCTAAATCATCCAGTCAACAGTAAGGCTGTCAAACTTTATAATACTTTGGAATCATCCATGCCTACAGCCTTCGACGTATTCCGAGATGCTAAACGTACGATGCGTGAGCATGTTGGAAAAAAGTCAATCCCAATGACCATGGCTCGAAATGCGGATAATGTTAATAAAGCTGGAAAAGTTCAACATCCGTGGGTTGAAGTTACACCGGGGAGGGCTCCAAAAGGAAGTCCTCGAGCGGTAGTTGTTGCTATGCATTGGTTCCAAGCTGGCGGGGCGGAACGTTGGGCTCTGGAGACAGTGAAGCTTGTTCGTGATGCAGGCTTCATCCCAATTGTTATCACTGATCGTGATGGGCACCAGCCATGGATTGCTGATCCGGCATTTGATGATGCTATTTTGTTGCCTATGACTATGCCGGTACAAGAGCGTCCGGGGGATTCTCCAGTATTGCGTGCTTTGTTCGAACAGTTTGATATTGCTGGTATTTTGATTCATCATTGCCAGTGGATGTACGACAACGCATGGTGGGTTAAGACGCATTTCCCTCAGACTAGAATCGTCGATTCATTGCATATTGTGGAGTATTACTTCCACGGTGGGTTCCCCAAGGAATCCGTATCTCATGATGAGTGGATTGACCTGCACCATGTCATTTCCCCCCAACTCGAACATTGGTTAATCAACGATCATCAGATTGCTCCAGAGAAAGTCGTAGATGCTCCTTTGGTTGGCCTGACTGCTGATGCTAAGACTCCAAGTTTTAAAGAGCGAGATAAGACGAAGCCTTTTACTGTGGCTTACATTGGTCGCATGGTTCGTCAGAAACGACCTGAGGCGTTCATTCTTGCGGCTAAAGCTGTGAATGCGGCTTATCCTGGAAAAGTTCGTTTCATCATGCAAGGAAATGGAGATATGGATGCTTTTTCCGACATGATGATCAAACGATATGGGTTGGAAGAAGTCATAGAGCGCCGAGCGCTGGATGCTCCTGTCGCTCAGACATATCGGGATGCGGATGCGTTACTCATCTCGTCAATTAACGAAGGCATCACCTTAACGAGTATTGAAGCCATTAGCGCTGGCGTGCCTGTCATTTCAGCGAACGTAGGGTCTCAGGAAACTCTGATTCCTCCAAAAGGATTGTGCCGTCGTATGACTTCAAACTTTGTACATGACGCAAAATCCGCACTATCTCATATTTTGAATAATGAAGAAGATCGCAGGAAGCTTTGGGAGAGTGAACTTGCTCGTCTTCAGAAGTTCTCTGAGCTTGAATCTGCTGAGGCATATTTCAAGAAGATGTTGAAGGAGTGGCACGACTGATGTCAACAGACGTGAGAAAAGTAGCGGCCGTTGTCGTAACATATAACCGTCTTGAGAAGTTGAAAAAAGTTTTGGCTTCGCTTGAATCGCAGACGAGACTTCCGCAGATGTTGGTCATTGTTAACAATGCTGCAACGGATGGAACTGCGGAGTATTTGAAGGAGTATGCTCAGCGATTCGCCTTGTCAGATTCCATGCAGTTGGATATTGTCACGCTTGAGAAAAATGAGGGTGGTGCAGGCGGCTTTTCTGCTGGCATGCGTCGCTCCTATGAGCTGGGCGCTGATTACGCTTGGATTTTTGATGATGACGGTTATCCGGAACCTGATGCTCTAGATAAGTTGGTGCTCGGGTACGATAGCGCAGTAGCGGAGCTGGGGCCTGACGTACCTTTTGCCTGTTCCATGGTGAAGTTTATTGACGGAACTATCTCGGAAATGAATAATCCGATTCCGACATGGGATTGGGGAAGGTTGAAAGCTAAAGGACTTGACATTGTCATGGTTTCCCGATGCTCCTTCGTTTCTGTCTTAATCCCACGTTGGGTGATGGAAGCTTTTGGCTTGCCGTATAAGGAATACTTCATTTGGTTCGATGATGCTGAGTACACGCTTCGTATAACGAAGTCTTGCCCTGGCGTGCAGGTACTTGACAGTGTCGTTCTCCATGATATGGGTGTTAATCGGGGAGTTAACTTCTCCATGATTGATGAGAAAAACGCTTGGAAGTTCTCTTACGGAGTTCGTAATGAGGCTTCCTATCACTTGCATCATGAAGGTTTTTATCAGTATTTGCGTTTTTGCGCGCTGGTCTGGAACGGTATGCGACATGGAAATGTTGCAAAGCCGTTGAGAAAAAAGATGTACAAAAAGATGATTGAAGCGTGGAAGTTCAATCCGAGAGTTGATTATCCACAAGTAGCTGCAAAGTAAAAACAGCGAGTGGCGGTACACGTCGAGAACCGACTCTGATGTACCGCCACTCACTGCTTTTATTTACTTGAGTGATTGAAAATTCGTTGCCAAGTATTTATGCTGCAGAAATCGCTCTCTCGATAAAGGCGAGAAAGCTTGTTCCACTGCTTCAAGATATTGGCCGCTAGATGTACGCAGCGGAAAAGCTCCTTGCGGTACAACTTGCTGTCTCGCTTGAACCAAGCCGCTCCGTTTCCGTCAGCAGTAGTTACAAGTGCCGACGATACTTTGTTAAAAGCCGGCCAGATTGCATCCTTGGACATGATGGACACTTGAGGGTGAGCGTCTTTTATTCCGCTCGATTGAGAAAAGAATGCAGAAATAACGGATTTGAGCCCTATCTTCGTGACGGTTTTGGGATCCGACGGAATGAATGTCGGTTCATAGTCTGCAAGTGCCGCTGGAAAATCGTCGAGATTATGCAGAACAAGACTATCTGTGAAACCTTCTCTTGCTTTACGAACTTCTGCTAGTTTCTGCGGGAGGCATCTGACGATATATTCCGGCCCCTCGGTCAAATCGCGAAGTGCCATATGGTTTAACTTCATGGCAGAATAAAGAAGCTTTGTTCCTAGATGAGCATCTTCATAAAGCATTCGGAAAGCAAACTTTTTGCTTGGTACGGGGAAATGCATAAGAGTGCAGAGCCAACGATTCCTTTGAGCGAAATACTCCTCCCAAGTTCTGGAAATATCCTTATCATGCCATGCTTGGTGCCATACGGCGACACCGGGAAGACATATAGTCGGAATGTTGTTTTCTTTGGCACGCAAGCCGAATTCCACATCGTCATATTTAATGAAAACCGGCATGGAAAGACCAATTTTCTTCAAGACTTCCGTGGGGATGAGGCATAGCCACCAGCCGTTGAAGTCAGGATTGATTCTCTTATGCAGTTCAGGAGTATCCCTTAGCGGATTTACAGCAAAATCATGATTGTAATGTGTGCCGGTGGCTGGTGCTGGCATTGCAGAGCTTGCGTCAAAGCGCTCGCCGGAAGAGTACAGTACAGTCCTATTGTCCAGATGCAGCATTCCACCACCAACGAGAACTGGTCTGGTAGCGTAATCGGAAAACTGAAGAGCTCTTAATATAGCTTCAGGTTCGGTTATTGCGTCATCATCAAGAAGTAAAACATATGCACTTTTCTGGGCTTTGACTGTTTCATACATCCCTCGTGAGAAACCGCCAGATCCGCCTAAATTGTCTTGCAGGATATATGTTAGCTGTTGCCCTAGGAGTTCTCTCGTTTGCTGAAAATCGGGTTGATCTTGTACTCGATCTGTTCCTTGATCGACGCAATAAATTGTATCTAAATGATCTCGTAAGTTTTTTTCGGCGGCAATGGTTTGAAGTTGATTCAAACAGTATGACGGTCTATTGAATGTGGTGATCGCAATTGAAAGAGACGAGTTGTGAGGGGCGCGCCTTTCTTGGGTGGGGACCTGCCATTGGGCGTCAGCAACGGTCAAAGAGTCATTCGAAGCAGATTCCATATCAGCCCAAATGAATCCGCCATCCATGAAGCCAGATAAGCTAATGTCGGCTTCGACGAATTCATCTTCTTGTGCCACAGGAATTGTGGTAACAGTAGAGGGGATTCCTCGGGCTGATGATTTCATGACGACGATACGTCCGACGCCGCCAACTTTCGCAATAAAACGTACATTGGTAACTTTGGTCCAGCGTTGCCAGTAACTTGCCGGAAATGCGTTAAAGAAAGTGCACAATGAGACGTGCTGACCTGCTGCCAACTCAATTGAAGTTCGAGACTTAATTAAAACTGATCCCGCGGGAAGCTCTGTTTTACTTGCTTCTTGTGCTGAAAAGATCCCATTCCTGAGGGTCCCCGAGAGCTGTCGTTTACTTAAACTTGAGAAAGCGACTTTTTCCAGAGATTCTCGGGCATCAAATAGAGCTGGATCTGGGTGCGACGGTGTCCAATTGACAACGTAGAGAGGAAGCGTGCTTTCCGCGTCTGTAGTTGGGAAAACAATTCTATTAACTGCTTCCCATTCTTGGTTTTCTTCTAGTGCAGACATAACATTAGTATACGTTCTTGTTTTTCCTCCAGAGCATTCTGGCTGCCGTTTCCTTTTATGGCACCCGATTAAACCAGTTTTCGCTGAGATATCCTTTTCCTGCGGTCTGGTCATACTGGACCAGACGATAATCCTCCAGTAGATGTTTTGCTTCTGATGATAGAGTCTTCTTTTTTATTAACTGTCCAGAAGAATCCAGATAGCTAGTTGACCCAGTACCCCAATCGGCATCGGTCGAGGCGAATCTGCTGACTGCTGGTACAGATTGATGTACTTCTGTAAGCAGAGCTAGGAAAGGCGTGACTTTCGCATCCATGTGTTCTGCGGCGCTAGCCATAAAGAAGTTCGAAGACGAGTAATCGCTTTCTTCGGGCGATAGCTTTGAACCAGCGCTCGAAGAAGAAGAGTTAGACCATATGAAATAATCGCTTTCGTGTAAAGTGAGTTGATTTTCTTTGTACTTTGCTGCTGATGCGTAGATGCCAGGAAGATGGTCTCCGTAGAAAATGACAGTAATTGGCTGTTCTATCATATTTAGTTGATCGAGGAATGTGGCCGTGGCCTGATCGGTATAACTGATGCCTTTTGCATAAGTATCAATCTGAACTTCTTCGTTTTCATCGAGACCTGTTGAAGTATCTGCCTCTTTAAATTCATTGTTGGTGTAGTAGTCCCCGTATGGCAAATGGTTTTGCATGGTTACCAACTGAATAAACTGGGATTCTCCGTCAGATTGATTAAGCTGGTCGATCACATTTTGATATGCCGATGCGTCGCTAACATAGCCAGCGTCAATGTGATCCTGATATTTCAACGCCGGTTTGCTGTCGATTGTACGGAAGTATTTGAAACCGAATTTTTTATAATTCGAATCTCGAAGATAAAAATTCTTCAAATAGGGATGAAAAGCGTATGAGCATTGCACCTGGCATGCATCATTCCAAATTTGATTGAAGGTGTATACGTTTTTTTGACTGGGCACAAGTTGTTGATAAGGAGAAATAAGCTGATCGTTAAAATTAGCGAGATTCATTCCAGTTAGAGACTGGTACTCGATGTTAGCTGTGCCGCCACCATAGCCTGGCGATAGCATAAGTCCTGAGGTGGTGACATCTTTCAAAGCTCGAATGTTAGGCATCGGATCGATATCAAAGGAGATGCCAGGAACACGCAGGGGATCAGAAAAAGACTCGGATAAAATGAGAATCACAGTGCTATCTGTGAGGATGTTTGCCCGTGATGTATTAATTTTATTTGCTTCTTTAGTATAGCGAGCGGCTATCTCTTCCATAGTTTTTTTACTGTACCCGCTCGGCTTATCCATTGCCTTAACTCTTACGAGACTTTGAAATGTAGTGGCTGGGCCGTTTGATTTGGCATCTTCATAGGTATTCCACGGGACAGGCTTGTATCCTAAGTTGGTTGCCAGAGTATAGGACCAAGCTCCAGGAATATTGAGATTCCATGTGTAGGAAACCAGAAGAACGACGCTGAGAATTGCAGCAAGTGCGCGAGATGATGTCCCAATTATATTTTTAGCATTCGAAGAGGGGTGTTTCCAAGAGCAGTGAATAAAGCGGCGTCTTCCATCAAGAACGAAAAGAAGAAGACAAGCACAGGAGAACCAGATTAATACGGTGATTGCTCCATTAACGAGAGCTTGCTGGTCTTTCGGTATGAAAGAAAGGAGGTTTCCGCCATTGCCATTTGATACAAAGCTAAGATCTGAAGGGAGAATAGGTTCGTTACGAAGTCCCATCTTGATGCTGTTCGCTACGCCGTAGGCAGTCATAGCGGCACCGAAAATAACGGTCGCTATCCAAAAGCGATTTAATACAAAAACTAATGCAAGGTAAATAAGCCCTATGCCAATGAAATTAAGGAGAAACTGATACTTTTGTTCAAGCCAAATCTGGCTGACAAATTTGGTGACTTGCCCTGCGACACTGTTCAGGATTTTAGTTGTCTGATCAACTTCATCGCCTTTATCGTACGTTGGTTCGCTATACACTCCCCACTGAAGGAAGATGACTTCGGCGGAAGTCAATAGGGTGAACACGATGGCGTAGAACGCGTATGAGAACCTCATGCGTTTCTTCCACAGGGGATACGTGCTCTGGAAGAATTTGATGATGAGTTGAATAGCTTTGAAATTGGCGAAAGTTTGCCATGCGGTCTTTACCGCTGTGGCGGCGGTATGGATGGCGTGGCCGGTGGTTTTGACGGCTTTTGCAACTGCATGTCCTGCGGTGGAGAGTGCTTTTGCCGTAGTGTGTACGGATTGTTTGCAGACCTCGATAGCCTGCATCAGAGGATGCTCGTTAGCTTGCGCGAGTTGAATTTCAGCAGACGGGGGGGCTGAATGGGTACTGTCGTTCGCGGCTTCGTCAATGGACTCGTCGTTAGCTGTTTTTGGCAGATGGGGCGCATCGACTTTGGGAATGAAAACGCTTGCGTTATCGGAGATGGCGTGAATTGCTGATTTCTGCGTATACAGCTTTGAACCGTAGTGGCCTGAAAGGGCGGATGGGGCGCAAGTGTTGCTGTCTTCGTCATTCGCAAGAGGGCGATACGTTCCGCCCGTAATCGGCTGCTTAGTAAGTTTTGCGTATGAAGGCGCACAAGCGTGACGGTCGGGCGAGAAAATAGGCATCGTCGCATCCCTCAAAAGATAGCCCCCCTATAATTGGAGGCTCTGTACAATTAAACCGGGTACATTTTAGTGTTCAGCTGTGGACGAACGAGTGTCTCGTAGATATTTCCGGTCAGCCTTCCAAATCTGCCATCTATAAGCCCGATATGGTGAGAAAAAGTTTTATTAGGCGGAAATCGATGGCTGAATCTCGTTGGAGCCTACGACGGTCTCATCTAAAGTAACGGACCGTCAAACAGTTCGTCGTGGGATCTCATGCGAATGAATTGGATTGTCGACGCTTCCGGCCGCTCCGAGTAGATCACCAATACATCCGTTTTCCCTTAGGCAAGATGGAATTCCGCATATCCTGAGTAGATTCCTCGTGGACGATCAAGCATGTGAGGATTATATGATTCCGGAACGTGTCCGTACTCCTCAATAGCTTCGATCGCATATTCGAGTTCTGAGACGATTTGAGGTATCCGTCGTGAGATGCGTTTGAAGTCGGTCTGAAATTGTTGGTCGAATTTGATGGTAATCATGGCGCTTTGCCTGTTCAACCGTGATTGTTGTGCAGCCAAGCGATGGCGTCTTGCGTGCTGTTGAAGGTGGCCGCGTCTTCTGGGAGGATACCGCGTTCCTTGGCTTCGGCTTCGAGCATGGCGCGCTTGGTCTGCTCGTTTGGTTCCGCGGTGCGCACGGAAGTGCCGAAAGGCAGGCGCTGCTGGTTCACGAGCTGGATGCTTGCCATGGTCACGTAAGTGTTGAAATTCATGCCTATGGCGTCGAGTGTCTGGTTGACCCGAGCTTTCAGATCGTCGTTCATGCGAATGGTAATATTGCCCACCTGAATCACCTGCCCTAATCTTGCGTGCAATTAATGTGTATTCTGTGTCAAATGCACGCATGTTGCAATTGATGATGGGGATAAGTGTAGTTTCTGACAAAAATGACAACTTGTCGGTTTTCAGAAACTAGTACGTTGAGGCGAATTGAACCGCGCCCCGATTGTTGGACTGAAGAAATTCAGATTCGATGATCGGAGGTGCGGTTTCATTATGTGCGCCGACCGCCGGAAGCGCTACGACGACGAGTTCAGTCGCGAGGCCCTGAAGCTCATCCAGGCCGGTGCGGGAGGCGGCTCGCTCGCCCGCAGGCTGCCATGCCGGTGCAGACCGCGAGACAATGGGTCCTGCTGTACGGCCCTTATTGCGTCTCCTGGTGTGGAGCAGCCGCCAACTTTTGTCTAATGGAAGTTATTGCCGAGCCTCTAAGAAATGTGGTGGCGCAGCATGTCTCGGATGCGCGTGTTCCACGACTTGATGAGGTTGCTCATGGGCGGGATCGGCTCCGCGTACCCGTCCGGCGGGTCGAAGAACGTGAACAGCTGCCCCTCCCGTATCCGACTGCGACCTATTCCGGACACATATTTTGGCCGCTAACCCTGGTTTGAAGTAGTATGTATCTCTATGAAGGGGAAGAAGCTTTTTCAATGGATGCCGGCGTTGGTGGCGCTATGCGTGTTGGTTGAAGGGCTTTTCTTTATAGGCGTTACGCTTCCAGGGCATGTCCCCGATATCTGGGCACATGTTTACCGTGTCGACGCCATTCTTAACGGTGATATTGTCGCAAGACCGGTTTCTTCGCGCAGTATGTTGCACAACACAGAAAATGGCGTAGTTGGTGGTGCTGTAAACAGAGAGTGGATGCAATATTCGCTTGAACAATACGACGGCTATGACCCTGCCGTTGTGATTCCTGAATCCGTGAAAGACGGTTCAAACTCAACTGTTGATCTTCCGTTCAATAATACCGCGATAAATTCTCCTGTGGTTTACGCTCCTCAACTTGTTGGTTTTGCGGCAGGTCGTGTACTGAGCTTGAGTGCTGGAATTACCTATTATCTCGCGGAAGTGTGCATGCTGGGCGTGTATGTGCTTCTCATGTATTGTTCGGTGCGAGTGTTGCCTAAGTGGCGCATTCCGGTCGGTTTGTTACTATGCCTCCCGCAAATGGTTCGATTGGCTTCGTTCTCAATTTCTGCGGACTCTGTCACTCAAGGAATGGCTATACTTTTTAGCTGTCTGTTGTTCCGTGAAATTGTAGGTAAGCGATCTGTTTCGAGCGCCGTTCGGTTAGCCGTCGTCAGTGTGATACTAGCGATGTGCAAATTCATATATGTACCACTGGTTTTGCTCTCGATTCCGACAATATTTGACTCCGCGAATAAGGCGTTAGATGATAGGACTCGGTTGCATATAAATCGCGGTCGCGCTATACCAATTTTGATCGGAATGTTCATTTCTGGCGTATGGGTTCTGTCATGGCTGAAAATCAATGCTTGGTATACAAACTGTCCCATGATGGTTTCATACGAGCAGATGACTGCGCGAAAACGTGCTTTGCTGACAGATCCCGACGTGTGCGTTGACGCAATAGGGAACATCGTATGGGCGATGGTACACGCCCAATCCAACATGAATGTGAAGATTTCCAGCGTCTATATTGCGCTCTGTTGGTTGGCGATCCTGATGGTTTTGATACTGCTATTCTTCGTAAGTGTTCGAACGGCAGGCCTTAACAAGCGAGAGCCGCCTGCGGTTGTCGTCGCATGTTTGGACGGAAGCCGTGGACGGAGACTAACCTATGCTCTTCCGTTGCCTTATGCATGGCTGATAGTGTTGTTTTGCATAGGAGATATTCTGCTAATATATTTAGCTCTGTGGCTGCAATACAATCCATCCGGGACAGTGGGCGTTGATGGTATGCAGTACAGGTATTTCCTGCCACTCGCTGCTTTGTTTGCTATAGTTGCGTCCGAAAGTATGTTCCGTTTGTTCAGCTTTCGCCACGAAAAAGATTAAGCATGTTTGCGCCGGATATGGTAAATCGACAGAGGTGTTGGACATGGGTAATGCAATGACGATGCTGGTACAAACGTTCTTAGGTCCGATTGTCGGTTATGACTGTTTCAAATGCAAATATGAAATTCTGCAATAGGTTGAGAGTTATCGTGCTGGGCAGTTGAAAACTTATACGCTCGACGAGGTGGAACAGCGTCTTGGCTTAGAGGATTGAGCTTTTGGATTGCTTAGGTGAGTTGTTGAGCAAACTTGACGAAAAAGACAACAAGTGATGAAAATAAAACGAGTCCGAAGTCTGCTACCTCGCCCAGGACTAGTAGTGCGCGTGGCTTGGCGTGCCGATACGAGTCCATTGAGTGTAAAAGCCTCTTTTGATGAGGCCGAAATTTTAGGGTGGTGGTTCGTAAAGCAATTCGGTGCGGGACTCGATCTGAGGGATGACGAAATGACCGACTACGTGTCGCAGTTCGACGACTGAGCCTCGGCGGAATAACATGACCAAACCAGTTGCTCTTTTGGATGCCAACGTATTCCCCGCCCATATGGTTGCTGCGGCTGACTGATCCTGACTGCGAATGGGAGATGAGAATCGGGCGTATGCTTTGACTGCTGGGCCGACAATTGTTGTGGGCTATGCTTACGAAGTAAGCCAACTCCGCTAGGGAAATGGAAGTGAGAGCCTGGCGTCCTGGGTGTCTTAGGCGGGGGGGCTGGCTCTCGCGTTATGCCCCCAATTTAGTCGCTATTTCGCCTATGTACGGCAGATTTCGGGGTTCGCCCGGAGGCATCTCGCTTATATATGGCAGTCTGTTTTTGAAATAAGCCATTTAGGGGGTAATTGTGTACCCTCTAACTGCGGTCTTTCTGGAATGAACTGCCATACATAGGCGAGATGCCTCCGGTCAGCCTTCCAAATCTGCCATATATGAGGTAGGTGTGAAATTGCTCCATGAACTATGCAACCCTGCCGGTACTCTGAAATTGTGAGTAGTGAGATTTTCAAGCCGCGCAACATCATCGTGACCGGCGGATGTGGGTTTATCGGAGCCAATTTCGTGCGCTATGTGGCACATAACCATCCTGACGTGCACATAACCGTGCTCGACAAACTGACCTATGCCGGAAATCCGCAAAATATCGCCGGTCTTCCGCAATCGCAAGTCGAACTTGTGCAAGGTGATATTTGCGATGCTGCGTTACTGGAACGTATCGTGCCTGGTCATGACTCGATTGTGCATTTCGCGGCCGAATCGCACAACGACAATTCCATCGCCAATCCTGAACCCTTCATCACAACAAACGTGGAAGGCACGTTCCATTTGCTTGAAGCCGCCCGTAAGCATGACGTGCGATTCCACCACATCAGCACCGACGAAGTGTACGGCGACCTTGCACTCGACGATCCATGCAAATTCACCGAAAGCACGCCGTATAAGCCGTCAAGCCCATACAGTGCGTCGAAAGCGGCATCCGACCAGCTGGTGCGCGCATGGGTTCGCACGTACGGGCTTCGCGCCACGATCTCCAACTGTTCCAACAATTACGGGCCGTACCAGCATGCGGAAAAATTTATTCCGCGGCAGATCACTTCCATCATGGAGGGCGTGCGACCGAAACTTTATGGCACAGGCGAGAACGTGCGCGACTGGATCCATACGGAAGACCACTCTTCTGCGGTGTGGGAGATTCTTACACGCGGGCGGATCGGTGAAACATACCTGATCGGCGCAGATGGCGAAATGAGCAATATTGCCGTAATGCGTATGATTCTGCGACTTATGGGGTGTGTCGAAGATGCGTTCGACTGGGTGCGTGACCGTCCCGGGCATGATCGACGCTATGCGATTGACTCCAGCAAGCTGCGTACCGAACTCGGCTGGAAGCCTGTGCGCACCGATTTCGAAGCCGGTTTGCAGGCGACCATCGCTTGGTATATAGACAACCGCGCTTGGTGGGAACCCGCCAAAGCCGCCACCGAAGCCCGCTACCGCGCACAAGGCCAGTAAAGCGCGTCAGACGGGAGCGTTTGCGACGGTGCGTCATGGCGGATGCGGCGCAGCCTGGCAATTGGGTCCGGTAAGTGGCGATTGGGAAATAACGTGCTGCAAGTAGTTGGCTTCGTCAGGAAATGGCTGCGAGAGCCGGATGTACGTTCTGGCCTAATGACCCAGCTGTGAATCCAAGTCTCCCAAATCTGCCGTATATAAGCCAGATACGGTGCGAAAGTATATTTAATGGGACGTGAACGGCCAACATCACCATGATTGATGGCGGCCGTTTGCATATCCACACATGGCTTTGATGTCTCAGCTGTCCAGAGCGAAGGTGATGGAATCCCGTCCTAGAACCGCCGCGTACAGCACGCCGCCGAGCACGGCGGGAACGAGCGTGCTCGTCTGGTTCACTACGTTCACCACGGCCATCGCGCGACGCATCACATCCTCTCCATGGGAGCGGAACATCTGCGGCAGCGCCGCCTCCTCGGGCCTTTGTCATGACATTGTTCTGCAAGGACTGGCTGCTGCAGCAGCATAATGTG
>ERZ1106963.2300-NODE-2300-length-19343-cov-4.361261_pt1 | contig 19343 bp, 16 predicted proteins | sample MGYA00403681_ERZ1106963 | MGnify/ENA primary metagenome ERZ1106963 (study PRJEB35170, sample SAMEA104062407) | human gut metagenome | biome: human gut; feature: human-associated habitat; material: faeces | place: Denmark | collected 2012-05-03 ...
TCGCCGTTCGCCGAATGCATAAATGCATTCTTCTCACTTGCGCTCATTATATCATGATATTCCATATGCTATCAGACACGATTGGTTTCAGAAACATGGAAATCAAAAGCGTAACTGCCAGAATCAGGACAGGTTCATATCGTACCAAAATTCCTTTCGAATCCACTGATTTTAAAGAGAACGGAAAAGAAAATCTTCTGCTTATTTCATATCCCAGCACGGTTCCCGCCGTATTGGTGATCAGATCATCAATATCCGTAAGCCGGAATGTAAATATCTGTAATAGTTCAATCCCCAGTGATACCGCGAGTCCCATGGAAAACATAGTTTTGAAAGACCGGAAATTCTTCCAGACCGCAGGGACAAAAAATCCCATCGGTATAAATAAAATGATATTCAAAATCGTATTTTTCATATATGCAAACGGACTGTTTACAATGTCTATAAACGGTATCAGATTCAGACCAAAATCTATCTGAAATGTCACAACCGCAGGAACACCCACAACTGAAAACAAAGCAATCGCATAAAATGCAAATATCAGTTTTACACAAAATGGTTTAAATTCCCATTTCCTGTAGATTGTACACTGCAAAATAGCCAAAGCAGGAATCACAAAAATAGCAGCTGAGACACAATCTATCCCGATTGATAATAAACGCATCATTGACGTTTCCCCCTAAATATCCTGATCCTGCATATAAATTTATCATATTACTGCCCGTAATCCCATTGATATTCTATTAAGATTGATGAAGAATTGATGAACTTTTTCTGACATTTTTTCACTACGGAACAGGCAGAAAATCATATAATTTTTCTGCCGCTGCCGACATCGGCGCACGCTCGTTTGAGACAATGCAAAACTCGCGTTCCGGTATCGCCCTATCAAATTTCAATACGAATAATTCCCCGCTTTCGATATATTTTTCTGCGAAATCCGACACGACACTGGCAACACCGAGGTTGCGCACTGCAAACTGGATGAGCATATCACTTGTCGCAAGTTCAAATTCCGGCCGGACAAATGTGCCGCGCTCTGCCAGATAATCCTCCACATATTTTCTTGTGGAAGTGCTGCCCTCTAAGCACATCACCGGAAGATTTTCAAGCTCTTTATAGCTTAATTTTCCACCCTTTAAGTACTCAAACTTTTTTCCCGCCACAAAGACATCCTGGATTTTGCGCACAGGCGTCATTTTAAAATCGTATTTGTTGTTCACCGGGGTACTGATGATCCCAAAATCAATTTTTCCGTCCTGCAAATGTTTCAATGTCTCCGGCGTCGGGGCATTCGTCACAGTCACTTTGATCTGCGGAAATGCATCATGGAACGTCTCCAGATAAGGAAGCAGATAAAACTGCAATGTCATGTCACTGGCACCCACACAGATTTCTCCGGCATCTAAGTTTAACATCTCCGAGAGTTTTTTCTCCCCGGTGAGGATTGTCTCATATCCTTTTCTCACATATTCTGCAAGCAGTCCGCCTTCTTTTGTTAAGCGCACGCCTTTGGATGTACGCACAAAGAGAGCACAGGAAAGATCACTTTCTAAATGCTTGACTGCCTGGCTGACTGCCGGCTGTGAGATGGAAAGCGCCTCTGCTGCGAGGGAGATACTGTTGTATTTGGATACATAATAAAAAATTTTGTAGTATTCGAGGTTTGTCTGCATTATTTTACTCCGTGATTTTCTTGTAACTTGCAAATAATTGCTTTCTTATTATAACAGTTTCCCACGAAAAAATCTTTTCTTTTGCGAAAACAAAAAAATTATATTTTTGCGCAAAAATAAACATTGTCTTTTTGCGGTCCATGCCTTATACTAAGTTGCTGAAACGTAAAGAATATGCGTGTTGAGGCTAAAAAACACGGACAGGTTTTTAACTATTTTATAAATCAAGGAGTACAGATTATGACAAAAGACATGACAATGGGAAGCCCGCTCAGAATGATCTTACTTTTTTCCGTTCCGGTTTTACTGGGAAATATTTTTCAGCAGTTTTATAACATGGTGGATACGATCATTGTCGGGCAGTATCTTGGTGAGGATGCTCTGGCTGCGGTAGGCTCTACCGGATGTCTGATGTTCCTTGTATTAGGATTTGCAAATGGTATTGCGCAGGGATTTGGCGTTATGGTCTCCCACGCCTTCGGTGCAAAAGATTTCAAGCTGTTAAAGCATTATGTCGCACTCTCCCTGATACTGACTGCCATTGTATCGTTACTTCTGACCATCCCTACGGTGGCAGCTTCCAGACAGTTTCTTATTTTAATGAAAACACCGGACAATATCTTAGGACTCGCAGACTCTTATATTAAAGTCATTTTCGCAGGTATCCTGCTCACGATGTCCTACAACGTTGCCGCCGGTATTTTAAGAGGGATCGGCGACAGCAAAACACCGCTGTATTTCCTGATTCTCTCTTCCTTTTTAAATATTGTGCTCGACCTGTTTTTGATCGTCGTCGTAAAACTTGGAACCGCAGGCGCTGCCTATGCAACGATCATTGCGCAGGGTGTCTCCGCACTGCTTTGCTTTATTTATATGTTCCGCAAATTCGACATTTTAAAAACCAGCCGGGAAGATTACTATCTCGACGGATACGGTGTGTTCAATATGCTTTCCATCGGTATTCCGATGGCGCTCAACTATTCCATCACCGCTATCGGAACCATGATCCTGCAGGGTGCAGTCAATATTTTCGGTTCCAGTGTTGTGGCTGCCTTCACTGCCGCCTCCAAAGTGGAAAACCTCTCCACCCAGACCATGCCGACACTCGGCACTGCGATTGCCACCTACTGCGGTCAGAACCTCGGCGCAGGAAAATACAAACGTATCTACGAGGGAATGCGTAAAGGATTTTTCATCTGCATTTTTATCTCGCTTGCTGCCTCTGCCATCTGCGTATTCGGCGGACGTTTTATTGTGAGCTGGTTTGTGAGCAATCCTTCTGAAGAAATTTTCGACTATGCCATGCAGTATCTGAACACCATCAGTTTCTTCATGCTGCCGCTCGCATGGATTTTCCTTTACCGGAACGCCCTGCAGGGCTTAAACCGCGGACTTGTTCCAATGTTAAGCGGTGTTGTGGAAATGGTGTGCCGTATTATCGTGATCGCCGTCACCTTAAATCCGTTCGGTTACTGGGCAGTCCGTCTGGCAAGCCCGATCACATGGCTGTTCACCGGAATCCTTCTGATCGTAACGTATTTTATCTGGGAAAAACAGAGCCAGAAAAAACATTCCGGTTCATCGGACTAAAATTTTAGTTTTCCACCCCACTTCTGAACAGTCTCCACAAGCTGTATCAGATACCGGAACACTGGCTCCGTGATGACTGCGAACACAATCATGAGCATTGCACATTTTCCTGTGACCGCCGTGATCGCAAACAGTTCACTGAAAAACAGCATACAAAATAACCAGCCGATGACCATCGCTGCGATCAGGATCGCATGCGGTGTTGTCATCGGTTTTGCTATATGATAAAGGATCATGAAGCCGACAACTGCGATCAGGATCGTGCACGACGTGGAAACGCACTCTTTTTCCACTCCGAACTCCCTGCAGAAAATCACCAGACCGCTCACCACGATAAAATCTGTAATCCCAGCCGGAAGCGCCTGGATCAGGACATTGGTAAGAAAATGCCCATGGATCTGATTCCGGTTCTGCTCCAGCGCCAGAAAAAATGACGGAATCCCGATCGTAAAAACACTGATGAGCGACACCTGCGATGGCTCCAGCGGATAATCAATCAGAAACAGCATGGAAAATACGGCTAAGAGCATGGAGAAAATGTTCTTGACCAGATAAAGGCTGGCAGTGCGCCCGATGTTGTTCACCACCCGCCGCCCTTCCATGACAACCGCCGGCATTTTATTGAAATCGTTATCGAGCAGCACAAGCTGTGCCACATGCGAAGCCGCCTCACTGCCTGATGCCATCGCAATGCTGCAGTCTGCATCTTTTAACGCAAGAATATCGTTCACGCCGTCTCCGGTCATTGCCACGGTCTTTCCCTGCTCTTTTAATGCCTGCACCAGAAGACGTTTCTGCTCCGGTGTCACCCTGCCGAACACCGTGTATTTTTTTGCTGCCTTCCGCACTGCCTCCGCTGTTTTCAACGTTGCTGCGTCCACCTGTTTTTCCGCATGGCGGATTCCCGCTTTCTTTGCAATCTCCGATACCGTGACCGGATTGTCCCCGGAGATCACTTTCACTTCCACTCCCCGCTTGGAAAAGTAACGGAATGTATCCATTGCCCCCTCACGAATTGCATTGTTGAGCAGGATAAATGCAATGGGAGTTGCATTTTCTGTCAGTTCTTTTCCATCCAGATTCCCCTCATACTCTGCAAATACAAGCACACGATATCCCTTTTCCAGAAATACTTCGATTGTTCCCTGAACAGCCGCATAATCCTGCCGCAGCACAAATTCCGGTGCGCCGACCACATAAGCTTTTCCTGCCAGAACCACTCCGCTGTATTTTGTGGCAGACGAAAACGGGACGATTTTTTCTGCACTGTTTTCCATCGGCTCCGTAAAATACTGCTGCAATGCCTCCATCGTTGCATTGTCGCACGGCAGGGCACGCACACAGTCAGAGATCGTTTTTGCGACTTTATTTTTTTCCTCTTCGGCCGCAAGGTTCTGGTCTTTTGCAAGGATAAACTGTGCCACTTCCATTTCCGGCACGGTAATGGTTCCGGTCTTATCCACGCACAGCACATTTACCCGCGCCAGTGTCTCGATACATTTCATGTCATGGATCAGTACCTTTTGTTTTCCAAGCCTCATCACCGACACCACCATCGCCACACTTGCAAGAAGGTACAGACCTTCCGGGATCATTCCGAGAATGGCCGCCACCATGCCCGTCACACTATCTTTCATCGTCGCCCCGGAAAAAAAATATTGCTGTAAAAACAGGATCGCCCCGATCGGCAAGATGATCACGCCCACAGTCTGCACTAGGCGGTTCAACGCCCGGATCATCTCCGACTGCTCGCCCTCTTTTGTCTGCGTCGCCTGCAGCATCAGTCCTGAAATATAAGAATCTTTTCCCACTTTTTCCAGTTTTGCCATGCACTCTCCTGATATCACAAAACTTCCCGAAAAAAGGGAATCTCCCTCTTTTTTTACAATCTCATCGGCCTCCCCTGTGATCAAAGCCTCGTTGACTGTGATATTGCCGGATAACACCAGTGCGTCCGCCGGAATCTGTCCACCTGCTGAAAGCGTTATCACATCATCCTGCACCAGTTCATCCGCCAAAACCTCCTGATTACTTCCGTTGCGCCGGACCGTGATTTTCGGTGTATTTAATATCGTAAGATCATCCAGGATTTTTTTGGAACGCAGCTCCTGGATGATCCCGATCAACATATTTGCAATAATAATAGGTAAAAAAGTAAGATCCCGAAAAGATCCCACCACGATCAGAAGGATCGTAATGATCAAAAAAATAAGATTATAATAAGTTACAACATTTGAGCGGATGATCTGTGCCACTGTCTTTGTGGAAGAATCTACGCTTTCATTCGACAACCCTGCTTTTTTCCGAAATTCCACTTCAGCAGTGGACAGTCCACTCATATTCTGGCACATTCTGCATCTCTCCATCTCACTTTATGATGCTTTAGTATGCCCTGTTTTTTGTTAAACTATTTGAACAATCGCTAACTGTTCTTTATTTTGCTTTTAATGCCCAGACAGCTTTGATCTGGCTTCTGATTTTTCCATAGTCCCATTTCTGACCACTGCGGTATAAAGAAAACGGATCGTTAATGGAAAATCCTTCATCATCATAATCATAGAGCAGGATAAAATGTCCCCCTGTAGTGAAATCTCCCTGCCGCACGGAGCAGATCACGATGTCTCCCTGATCTAAGTGCTGCTTGATCTCAGTCTGGCTGATATTGATCTGCTCGGAGCGGACACCGTAAGCTGCCGCCCCCTCTGTCATAAGCGACCACATCGTTCCTGTGCCGGACATATAAAACCCTTCCTGCATGGCAAATTTTGCGATTGCAGCCGGAGTTGCCTCCTCGTTTCCAGTCAGCGCAACTACTGCCATCGCCAGTGTTGTCGGACCGCATCCGCTGATCGCAACATTGCTGTCATCCCCATATGCAAGGCAGCCCCAGCGTTTATCCCACTGTAAAAAGAGCGGATATTCTTCCTGTAACTCTTTCTCTGTCAGTTCTGCTTTATCATAATCCCTTGTGTTCCCTTTATAATCAGCTACAAATGCGATCATTTCCGGATTATTTGCCAGATTGATCAGTAATTTTTCCGGATATTTCTCTGCATTTTCCACGATCTGTGCGTAGCGTTCATCTGACGCTTCCATCTGTTCTAACTGTCTGATTGCCTGATTCAAGGAATAATCTACCGGTTTTGATAACACAACCTGTGGAATCTCCGCGAACGGATCATTCGTTTCTTCGCTGTCTGCCGGTTCTTCGACAGTTTCTGTAGCAGACTGTTCCTCTTTTTCCGTTCCATCTGCTGTTGTTCCATTATCTACGTCATTTGTAATTTGATTTTCTTTTTTATCTTCATCGGAGTTATCCTGCGCTGATGCCAGCACTTCTTCTGTTTTTCCAAGTTTGATCTCAGGAAAATATCTTCCACAGACACATCCCAGTAAAAAAGATGTCAAAAGCATTACACTCAAAACGATTTTTCTTTTCCGTACAAGCTTTTTCTGTCTCAGTCTTCTTTCGTCTAATTCTGTCTGATTCTGTATCTGGCGCTGATTCTGCTCCTTCATCTATCGGTAACCTCTCTCGTATTTCTTTCTTGCGTAGCGTGTTCTATTATATACATAAACCCTGTAATTTTGCTACCCTCTTCATAAAATATTAATAAAACTTTGGGTTTTCTTTGGAATACTTACAGAAAAAAAACAGGTGCCAAATGTATGACCCATTCAGCACCTGCCCTGTCCTGTCTGTTTTTATTTGTTGCTGAGATATTCGTGAATACCCTTAGCTGCTGCTTTACCGGCACCCATCGCAAGGATAACAGTTGCTGCACCTGTCACAGCGTCACCACCGGCATAAACACCTTCTTTGGAAGTTGCACCGGTCTCTTCTTCTGCAATAATACATTTTCTGCGGTTGATATCAAGACCTTTTGTAGTGGATGAGATCAGAGGATTTGGAGAAGTACCAAGTGACATGATCACAGTATCTGCCTCGATCTCATATTCAGAGCCCGGAATCTCAACCGGACTTCTTCTTCCGGAAGCATCCGGTTCGCCAAGTTCCATTTTGATCACTTTTGCACCCTTTACACAACCGTTTTCATCCACTAATAATTCGGTTGGATTCTGGAGAAGATCAAAGATGATACCCTCCTCTTTTGCGTGGTGTACTTCCTCTTTACGTGCCGGAAGTTCTTCCTCACCACGACGATATACGATATGTACCTCTGCGCCAAGTCTTCTTGCTGTTCTTGCAGCGTCCATTGCCACGTTACCACCGCCGACTACAATAACTTTCTTACCAGCTTTGATCGGTGTATCGTAATTGTCTAAGAACGCTTTCATAAGGTTATTTCTTGTTAAGAACTCATTGGCTGAGAATACACCCATTGCCTGCTCACCAGGAATACCCATAAATCTTGGAAGTCCTGCACCGGAACCAATGAAAACTGCCTCAAAGCCCTCGTTGTCCATCAACTCATCAATTGTAACGGATTTACCGATGACAACGTTGGTCTCAATCTTAACCCCTAATGCTTTCACGTTTTCCACTTCAGCGGCAACAACCTTCTGCTTTGGAAGACGGAATTCAGGGATACCATAAACTAACACACCACCTGCCTGATGTAATGCTTCGAAAATCGTCACATCATAACCAAGCTTTGCAAGATCTCCTGCACAGGTAAGACCTGCCGGGCCTGAGCCGATCACTGCTACTTTATGTCCATTTAACTTTTCTGCCTTTTTCGGTTTAATGCCATGTTCTCTTGCCCAGTCCGCAACAAAACGCTCTAATTTACCGATCGCTACAGGCTCTCCTTTGATTCCACGGATACATTTTCCCTCACACTGTGTCTCCTGTGGACATACACGGCCACAGACTGCCGGAAGTGCGGAAGACTCACTGATCACATGATAAGCAGCCTCAAAATTACCTTCTTTTACTTCTGCGATAAATCCCGGAATATTGATAGATACCGGACATCCTTTCATACACTGTGCATTTTTACAGTTTAAGCAACGGGCAGCTTCTGCCATTGCTTCTTCTTCATTATATCCCAAACATACTTCTTCAAAGTTCGCTGCACGAACGGCTGGCTCCTGCTCACGAACCGGAACTCTAGTTAATACGTCCATTTTTTCCTCCTGATTCTATGTAACTGACCAGACAGCTTTCTCTCTGATCTGCAAAATTTCTGATTTTTAACTGTTACAATTGCCGCATCCACCGTGATGTGTTGCACCTTCCTGTAATTTCAGCATGGCTCTTCCCTCTTCGGTCTTGTACTGAGCCTGTCTTCTCATCGCCTGATCAAAATCAACCAGATGTCCGTCGAACTCCGGTCCGTCTACACATGCAAATTTCACTTCATCGCCGACAACCAGACGACATGCACCACACATTCCGGTTCCGTCTACCATGATCGGATTCATGGAAACAACGGTTGGAATCCCTAATTCTTTTGTCAGTTTGCAGACAAATTTCATCATGATCATTGGTCCGATTGCCACACAGTGGTCATAACGGTTACCATTATCCCAGAGTTCCTGCAGCTGTGCAGTACCGGTTCCCTTGAAACCGTACGAGCCATCATCCGTTGTCACATAAAGATTTGTGGCAACTTTTTTCATCTCATCCTCTAAGATCAGTAAATCTTTGTTACGGGAACCCATGATAACATCACAGTCAACGCCGTGCTCATGCAGCCATTTTACCTGAGGATAAACCGGAGCTGTACCAACACCACCTGCAACAAATAAAATTTTCTTTTTCTTTAATTCTTCAATATCTTCATGGATCAGATCAGATGGACATCCCAAAGGTCCAACAAAATCTTCAAAAGCATCCCCTTCCTGTAAGCTTACCATACGCTCTGTGGAAGCTCCTACGGTCTGGAATACGATCGTGATCGTTCCCTCTTCCCTGTCGTAATCACAAATGGTAAGTGGAATACGTTCACCTTCCTCATCAATTTTTACAATCACAAACTGTCCCGGTTCGCAATACTGCGCAACACGAGGAGCCTTGACATCCATAAGATAGATCTTGTCTGCCAGTTTTTCTCTTCTAACGATTGGATACATGTTTTTCCTCCTTGTATATACTCACTGCCTTTTTCATCTCTGTAATCGTTTTCCTTAATCACGAATCTCCTATGAAAATATACATTTTTTTAGCATTACTTTATATAATAAAGGAAAAGCCGTTAGATTTCAACGGCTTTTCCCTTGTTTTATTGCTTTTTCATATAATTGAAACATACTAATTATTTATAGCTTCTATTCTTACTACACCACTATTATGCCTCCACTTTGGAAAACAGAATTCTGTCATTATCCAATGCCTTTCCGGCACGGACTGCAAACTGCTCTAACAGATCATCCACTGACATCTTTTCCCGTTCTTCCCCGGAAACATCCAGCACAATATTTCCCGAATCCATCATGAGGGTACGGTTTCCAAGTTCAAGCGCCTGATGCATGTTGTGCGTGACCATAAGGCAGGTGATGTTCTGCTCTGACACTATCTTTTTTGTGAGGTTCAGTACTTTCTCTGCGGTGGCAGGGTCTAAAGCTGCGGTATGCTCATCCAGCAGCAAAATCTTAGGAGTCACCATCGTTGCCATCAAAAGTGTGAGTGCCTGACGCTGTCCACCGGACAAAAGTCCGACCGGCTGCTTCATACGGTCTTCTAACCCCATGTCTAGCAGTGCGAGCTGCTCTCTGAATTTTTTCTTGTCCGCTGCCTTGATCCGGCTGAAATAGGCATTCTTTGAAGTAGTCGTGCGCAGGTAGGCAAGCGCCATATTCTCCTCGATCGTCATATGTGGTGCGGTTCCCTTCAATGGATCCTGAAACAAATGACCAATCACTTTACTGCGGACATGCTCTTTCTGATAGGTAATGTCCTCACCATCCAGCATGATCAGTCCTTTGTCTGCAAAAAAGGCTCCTGTTATCGCATTAAACAGCGTTGATTTTCCGGCTCCGTTGCTTCCTACGATCGTTGCAAAATCCCCCTGCTTTAAGGTGAGATTCAGATTTTTTAATGCACATTTTTCATTGACAGTTCCCGGATTAAAAGTTTTGCTGACATCGCGCATCACAAGCATTGCGTTCTTCTCTGCCATTATCTTTCTCCTCCTTCGCTGTCATTTTTCGTAATCTCCTGAACGTATATCTGGTTCTGAGCCTTTGCGGCACGTTTCTGCCGGTAAAAATTCATCTGCTTTTTCAGATATGGGAATGCGATCGCCACGGCTACAATGATTGCAGAAACAAGTTTTAAACACTCTGCCGGTACATTTAATCTCAGGGCAACTGCCACGATAAAACGATACAGGCAGCTTCCTAAAATAACGCCGGTCACACGCTGTAACATACCGCCTTTTCCAATGATAGATTCCCCAATGATCAGGCTGGCGAGTGCGATCGTTACCATTCCGGTTCCAAGATTGATATCACAGGATTTCTGATACTGCGCAAGCAGTCCGCCGGAGAGACCGGTCAGGGCATTGGCAACACAAAGTCCGATCGTGATCATGGCACTTGTATTAATGCTGGAAGCTCTTACCATATCCGGATTATCTCCGGTTGCGCGGATGGAAAGTCCAAGCCTTGTATTTAAAAAGAAAGAGATCAGCACTCCTACAATGATAACGATCAGTGCAGCCACGATCAGTTTATACCACGTTCCACCAATCGCTGTTTTTGCCCAGGTAAAAACGGATTCACAGTTGAATAAGTTCATGTTGGAAGCGAATCCCATTACTGCAATATTAATTGTATACAATCCGGTATTTACGATGATTCCCGCCAAAATGGACTGAATCCCCATTTTTGTCTGTAAGAAAGCGGTCACAAAACCGGAGCAGACACCAGCTGCCATCGCTGCAAATAATCCAAATATCGGATGACCTGCAAGTGTCACCGATGCACAGACGGCACATCCCAATGTAAAACATCCATCGGTCGAAAGATCCGCAATGTTTAAAATACTGAAGGATATAAATAATGCCAGTGCGACCAGTGCATAGATAAAACCAAGTTCTAATGCACTCTGTACAATTGATAATGTAATAATGGAACCCATACCTTAATTAAACTCCTCTGCTGTTACTGTCTCGATCAATTCGGAACACATATCTTTAAAGATAGAATAATCGATTCCGACTTTTTCTGCAATCTCTGTATTTACGGTTACGATACCGCTGTCTAATGTTTCTACCGGTGTTGTGGCCGGATCTGCTCCGTTTGCAAGAATGTCTGCAACCATGTCTGCTGTCTTTGTTCCGAGTGTCTCATAGTTGACGCCGTATCCTAAGAATGCTCCGTTTAAAGCAAAGGAATCTGCACTTGTGTAGTGAGGGATACCTGCGTCTGCAAATTTTTCAAAAATCGCAAGTTCTGCTGTCATAACAGTGTTGTCCTGTGGTGTAAAAATAGCGTCTACTTTTTCTGCCACCAGGGAATCTGCTGCTGCCTGGATCTCACCGGTTGTTGTACCTGTTTTTTCTACATAGGAAATCCCATGTTCATCGCAGTAATCTTTTGCCGCCTGAATAGCACTTGTGGAAGAATCCTGGCTCTTATCATACAGAAATCCGATTTTTGCAGCATCCGGATCCGCTGCCAAAATGAAATCCATGATCTGTGCCACATCAATTGCATCGGATGTTCCTGTAATATTGGCACCCGGAGCATCTGCACTTGCTACAAGTCCTGCTCCGACCGGATCTGATACTGCGGAAAATACAACCGGGATCTGATTATCTTCCGTTGCGTTCTGCATGATCATTGCTGCCGGCGTTGCGATCGGAATGATCACATCGACGCCCTCTGCCACAAGATCTGCTGCGATCTGATTTAAGGTAGAGGAATCTGCCTGACCATTATAGGTGTAATCTGCATAATCAAATGTCACACCAAGTTCTGCTCCTTTTGCATCCAGCTCTGCTTCAATTGCTTTCTCAATCTGGTTTAAGGATGCATCATCTACATACTGTACGATTCCAACTTTGTACACGGTTTTGTCTGCAGTATTCTGTGCAGTGTCCTTTGCGGTATCGGCTGCGTCTGCACTGCTCTCTGTTGTGTTCGTGCTGTTTCCTGCATTGGATGTGTCTGTGCTGTTTCCGCATCCACCGATCATTGCTGCTGCCATTGCCATTGTCAATACTGCTGCCATCATTTTTCTCTTCATCATTTTTTCCTCCAAATTTTAAGAATGTTTTTTTGAAAGAAATCCGTTTTGAAAGTTATAAGAATCATGTATTGCGGTTTTGTTTGCAAGTATAAAAAGAATCTCGCCTGCGAGATTCTCCGCCTGCGGCGGGTCGCAATATGCGACATGTTTCTTATCCGCCGCAGTGCGATCCTCACGGAGTGTTTTTTATGTAATGGAAACGAAGTTTCCTATTACATAAAAAACCGTCTCAAGCTGTTGCTTGAGACGGTAATAAAATCTTATTATCGCGGTACCACTCATCTTGACCATCCGGTCCACTCTCTCATGTACTATCATACACGCCTGATTGATAACGGGTTCGGTTCCCGGTGACTCCTACTGCTGATACATGGCTCTGTATGCTTCATGTATGTTGTTCAGGTCACCCTCGAAAGTCCATTCAGTAAAATGATCCATACTGCAATCCCACCACCTGCAGCTCTCTGTAATATCAACAGATTACTTACTACTCTTTCTCAACGGTTTTTCTTTATGGTGTTACTTTAATACATTAACGTATCTTTGTCAACACCTTTTTTTATTTTTATGAGAAGTATACGAGTTCATCTTCCGGCTTCTCGGCTGGAGTTATGGAAATTGGATACAATACAGGACCTTTTCCCTTGTACTCTTTTGCGAATTCTACGTGTACTTCTGCTGTGATATTGATCCAGGATTTGTGCGGAATTTCATCCTCCCTGTCGTATTTCGTTTTGAAGCCGATGAAGGTAACATCCTCCACACAGCAGGTCATTGCAAAACGTCCCGGAACCATAATTCCTTTTTTCAGTTTGTCCGGATTGTATACAAGTGCTAAGAAAGAAACTTTCTTACCCTCATACTTTTTCGGATTGTCCTGACAATCCATATACCAGATTGCATAATCTGCATCGGAAATTTCAATCTCATCCGCAGTAATGTCAAACGGTAACTCCTCCGGTCTCTCGTCAAGTGTTCCGTCCGCACGCTCATAGACAAGCTGTGCTTTCCGGTTTAATGCCTTGACATTTCTGCGGTATTTTCCTTTGTCTGTACTGTCATCACAGCGATTGAAGATCACGACATCTGCGGAAAAAAGCTGTTCCATGATCATTGTACGCATATTTGCAAGATACATATCGAAAGTCGTTGCATCTACCGTGGCAAGCTGCTGTACGATCATCCAGTACTTTGGAAGTTCCATATCCATGAGTGTTCCCATCTGCCAGGTTCCGTTGTACTCTAAGAATACCTGCTCCGGCTGGTACTCGGTATTTACTTTTTTCAAAAAGTCCTCTGTAAAATCTGCCTCACTGTCTACCATGACAAGTTTTACATTATTTTTTTCAAGTTCTTCATCCGTAAACTCTGCATCGCCGTCTTCACAGCAGATGACAAGGCTTTTTCCCTCTTTTGCAAAACCCTGCTCAAATAAGGTGTCTTTGATGAGGGAGGTCTTTCCACTGTCCATAAAACCGGTAAATAAATATACTGGTATTTCGTTCATATATATTCTCCCTTATTAAATTCCGAATAACTCTTCTAATCTGTGTTCGTCAATGTTGCAGCCGATCACACAAAGTCTTCCTGTATAGTCAGGCTCGCCGTCACGAAGCTCATATTCACCCGGAACCATGTCAAAATAAATCCATGTGCCATTCTCATCTTCTACCATTCCCTTGGCACGGAGGATTGTTCCGTAATCATCTGTCTCGCAGAGAGTCTTTAATACATCCTCGATCTTTTCCTTCGTGAATTTGTGAGGCGTCTCTTTGCCCCAGCTTGTAAACACTTCATCTGCATGATGGTGATGATGATGCTCATGGTCATGGCATCCGCAGGTGCAGTTTTCGTCATGTTCATGATGGTGCTCATGGTCGTGGTCGTGGTCTTCATGGTCGTGATGGTGTTCATGGTCGTGGTCGTGATCATGCTCATGTTCTTCGTGATCGTGGCATCCGCAGGTGCAGTTCTCGTCATGTTCATGATGGTGCTCATGGTCGTGGTCATGGTCTTCATGATCGTGATGATGTTCATGTTCGTGGTCGTGGTCTTCATGATCGTGGTCATGATGGTGATGTTCATGCTCATGCTCCTCTGCCTCTTCTTTGGCATGCTGCTCAGCCATCAGTTTCATCTCAAGAGAATCTGCTCCCTCGATCACTTTTAAGATCTGCTCGCCTTTGATTGCATCCCATGCTGTTGTGATGATTGCAGCCTTTGGATTCAATGTCTGGATCTGTTTTACACAAAGTTCTAACTGCTCAGGTGTTGCATTCTGGCTTCTGCTCAGTACAACAACTGTAGCATATTCAATCTGATTATTAAAAAATTCACCGAATGCTTTCATCTGTTTGCTTGCTTTTAAAGCATTTACGACAGTTACGAGTCCGTTTAATTTAACGTCTTCCTCTTTCTCGATATCGATCACAGACTTCATAACATCGGATAACTTACCGACACCAGATGGCTCGATCAGAATGCGGTCCGGATGATATTTGTCAATCACTTCGTGAAGATTCTTTCCGAAATCACCTACTAATGAGCAGCAGATACAGCCGGAATTCATCTCGGTGATCTGGATTCCTGCATCTTTTAAGAAACCGCCGTCGATTCCGACTTCACCGAACTCATTCTCGATCAGAACGATCTTCTCGCCCTTAAATACCTCATCGATCATTTTTTTAATAAATGTGGTTTTTCCTGCTCCTAAGAAACCGGAAATAATATCAATTTTTGTCATAATAAATCCACTCCTTTTTATGTCTTGATAATATGCAGAATGCAGATTATCATGGTTACATTGTATTATCTTTGTCTGTCCGGATCACACTTTCTGCCCGAACATTCCTATTTTACTCGATTATTTTACAAAATGCAAATTTTGTGCAATTTTTAATAATTATTTTATACCCTGTTTATTTTTATCCATTATATCCGAAAACACTTCTGCATATCCCTGTATGTACCGAGAACCAAAAGGGTATCTTCACTGCTTAATTCCATATCCGGGCCAATCGCCATATTCATCTTTCCGTCTGTTTTGATCGCCAGAATACTGATGCTGTACTTTTTACGGATATCCAGTTCACCGATCGTTTTTCCGATCCAGTCTCCCGGCACCTCCACCTCAAAAATAGCATGTGAATCATCCACTTCGATATAATCATGGATATGATCTGCCGTATAGCGGATCGCTGCCCAGTTGGCGATCTGTTTTTCCGGATAAATGACCTCGTCTGCTCCGTTGCGAAGCAGGAACTTTGCCTGTACATCCCGCTCTGCACGCGATATGACCATTTTAGCGCCAAGTTCTTTCAAAAGAGACGTTGTCTCCAGGGAATTCTGGAAATTGCCTCCGATCGTCACAAAACAAATATCATAATTTTTGATTCCAAGCGACTCCAGAAAATTCTCATTGGTACTGTCACCGATCTGTGCGTCTGTAACATACGGAAGAATTTCATTGACAAGATTTTCATTCTCATCCACAGCCATTACTTCATGTCCAAGCTCATTCAACTGGTATGCAACATGCTTTCCAAATCTCCCGAGTCCGATAAGCAAAATATTTTTCATTATAATTTTCTCCTTTATCCAACAGTTATTTTATCAAGCGGTCTTTTTGCCCCACTCTGTATTTTTACTGAAATTGCAGCATATATAAGTGTCAGTCCGCCAACTCTTCCAAGATACATCAAAACAACCAATATCAGATGTGATACCAGTCCAAGCTCCGTTGTGATCCCTAATGTAAGTCCTGCCGTGCCCACTGCAGACGCTGTTTCAAAAAGACAATCCGACAATGCAACATGTTCTATCTGACTGATTGCGATTCCACCTGTGAAAAACAAAAAGAAATACAAAATAGCGATCGTTGCCGCATTTTTCACCACTGTGTTATCAAATCTTCTTCCAAAAACCTCTGTTTCCGGCTCTCTTCCAAATGTTGCAAATGCATTCAGTATCAGCACTGCGATCGTTGTTGTCTTCATACCTCCTGCCGTTGATCCCGGAGATCCACCGATCAGCATCATCAAAATCATGATCGCTTTAGAAGAATCGTTCATTGCACCAAGATCTGCCGTATTAAATCCTGCTGTTCGAAGAGTTACCGACTGAAAAAGAGAAGCCAGTATTCTTTTTCCCATAGAAAATCCGGCGAAATCACTCAGAAAGAAAAAAAGAGCCGGTAGTAAAATTAAAACAGCGGTGGTAACGAGGATAATCTTACTCTGCAGACGGTAACGTTTCAAGTTCCATTTGTTTGTACAAAAATCATCCCAGGTCAGAAATCCGATGCCACCGATCACGATCAAAAGCATGATCACAAGATTGATCAGTGGATTGGCAATATATCCTGTCAGAGATGGAAATGTCTGCCCTGCCGTTCCAAGTATGTCAAAACCCGCATTGCAAAAAGCAGATACGGAGTGAAACACCGACATCCAGATACCCTTCCATCCATAATCCCTGCAAAATACAGGAAGCATGAAAATGGCACCGACCAATTCGATCAGAAATGTTCCCTGTAGAATAAATTTTGTAAGCCGGACAATTCCACCTACCTTCGGTGCTGAAATTGCATCCTGCATCGTGCTCCGCTGCATTAACGAGATCTTTCTCCCCGATACCATTGAAAAAGATGCAACCACAGTGATAACTCCCAATCCGCCGGTCTGGATCAAAAGTAAGATCACTGCCTGGCCAAACGCTGACCAGTAGCTTCCTGTATCCACGACCACAAGTCCTGTCACGCAGACAGCTGATGTCGCAGTAAATAAAGTTTTATCAAACGGTGTCACAACTCCGGCAGAAGATGAGATCGGAAGCATTAAAATAATTGCTCCAAGTAATATCACACCTGCAAATCCAAATGCGATCATCTCAAACGATGACATTTTCTTTTTTTTACGGATAAGTTCCGGCATATCAATTCTCCTCTTTTTCTGCTGCTTTCATTTTATTTGTGGAACTGCATATTGTAAAGCTTTTCGTAAGTTCCCTTCCTGGCCATCAGTTCTTCATGTGTTCCTGATTCTTCGATACCATCCTCAGATAAAACAATGATTTTCTCTGCGTTTTTGATGGTGGAAAGCCTATGTGCAATTACAAATGTGGTACGGTTCTTTGCAAGTTTTTCCAGAGAATCCTGCACCACTTTCTCGCTCTCATTGTCAAGTGCGGAGGTTGCCTCATCAAAAATAAGGATCGGTGGATTTTTAAGGAAAACCCTTGCAATGGACAATCGCTGCTTCTGTCCGCCGGAAAGCTTGATCCCGCGCTGTCCGATGTCCGTCTCATAACCGTTTGGAAGTGACATGATAAACTCATGCGCATTGGCGTTTTTTGCTGCCTCGATGACTTCCTCTCTTGTCGCATCCGGTTTTCCGTAACGGATATTGTCAAAAACAGTTCCAACAAAAAGATACACATCCTGCTGCACAATGCCGATGTGGTCGCGCAGACTCTTTAAGGTGAGATCACGCACATCTTTTCCATCGATTTTTACTGCGCCGCCCGTCACGTCATAGAAACGTGGAATGAGGGAACAGAGCGTACTTTTTCCTGCGCCGGAGGAACCGACTAATGCCATGTAAGCCCCCGCCGGAACATTTAAACTGATATGGTTCAACACTTTTTCCGTGTTTTCCTCATACTGGAATGAAACATTTTCAAAAGTAATATCTCCCTTTACATCCTTAAGTTCCACTGCATCTTTTTTGTCCTCGATATCCGGATGAATGGCGAGGATCTCCTGAAAACGTTCAAACCCGGTATAACCATTCTGAAACTGCTCTGTGAAATCAATGAGGGTGCGGACCGGATCCGTAAACACACTGATATAGAGCATAAATGTGACAAGGTCGCTGACATCCACACTGCCTTTTGCGATCAGCACCGTACCTGTCAGGATCACGCTGACCTGAATGAGTGTCGTAAACGCTCCAAGCCCTGCCTGATAACTTCCCATGTAAAAATAGCTGTTTTTCTTGGCTGCAAGGAAACCGTCATTGCCTTGTTTAAACTTGCGGTTTTCAATCTCTTCGTTGGCAAAAGATTTTACCACCCGGATACCGGATAAGTTATCCTCGATCTGCGCATTGATGTCCGCAATTTTTACACGGTTCTGTTTGAATGCGAGACGCATTTTTTTATTCAGGACAAATGCATAGATCAGCATGAACGGCAGAATTGCAAAGGCTGCAACTGCGAGCATTGGGTTGATGTTCACAAGAATGATCAGTGCTCCGGCAATTTTGATCACGGACAGAATGATGTTCTCCGGTCCATGATGCATCAGTTCACTGATATCAAAAAGATCGGTTGTGATACGGCTCATCAGCTGTCCGACTTTCTGGTCATCATAAAAGGAAAAGGACAGTTTCTGATAATGTGCGAAAATTTCCGCACGCATGTCATACTCGATTTTCGCTCCCATCACATGTCCATAATTACAAATGTAGAATTTACTGTAACAGTCAACCGCCACCAGCGCAAACAGTCCAATGGCGATGTATGCTGCCTGATGCAAAATCTCTGCCGGCTCACGGTACACAAGATTGTAGGTCACATACCGCACGACCAGCGGAATGATCAGGGCAACCGCCGCAGAGAGCGTTGCGAAAAACATGTCTGTCCAGAACACACGCATGTAAGGTTTATAATAGGTGAGCATTTTTTTCATGGTTCCACTTTTTTTCATAAATTCCGGTTCTCCTCTGCATAAGATAAGACTGATACATTTCTTTTATGCATCAGTCTCATTCAAATTCATATGATATTATTTTAGACGTAAAGCTGAAATTGTCAAGCTTTTCCCTACGCCGGATATGCTGCTTATTGTTACAGTTCACAGGTCACCCTGCGAACTGTAACTTCGCAGCCCCATATAAAGTTTTGCTTCGCAAAAGGGG
>ERZ1106963.2310-NODE-2310-length-19261-cov-9.051286_pt1 | contig 19261 bp, 19 predicted proteins | sample MGYA00403681_ERZ1106963 | MGnify/ENA primary metagenome ERZ1106963 (study PRJEB35170, sample SAMEA104062407) | human gut metagenome | biome: human gut; feature: human-associated habitat; material: faeces | place: Denmark | collected 2012-05-03 ...
GGTTGAGAATGTAGGGAGGGGGTCTTGACCCCTCCGCGGAGCGTCGAGGACGCCGTCCCCCTACAAACGCAAGCTGCAAGCCTTTCGCCAGTCGTAGGGGAGAGATTCATCCCTCCCGCACCACATCCCATTGCTGCCCGCCATCCCAAAGAAAGGAGGCCCCCATGCCCACCATCAACGATTCCGTCCAATTTCTCAAGGGCGTTGGCCCGGCCTTCGCCAAAAAATTTGAGAAGCTCGGCATCCTCACGATCCGCGACTTGCTTTTGTGCTATCCGCGCAAATACATCGACTACACGCAGCCCTACACCGTCGTGTCCGCGCCGTATGACGTGGAATGCTGCGTCCGCGCAACCGTGCTGCAAAAGGAGCCCGCCCGGCGCGTCAAGGGCGGGCGGGTCATGAACCGGGTGCTGGCGGCGGACGATTCCGGCATTCTGGCACTGTCGTGGTTCAATGCGCCCTACGCGGCGGACAAGCTGGAAGTGGGGGAGACCTACTACTTTGAGGGCCGCATCGGCGGGGCGCTGACCCGCCGCGAGCTGCTGCACCCGCTGGTGCGCACCGAGGCCCAGGTCGCTGACTGCCCGTTTGTGGCGGTCTATCCCGGCACCGACGGTCTGCCCGCCAGCCGCCACGCCAGCTGCGCCCATGCAGCGCTGGCGTTCGCGGACCAGCTTGTGGACCCGCTGCCGCCCGAGCTGCTGACCCGCTACCGGATGCCCGCCAAGGCGCAGGCCGTACGGGGCATCCACGCGCCCAAAAACGCGGACGACCTTGCCGCGGCTCGGCGGCGGCTGATTTTTGAGGAGCTGTACCTGCTCCAAATCGGCATCTTCCTGCTGCGCAGCCACGGGCGGCGCAAGACCAGCGCCCCCATGCACCCGCTGGACCTCGGCCCGTTCTGGCGCAGCCTGCCGTACCCGCCCACCGGTGCGCAAAAGCGCTCCACCGAGGAAATTCTGGCCGATCTCTGCGGCGACGTGCCGATGAACCGGCTTTTGCAGGGCGACGTCGGCAGCGGCAAAACGCTGGTGGCCGCCGCGGCCATCTGGTTTGCCGCGCAGAACGGCTGGCAGAGCGCCATGCTGGCCCCCACGGAAATTTTAGCCCGCCAGCACGCCGCCACGCTGGCGGACCGGCTCGAACCGTTCGGCGTCAACGTCACGCTGCTGGTCGGCGGCATGAAAGCGAAGGAGAAGCGCATCGCGCTGGAGGCTATCGCCGATGGGCGGGCAAATTTAGTCGTAGGTACGCATGCCGTGCTGACCGACACCGTGGAATTTAAAAATCTCGGCCTCGCCATCGTGGACGAGCAGCACCGCTTCGGCGTGCGGCAGCGCGGCCTGTTGGCGGGCAAGGCACAAAGCCCGCACCTGCTGGTCATGAGCGCCACGCCCATCCCGCGCACGCTGGGGCTGCTCATGTACGGCGACCTGGATATTTCGGTGCTGGACGAGCTGCCGCCGGGCCGCAAGCCCATCAAAACGTGGTTCATCACCGGCAAAAAGCGCCGCGACATGTACGGCTTTCTGGACAAGCAGATCGCGGCGGGGCATCAGGTCTACATCGTCTGCCCGGCCATTGAGGAAAACGAAGCCATGGGCGATCTGCAGGCCGTCACGACCTACTACACCGAGACCGCCTGCGCACTGCTGCCCAACCGGCGCATCGGCCTGCTGCACGGCAAGCTGAAGCCAAAGGAAAAGGACGATGTCATGCAGAGATTCAAGGCCGGTGAGCTGGACGTGCTTGTCTCGACGACAGTCATCGAGGTCGGCGTTGACGTGCCGAACGCGACGGTCATGGTCATTGAGAACGCCGAGCGGTTCGGCCTGTCGGCGCTGCACCAGCTGCGCGGGCGCGTGGGGCGCGGCGCAGCGGATTCCTGCTGCATTCTGATTTCCGACAACGGCAACGACGCGGTGCGCGAGCGGCTGCAATTTCTGTGCCGCACGTCGGACGGCTTCGCCGTGGCGAAGTACGATCTGGAGACCCGCGGCCCGGGTGATTTCTTTGGCTCGGCGCAGCACGGTCTGCCGACGCTGCGGGTGGCGGATTTAGTGCAGGACACCCGCACGCTGCGCGTCGCGCAGGACGAAGCCAAGGCCCTGCTGGCCAAGGACCCGAATCTGATCGACCCCGCGCACCGCGCGCTGTCCGATGAGGTGGAGCGGCTGTTTGAGACGGCAGGGGCGATGAATTAGCAGCTTTCTTTGGCTTCCCCCTCGGGGGAAGCTGCCGCCCGCAGGCGGCTGATGAGGGCAGAGTTTCCCACAGGCAATCCGCAAGCGGGATTTTCCGGCAGGTTCCCCCTCATCCGAGCGCGGGCGGGGCCGCGCCCACCTTCCCCCAAGGGGGAAGGCACTCTGCCCTACGGGGCGTCGGGGACGCCGCCCTCTACTGCGGCGAACCGGAAAGCCGCCCCATTCCCGCAAACGGCCGCGGCGGCCTGCCCTCACCCCGCCGCAGCTGTGCTATTGTATCCCGTTGCTCTCCCGCGATAAATTCCTTTCTATCCCTTTTATTTTCCCTTCAAATTTGCTATACTGATAGGTAACTTTATAAAGGAAATCTTGCCTATGAAAAAATTCTGCGCGATTTTATTTTCCTTCGTGCTCGTTCTGATGCTGGCGCTGCCCGTCGCGGCTGAGGACGCGGCAGGGGAGAGTGACTCCCTCTTTGATACCGCGCCCGCGCTGACAGCTCCCGCCGGGTATGTCGTCAACCTCGACACCAACATCGTCGTGTACGAGAAAAACAGCGAGACCCAGCTCTCCGCCGCCAGCCTGACCAAGATGATGACGACACTGCTCCTGCTGGAAAATTACCAGGATCAGCTCGACTCCATCAGCCTGACCGCGCCAAGCTACATCTACGATTTAATTTGGGAGCAGAGCACGAACGCCTCCACCGCCGACATCCGCCGGGGCGAGACCCAGAGCCTCCGCAACCTGCTCTACGCCATGCTGCTGCCCAGCGGCAACGAGGCCGCCTACATCGTGGCCGACTACATGGGCGGCGGCAGCATCGACAACTTCGTCGCCATGATGAACGACGAGGCGAAGGCCGTGGGCTGCACGGGCACAACGTTTGTCGATCCCTGCGGGCTGAACTCCAACAACATCACGACGGCGCGGGACGCCTACCTCATCCTGCGCGCCCTGACGGCCTACGATGTGTTCGCCACGGTCATCGCCACCCCCAGCTACGACATGGGCACAAATGACCGCTACACGACGCCCGGCACCTATATCATCCAGAATACAGACAAGCTCGTGACCAACAGCAGCTACCACCGCGACTACACCAGGGGCGGCAAGACCGGCAGCCTGGGCGAGTGGCAAAACTTTGCGGGCTGGCACAGCCAGAACGGCGAGAGCTACATCAGCGTACTGCTGAACGTGCCCTACGACGCCGACCCCGAGGGCATGCGCCCCGCGCTGGCGGAGACCGGCACGATTATGGACTGGGTGTTCGACACCTACACCATCGCCCCGGCGCTGGACACGACCCAGCCCATCACCGAGGTCCGGGTCGCCTACTCGACCCAGACGGACACCGTCATGCTTTATCCGGCTGACAATATGATGACGCTACTGCCCGCCGCGGGCGGCGCTGCGCTGACCGAGCCGGTGTTCAATGTGCCGGACGAGCTGGCCGCGCCCATCAGGCAGGGCGACGTCGTCGGCACCGTCACGCTGACGATCCAGGGCGAGGTCATCGGCACCGCCGATTTAATTGCGGGCAGCGATGTCTCGCGCAATCAGGTTTTGTACACGCTTTCGCGCGTGAGCCTTTTTTTTTCAGGCACATACTTCAAAGTCGTCATTGCGCTGACGCTCTTCATCGTTGGCTGCTATGGAATATATATTGCCGGCCGCGTCCTGCTCGCCTCACGCAAGACACGCTGAGCCGCATATACAGGAGGGTTTACCCATGCTGGATGTAAAACGCAATCTGACCACCATGACCGATTTCTACGAGCTGACGATGTCGGCGGGCTATCTGGACGAGGGATATGTGGATAAGATCGCCGTCTTTGATATGTTCTTCCGCCGCGTGCCGGACGGCGGCGGCTACGCCGTTATGGCCGGTCTGCAGCAGTTCATCGACGCCGTGGATCACCTGGAATTCACCGACGAGGACATCGACTATCTGCGCTCCACCAAGGCGTTTGACGAGAAGTTCCTCACCTATCTTGCCAACTTCAAGCTGCACTGCAATATCTGGGCCATTGAGGAGGGCATGCCCATCTTCCCGCAGGAGCCCATCGTCACCGTCGAGGGCCCTGCCATTGAGTGCCAGCTGCTCGAGACGCTGCTGCTCGTCACCTTCAACCACCAGTGCCTGATCGCCACCAAGGCGAACCGCATCGTGCGCTCCGCCGCGGGCCGCCCGGTCATGGAGTTCGGTGCCCGCCGCGCGCAAGGGTACGACGCCGCCTACTTCGGCGCACGCGCGTCCTACATCGGCGGCTGCGGCTCCACCTCCTGCGTCATGGCCGCGCGTGACTTCGGCATCCCGGCCTCCGGCACGATGGCCCACAGCTGGGTGCAGATGTTCCCGACGGAGTACGACGCCTTCAAGAAATACGCCGAGATGTACCCCGACGCCTGCGTGCTGCTGGTGGACACCTACAACGTGCTGCGCCACGGCGTACCCGATGCCATCAAGGTGTTTGACGAGGTCCTGAAGCCGATGGGCAAGCGCCCGAAGGGCATCCGCATCGACTCCGGCGATATTGCCTACCTGTCCAAGAAAGCCCGCAAGATGCTGGACGAGGCCGGCTACCCCGACTGCACGATCTGCGCGTCCAACTCTCTGGATGAGTACATCGTCCGCGACCTGATCCTGCAGGGTGCCCGCGTGGACAGCTTCGGCATCGGCGAGAACATGATCACGGCCAAGAGCGACCCTGTGTTCGGCGGCGTCTACAAGCTGGCCGCCGTCAGGGAGGACGACGGCAGCTACACCCCGAAGATGAAGCTGTCCGAATCCGCCGAGAAGATGACGATCCCCTGCCTGAAAAAGGTCTGGCGTATCTACGACCAGGACGGCAAGGCGATGGCCGACCTTATCACGATGGCCGACGAGGTCGTCGAGACCCAGCACGGCATCACGCTGTTTGACCCGATAGAGACCTGGAAGGAATGCACCTACGTCAACTGCACGGCCCGCTGCCTGTCCACCCCGATTTACGAGAACGGCAAGCGCGTTTACAGCTCCCCAAGCCTGGACGACATCAAGAAGTTCTGCAAGGCGCAGGTCAACACCCTCTGGGACGAGGTCAAGCGCTTCGAGAACCCCCACCGCTACTACGTTGACCTGAGCCAGAAGCTGTGGGATACCCGCAGCGCGCTGCTGAAGAAGCTCTCGAAATAAAGATCTCTGGCTTCCCCCTTGGGGGAAGCTGCCGCCCGCAGGCGGCTGATGAGGGGCAGGTTTGTCAATACCGTCCGTTTACGGGTCGCCGCGGAAACGCAGCCCCTCATCCGTCTGCGGGCGGGGCCGCAGACACCTTCCCCCAAGGAGGAAGGCATTTCTTCCCAAAAACTCCCACCATCCTTACAAAACGGTTACAACCCGCGCCCCCTGCACATACTGTGGCTATACAGCTTGTGCAGGGGGATTTTGTATGCTGGAACGTACTTCTCTGTTTTTGCTCGGCGGCGGGGCGTATGCCGCGCTGGAATTGGCCTGGCGCGGCACCACGCACTGGACGATGTTTCTGACCGGCGGGGTCTGTCTCTGCCTTTTGCAGGCGCTGGCGGATCGTCCGCTGCCGCTGGGCCCGGCGGCGGCTGTCGGGGCGGCGGGCGTCAGCGGGCTGGAGCTGGCCGTCGGCGCAGTCTGCCGCCGCGTGCTGCACACCGCCGTCTGGGATTACGCCGACGAGTGGGGCAATCTGGCCGGGCTGATCTGCCCCAAATACACCGCCTACTGGTTTTTGCTGTGCGGGTGGGTCATTTTTGTGCTGCGCGGTGTTGAAAGTACCGTTTATCGCCCTCAAAAATCCGCTTCCCGGCATTAAAGTCCAAATTATCGTACTGCCTGTCTGGTATAATAAAAGCATGGAAAGCAAAACCGGACACAGAAAGGCGGTATCCACCATGACCCAGCAGTTCAGATACGTCGGCGGCCACATCGAAGTCTTTACCGAGAATGGAGAGTTCCTTTTTTCAGCAGACACCATGCAGGAGGCATGGGAGGAACTGTCCGCGTAACACGCACACTCGCAACGTCCGTATGTACACTATGCCGAAATAGTTTAAAATATACAAATAACTTTTGTAAGTTTGTACAAAATGCAGCTTGCAAAAGTCCGGCCTTTCGCATATAATAAAGACAGAAAGAGGGGAGCGAAAGCCCCCGGAACACTTAGCCCTACACTAGGAAAGGAGACGGGGTTACTATGTTGAAGCTGCACACTTTAGCCGAATGGATGCACGGGTTTTTGGATCCCGAACGTCCCTACGGACTGCCGGAGGATGTTTACAATGACGTGATTCCGTCAGGCGTCCACAATTTCAACCGCAACGATCTTTTTTAAAGCCGTCTGAATCCCACAACCCCCACCCCGGTGCGGCCCGCAAGCCCCGCACCGGGGTGGGGGTTTATTTTGCAATAAAAGAGCGGCGTGAATCGTAGTGTAGGTAGGGGCCGGGCATGTCCGGACCGCGGCTTTCCCGTAAGCGCCCGTCCGCCTTATACCTCCGGTCCGGGCATGCCCGGACCCTACCGTGCGGCATCTTTCAAAACTCCCTCTTGTTTTTTTCGTCAAAACACGGTATTCTATAATAAGTATATTATGCCTTTCAAAAGGAGCGACCTATGAAACTCATCACCTTTACCGTGCCTTGCTACAACTCGGCTGCCTATATGGATCACTGCATCGAGACCCTGCTCACCGCGGGGGAGGACGCCGAGATCATCCTTGTGGATGACGGCTCCAAGGACGACACCGGCAAAATTGCCGATGCCTACGCCGAAAAGTACCCCACCATCGTCCGCGTCATTCATCAGGAGAACGGCGGCCACGGCGAGGGCGTCAACCAGGGCATCCGCAATGCCACCGGCGTCTACTTCAAGGTCGTCGACTCCGACGACTGGCTCGACACCGATGCCCTGCAGAAGGTTCTGACCGAGCTGCGCGCCCACCTCAACGACGAGCAGCCGCTTGATTTGATGATGGCCAACTATGTCTATGAGCATGTGGCCGACAACACCCAGAATGTCGTGGACTACAAGGGTATCCTGCCCGAAGGCCGCGTTTTCACCTGGAAGGAGATCGGCAAGTTTCCGCCGAGCAAAAACATCCTGATGCACTCGGTCATCTACCGCACCGAGATCCTGCGCGCCTGCGGCATGGAGCTGCCCAAGCACACCTTCTATGTTGACAACATCTTTGTCTACCAGCCGCTGCCGCAGGTCAAAACCATCTACTACATGAACCTTGACCTCTACCGCTACTTCATCGGGCGCGAGGATCAGAGCGTCAACGAGGCCAACATGATCAAGCGCGTTGACCAGCAGCTGCGCGTCACCCGCATTATGATGAACGCGGTCGATGTCTACGCCCTGCCGCCGGAGCAGGCCAAGCTGCGTGCCTACATGCTGAACTATTTTTCGATGATGATGGCGATCTCCAGCATCTTCCTGACGCTGGACGGCAGCAAGGAGGCACTGGCCAAGCGCCGCCAGCTGTGGGATGACCTCAAGGCACACGACGGCCACCTCTACCGCCGCTGCCGCTTCTCGGTGGCGGAGGGCTGCAACCTGCCCGGCTGGCTGGGCAGCAAGATCAGCATCGGCGGCTACCGCATCGCCCAGAAGATCTTCAAGTTCAATTAAGGAAGTTTTATGCGTAATTACGATGTTATTTTGTTCGATTTGGACGGCACGCTCACCGACTCCGCGCCGGGCATTTTAAACTCGGTGCGTTACGCCTGCCGCAAGCTGGGACTGCCTATCCCCGGCGAGGAAACGCTGCGCCGCTTTCTCGGCCCGCCGCTTATCGCCTCCTTCCGGGAGCTGATGGGGCTGGACGCCGCCGACGCAGACCGCGCCGTCAGCGCCTTTCGGGAGTATTTCCCCACGAAGGGCCTGTTTGAGAACGAGGTCTACCCGGGCGTCCCGGCCCTGCTGGCCGATCTGAAGGCTGCCGGGAAAACCGTCATCCTCGCGACGAGCAAGCCCGAGGCGTTCGCCAGGCGCATCATGGAGCACTTCGATTTAGCGCAGTACTGCGATTTTATCTGCGGTGCCACGCTGGATGAGACCCGCACCGACAAGGCCGAGGTCATTGCCTACGCACTGGAAACTGCGGGCATCACCGACAAGACCGGCCTTGTCATGGTCGGCGACCGCGAGCATGATGTGCTGGGTGCCAAAAAGAACAGCCTGCCCTGCATCGGTGCTGTCTACGGCTACGGCACAGCCGGGGAGCTGACCGCCGCCGGGGCCGCCGCTCTGGCCGATACGGTAGAGGAACTGCACAAGCTGCTGCTGGGATAAATCAAATGGGAGACAGCCTGCGCTGCCTCCCGTTTTTTATTGGTCCCGGTCGTTGTAATAGAGATACCACCCGCGGAAGCCGTACCCGATGCCGAGAGCGCCCAGCACCAGCAGCATAGCCGCCTTGTCGGGCCAAAGCGGCATATTCCGGGTGCAGACCCAGACCACCGCCAATGCAAGGCATACAAGCATCGGCAGGCCGTAGTGCAGCAATCTCTGCACCCGCAGCCGCTTCGGGTCACTCCCTACCGCCAGCGCCGATGGATCGCACACCTCGCACCGCACCCGCAGGATCGGGATATTGCGCACATGACTCGAATACCGCACGGCCCTGTACTCGATGCCGTCCAGCATAAACCGCGGCGCCATGCTCTCGTGGGTGATGACGATCTCCTCGCCGCAGTTAGCAGCCCAGGCCAACAGCTCGGCGGTAAACTCCTGCGGGGTTGCAATGGCGGTGTCCGGCGTAAAGGTAAACTGCCGCTTATGCTCGGCTGCCGCCATTTTCCGGTAGTCCCGCACCCAGCCGGTAAACCAGCCGCCCGCCGGGGCAGGGGAGTCCATCCGCTCAAGGCAGCTGTCCACATCCAGCTCTGCCGCCGTTCGGTCGCCGGCGGCCAGCTCCGTGCAGAAGGCTGCGGCTGCCGCCAGCTTTTGCTGCTCGGCCTCCAGCCGTTGCCGCTGGCGTTCGGCAGCCTCGGCCAGCGGCAGGGTGCCGTTCAGCACAGTGCCGATCTCCTCGACCGGCATATCCAGTGTGCGCAGCATCCGGATCAACTTCAGGGCGCGCACATCCGCCTGCGAATAGATGCGATACTCATTTTCAGGGTTGCGGGCAGGGGTCAGCAGCCCGGCCTGCTCATAATAGCGGATATTGCGGGCGGACACGCCCGATTGCTCCGCTGCCTGCTTGATGTTCATAACATCACGCTCCTTTCGCTCTCACCTTACACCCTGCACCCACTGGAAGGTCAATACTTTTTCATAAAATAACCATACCATATTTGTAAAATTTGTGCTATACTGTTTTCATATATCAATGTAAAAGAGGGAATATATCATGTACAAACCCGGTGACGATAAATTAGAAGTCCGCGAGCTGCTTGTCAAGGCGTTCGCCAGCGCGTGGGAGGCCGGCGACAAGGCCGTTGACCGCGACACCTACATCAATTCCAGCATCAATGTGATCGACTCTCTGCAGGTCGGCCCCGAGATGATCTACGGCGAGGAGGGCCAGGGCCTGCTGGACGATGAGCTTGACCATCTGCCCGATATGCTGCGTGCCGACGGCGCGTGGGTCTACTACGCCGTGCCCGCAGAGAACTACTTCATCCTGACCTGGATGGAGGACGCCGAAAAGGCCGCCGCCAAGGTCAACTCCCTGAAGGACGAGGATGACAGCCTGGCTTGCATCGTTGACCTGACGCAGGAGTGGACCCGCGCCGCAGAATAACCGCCGGAAACGCCGCGAGAGGGGAGGGGAACGCATGAGCCGCGATACGATACGTCTGCCGCACGACGCCTACCGGCTGCTGCAGACGCTGCGTGCTGCCGGGCACAGTGCCTACGTGGTGGGCGGCTGCGTGCGCGACAGCCTGCTGGGCCGTCTGCCCGGCGACTGGGACATCTGTACCTCCGCCCGGCCCGACGAGATGAAGGCGCTGTTCTGCAGCCAGCGCCTGATCCTGACCGGCGAAAAGCACGGCACGGTGGCCGTCATTCTGCACGGAAAGCCGTATGAGATGACGACCTACCGCCTGGACGGCAGCTACCGCGACCACCGCCACCCCGATAACGTACAGTTTGTGGACGACCTGGCCGCCGACCTGGCACGGCGGGATTTCACGATCAACGCCATGGCCTACGCCCCCGGCGAGGGAGTCATCGACCTGTACGGCGGGCGCAGCGATCTGGCCGCGCGTGTCGTGCGGTGCGTCGGCACGCCCGCGGACCGCTTTGCCGAGGATGCGCTGCGCATCCTGCGGGCGCTGCGGTTCAGCGCAAAGCTCGGCTTTGCGCTGGACCCCGCCACTGCCGCCGCAGCGCTGGCCGCGCGCGACACGCTGCGCACTGTCAGCGCCGAGCGGCTCTACACCGAGCTGGACGGCCTGCTGCTGGCCCCGGGGGCCGGGCAGACGCTGGCGCAGTACGGCGAGATTTTAAGCGGCGCTGTGCCGGAGATCCTGCCCTGCATCGGCTGCACCCAGCCCGGAAAATGGCATTGCTACGACGTCTGGCAGCATTCTGCCGCCGCCGTGGGCGCACTGGACCTGCGCGGGCAGGACACCCGCGGCGTGCGGGTGCTGTGCTGGGCCACGTTTTTGCATGACATTGCCAAGCCGCTCTGCCGCAGCGTCGGGCCGGACGGGGCTGCGCATTTCAAGGGCCACAACCAGCGCGGTGCGCAGCTGGCGCGGGTCATCCTGCGCCGCCTGAAGGCCCCCGCCTACCTTGTGGACGGCGCGGTGGGGCTGATCGCCGTGCACGACGCACCGCTGCCCGCCGACGATGTGGGCATTTTAAAGCTGCTGAACCGCAGCGGGGCAATCTTTCTGCGCCGTCTCTGTGCGCTGAAATACGCCGACCTTGACGCCCACGCCAATACACCCGAGGTTGCCGCCCGCCGCGCCGATGTAGCAGCCTTTGAGCGCCGCATGAACGAGCTGGCCAAGACCGGCTGCTACACCATGCGCCAGCTGGCCGTCAACGGCGCGGATCTGATGGACATCGGCATCCCCGCCGGGCCGGGCGTCGGCGCAACACTGCAAACGCTGCTGAACGAAGTTATGGAGGGCACACTGCCCAATGAGCGGGAAGCCCTGCTGGCGGCAGCGGTAAAGTGAAGGGTATCCGCACCCCTTTTCCGCCGTTTTGCAGGGAGGGGTCTTGCCCCCTCCGCGGGCGCATATAGAATGCGCCCCTACGGACTGTGCAGCCAAACGGGTCATTGGTGGATACCGCCCTCTACACCGTAGGGGCGGATTCCATATCCGCCCGCGGGGCTTTCCGCCGCCGCACACGGCCACGGCGGCCAGAGGGCTGGCCGCCCTACATACCGCATTATAAATCACCTGGAAATTTACAAAGGGGGTTCCCACTATGTCCATCCAAAACGAAATCCTCAACGCTATCGCATCCCGGCGCAGCTGCCGGGCCTATAAGCCGGAGCAGATCACGGCGGAGGAGCTGGAGGCCGTCACCACCGCAGGCACCTGGGCCGCTACCGCTATGGGCAGGCAGAGCCCCGTCATGGTCGCTGTGCAGGACAAGGAAACGCTGGCCGAGCTGTCCCGCCTGAACGCCGCCGTCATGGGCACCCAAAACGACCCGTTCTACGGCGCACCCACCGCGGTGCTGGTCCTTGGCGAGAAGAATAACCCCAACGGCGTGCAGGACGCCAGCCTTGTGATGGGCAATCTGCTGCTGGCCGCGTCCGGCATCGGTCTGGGCTCCTGCTGGATCAACCGCGCAAAAGAGACGTTTGAAACGTCCGAGGGCAAGGCTCTGCTGGCCAAGTGGGGCCTTGATCCCGAGAAGTACATCGGCGTCGGCTACTGCATTCTTGGCTATCCCGCGCCCAATGGCACCCGCACACCCGGCCCCCGCAAGGCCGGCTATGTCCTGCACGTATGATTTTCGGCGTCGGCATCGACCTGTGTGACGCAGGCCGTCTTGAAAAAAGTTTGGCGAAGCAGAGCTTTCTCGACCATGTATTTGCGCCGTCGGAGCAGGCCCTGCTGGCATCCTTAGGCGAAAAGCGACGCGCCGAGACCGCCGCCGCAAATTTTGCGGCCAAGGAAGCCTTCTTGAAGGCCGCCGGCACCGGTCTGGGCGGCTTTGCCATGCCCGAGCTGGCCGTACTGCGCCAAAAGAGCGGTGCGCCCTATTTTGCCCTGACCGGCGCAGCCGCTGCCTGGGTCAGGGAACAGGGCCTGGCCGTTCATGTCAGCCTGACCCATGAGCGCGGGCTGGCAAATGCGCTTGTGCTTTTGGAGAAAGAGTAATTCTTGGCCCCCTCTGCGAGGGGGCTCCGCCCGCAGGCGGTGGGGGAGAGAGCTTCGCGGAAACCCGAAATATTTCGGGCTGCCGCAAGGTTCTCTCCCTCCAGCCCTACGGGCCACCTCCCTCGCAGAGGGAGGCAAGTATGTCACGGAGGTGACCTATGCCCGGCAAAACGACACGCAGCAGCAATCTGGAGCTGCTGCGCATTCTGTGCATGCTGCTTATCATCGGCGACCATCTGACCGGGCAGAGCGGCATTGCGGACTACACCACCCTGCTGTCGTCCTTCGCGTTCTGCCTGATCGGCTGCGGGTCGCGCATTGCGTGCAGCGTCTTTGTGCTGATCGGCGGCTGGTTCCTGTGTGAGCAGCCGTATAAAACCCGCCGCCCGCTCTCGCTGTGGCTGTCGCTGTGGCTCTATACCGTGCCTGTGACGCTGCTGTGCAAGCTCGCCGGGCTGGATGTCTCGTGGGGCGCACTGCGCTGGGCGGCGTTCCCGGCGTCCACGCGGCAGCTGTGGTTCATCTCGGACTATCTGCTGCTCTTGCTCTGTGTGCCGCTGCTCAACCGCCTGCTGCGCGGGCTGTCCCGCCCGGCGCACCGCGGTCTGCTGGCTGTGCTGGCTGTGCCGCTTATCGTCTACCCGACGCTGTTCGGCGAGAACGGCGCGGTCAGCGACACCGCATGGATGTTTTTGTATGAGTACCTGCTCATCGCCTACCTGCGCCGCTGGCCGGACAACCGACTGGCGCACCTTTTGCAGCACCGCGCGGCGGCGCTCGGACTCGGGCTGGGGCTGCCGCTTCTCAACACGATTCTGCGCGCTGTGCTCGAGACACGCGGCCTGACCGACGGCAAGGCGTTCCAGTACATGGCCTACTATCGCACGGCGCTGGGCGCACTGCCCAACCTGCTGGCCGCGCTGGCGCTGTTCTACCTGTTCAAGGGGCTGGACCTCGGCTGCGTGCGGTGGGTCAATGCCCTGGCCGGCACAACGCTGGGCGTCTACATCCTGCATCAGGTGCCCGCGTTCCGCGGTTTTTTATGGAACGGCCTGCTGCAGGCAGAGGCGCACCACGGGTCGGTGGGGTATACGCTGCTTGCGATTTTGGCCGTGTTCCTCGGCTGTGCGGCGGTGGACGCCCTGCGCACGGCGCTTGTGATGCGCCCTCTGGAAAATACCCGCCTGTTTAAAGCGCTGTGCGAAAAAGGCGACGCGCTCGCCGCAAAAATCACTGCGGATGATTAAAAAGACCTCCCTCTGCTTATACTTTCAGTAACAAGCAAAGGGAGGTCTTTTCTATGGAAGTGCACCGCGGAGAGGTTTTTTACGCCGATCTAAGCCCCGTCGTGGGGTCCGAGCAGGGGGGCATACGTCCGGTACTTATCATTCAGAATGAGATCGGCAACCGGCACAGCCCCACGGTCATTGCGGCAGCCATCACAAGCCGCCAGGACAAGAACCGCCTGCCGACGCACATCAGCGTGCGGGCGGACCGCTGCGGGCTGGCCAAGGACAGCATCATTTTGACCGAGCAGATCCGCACGCTGGATAAGCGCCGTCTGCGGGAGCGCGCCGGTGTCATCCCGCCCGACGATATGCGCCGCGTCGATGAGGCGCTTGGGGTCTCTATGGGGCTGGAAAGCCAGGATGTGCATACGAATACGGGGTACTTTTGAGCCGCTGCTTTGTAGGGGCCGGGCACGCCCGGCCCGCAGCCTTGCCAATGCACCCCCTTTAATGGTCGCTTTGTAGGGAGGGGTCTTGACCCCTCCGCGGGGCGTCGGGGCCGCCGAGCCTTACCGCTGCCGTCCTTTTACGGCAAAAAATTCGCCACAACCGGTGCCAAAATCGCGGTCATAATGCCCGCTACGGCAATCGCAAGGCCGCTCATGGCGCCCTCGATCTCACCCATCTGCAGGGCCTTGCTCGTGCCGATCGCGTGCGCCGATGTGCCGAGCGCCAAACCCTTCGCCAGCGGATCGGTGATGTGGCAGATCTTGCAGACCGTCTCGCCCAGCAGGCTGCCGACGATACCGGTCAGGATGATGACCGCACCGGCCAGCGCCGCCGTGCCGCCCAGCGTCTCGGCCACATCCATGCCGATGGCCGTCGTAACGGATTTCGGCAAAAAGCTCACGGCGTGGGCGCGCTCCAGCTTGAGCAGCCAGGCCATCGCCAGCACGCTGCCCAGGCTCGTCAGCACGCCCGCGGCAATCGACGCAAAGATCGCGGCAAGGTTCTTTTCCAGCAGCTCCCACTTTTCATACAGCGGGATTGCCAGGCTGACTGTGGCGGGCATCAGAAGCCAGCTCACGGGCTGGGCGCTGGACTTGTAGTCGGCGTAGGGCACGCCGAAGCAGCTCAAAAACACGATCATAAAAATGCTGCCCATCAAAAGGGGATTGAACAGCGCCTTGCCGGTCTTGCGGTTGACCCAGACGCCCGCGGCGTAGGCCGCCAGCGTGGCCAGCACGCCCCAGCTGCCGCATTGCTGCAAAAATTCAGCCATTTTTGTGCTCCTTTCCGCCCGCGCATTTCTGCGCGACCATGCCCGTGACCGCCATGACCAGTGCTGTGATCGGCACAATCGCCAGCACGGCGGGCAGTAAAAGATTCATCAGCTGGCTGCCCAGCTCCATGACGCCCGCCGCCGCGGGCACGAACAGCAGCGGGAAGATGCCGGTCAGAAACAGCCCGGTCTCCCGCACCTGATCGAGCTTGAGCACGCCGAACTTGAGCGCCGCGGCCAGCAGCAGCAGGCCGTACACGCTGGCCGGGATCGGCAGCGGCAGCACCGCCGCCAGCACCTCGCCCGCCAGGCAGAACGCCGTGATGCGGGCAAACTGGAAAATATACTTCACACAATAACCCTCTTTTTTACAAAATTCGTGTACCATCATACCACGCCGCCCGGCTTTCGGCAAGTTGTACATTGTATGAAAACCATCCACATTTTCCTATCGGCATTGTGGGAATCGGCACTTGTATTTTGGGGGTGAGTGTGGTATACTAACCGAAAATAAAAGATTTTCACTTGAAAAGAGGTTTTGACTATGTCTTTACTGAAAAAGCTGGCCGGTCTGGCCGTGGGTGCCGCTGCTGTGGGCGCTGTCGCTTATGTTTTACAGAACCGTGAGCATCACGACGACGAGTACGAGCATATTTGGGGCCCGGAGGACGAGGTCGAACCTGAGACCGATTCCGCCGAGCCCGCCGCTGACGATGCGTCCGCCGAGGCTGAACCCGCCCCCGCTGCCGCACCTGAGGAACCTGCCGCCCCCGCCGAGGAGCCGAAGCCCGAAGAATCCGCGGACGCCGCTGAAACGCCCGCCGCTAAGACTCCTGACTTTGACGCCCCCAACGTGAACCCCGTGGAGCTGGGTCATGTTGAGGCATCCCGCACGCCGGACGGCAAGATCGACCCCACCCAGATCGTTGACCCCGCTGTGGCCGGCGATTGGGAGGAGCAGGGCTGCAAGGGCTGATACACCAAACGCGCAAGGCGCATCTTTGTTTTAAGGCAAAGGTGCGCCTTTTTGTTTTTTGCGTTACCGTGCGGGCGGGCACGCTCCTCCCGCAGCTGTAGGGGGCGGCGTCCCCGACGCCCCGCGGGCGGATATGGAATCCGCCCCTACGGTTTTCACCGCCCTGTAGGGGCCGCACATGTGCGGCCCGCGGCCTTCCCGCATACGGCCTTTTATGGGAAACCTCCGGGCCGGGCATACCCGACCCCTACACCGCGCCTATGGCTTTCCGCGCACAAATGTCCGTGAAATTACTACAAACCCACTTTACAACTTTACTGCACTAAAGTATAATAGAATTTGTATCGGATCAGAGAGGTAGGAATGTTATGGAGATCGAACTCAACCGCTTTACCCCCGCCGAGCAGGCTACCTTCCGCCTGCGTGCCCTGTATGAGCAGGCCGGCTACCGCAAATACCGCGCGTCCCGCTTTGAGGAATACGCCCTGTATCAGGAGTATCAGCGCTTTCTGCCGGACGCACAGGTCATCACCTTCACCGATCTGGACGGCAAGCTGCGGGCCATCAAGCCCGACGTAACGCTGTCCATCGCCAAGACGGCCCAGCCCGCGGCAGGGGAGTGCAAGCGCTTTTATTATAATGAGGAGGTCTGCCGCCCCAGCCGCGAGAGCCACACCTTCCAGACCATCCACCAGATGGGATTGGAGAGCATGGGCGCGGTGGACGCCGACGAGCAGGCCGCCGTGGTGCGGCTGGCCCTGCAAAGCCTGGCCGCGCTGGATGTGCCCACCGTGCTGGAAATCAGCCACATGGGCTACCTGACCGGCCTGCTGAACGCGCTGTATGTCCCCGCCGAGGCACGCGCGAAGCTGCTTGATTTCCTGCGCGCCAAGAACGCCCACGAGCTGCGCACCGCCGCGCTGGCCGCGGGGCTGGACGAATCCGCCGCTGCCGCGTTGACCGGCCTGCTCGACCTGCACGGCCCGCTGGGTGCAACGCTGACCGCCGCCCGCGCCGCCTGCCGGTGCGAGACCCAGCGCGCGGCGCTGGAGGAATTGCAGGCTTTGCAGAATGCGCTGGGCGAGGCGGGCCGCGGCATCCGGCTGGACCTGAGCATGGCCGACGAAATGGAGTATTACAACGGCCTTGTGTTCACCGGCTACGTCGCGGGCATCCCGCGCGCGGTGCTCAAGGGCGGGCGGTATGACTATTTGATGCAGCGGTTCACGCCGGGGGCGAACGCCATCGGCTTTGCCATCTACTTAGACGAGCTGGAACGCCTGGCCGCGCCGCTGCCCCCCGTGCAGCAGCAGGGCCGCGAGAAAAGCTGGCTGAACATTGCCCTGCCGAAGGGCCGCCTCGGCGACAAGGCGTACAAGCTGCTGGCGGGCGCGGGCTACAGCGCCACCGAGGACTACAACGACACCCGCAAGCTCGTGGTCGAGAACCCCGACGCCTGTGTGCGGTACTTCCTCGTCAAGCCCAGCGACGTTGCGATTTACGTCGAGCACGGCGCGGCGGACATCGGCATCGTCGGCAAGGACATTCTGACAGAGTCCGGCGCAGACGTGTATGAGCTGCTGGATACCGGCATGGGCAAGTGCCGGATGTGCGTGGCCGGGCCTGCGGGCTTCACCGACGACGAGAGCCGCGCCTTGCGCGTAGCTACAAAATTTGTCAACATTGCCCGCGACCACTACGAGCGCCGCGGACGCGACATCGACATTGTCAAGCTGAACGGCTCCATTGAGCTGGCCCCGATTTTGGGCCTGTCCGACGTCATCGTCGATATTGTCGAGACCGGCACGACCTTAAAAGAAAACGACCTGACCGTGATCGAGGAATTTATGCCGATCTCGGCGCGGTTCATTGCCAACAAGGCAAGCTACAAGTTCAAATACGCCCAGCTGACCGAGCTGCTGAATAAGATGAAGGAGGCCCTTGCAAAATGATCCGTCTGTATGACTTTGATGAGGTACGCCCCGAGGAAATTCTGAACCGTGACATCCGCGCCGAGGCCGACGTGGAGGCCACCGTCGATGCGATTATTGCGGATGTCCGCGCCCGCGGCGACGACGCCCTGATCGAGTACGCCGCCAAATTCGACCACGCCGAGCTGACCGACGTGCGGGTCAGCCAGGCCGAAATTAAAGAAGCCTTTGCCGAGCTGGAAAAGACCGATCCCGAGTTCATCACGACGCTGAAGATGGCCGCCGAGAACATCCGCCACTTCCATGAGCAGCAGCTGCACAAAAACTTTGTGGTCAACGACAAGCCCGGCATCGTGCTGGGGCAGAAGTACACCCCCATCCAGCGCGCGGGCGTCTACGTGCCGGGCGGCACGGCGGCGTACCCGTCCACCGTGCTGATGGATGTCATTCCCGCCAAGGTCGCGGGCGTCGGGCAGATCGTCATGACGACCCCCGCGGGACGGGACGGCAAGGTGAACCCCGCGATTCTGGCCGCCGCCGTCATTGCGGGCATTGATTTGATTTTTAAAACGGGCGGCGCACAGGCCGTGGCAGCCCTTGCCTACGGTACCGAAAGCGTCCCCGCCGTGGATAAGATCGTCGGCCCCGGCAATATCTACGTGGCCACGGCAAAGCGGAAGGTGTTCGGCAAGGTCGGCATTGATATGATCGCAGGCCCGTCGGAAATTCTCGTGCTGGCAGACGGCACCTGCAACCCCGCGTGGGTCGCCGCCGACCTGCTCAGCCAGGCCGAGCACGACAAGCTGGCCAGCCCGGTGCTCGTCACCGACAGCTGGGATTTAGCCAAGGCCGTGCAGGCGGAACTGGAGGTGCAGATCCCGCAGTTGTCCCGCGCCGCCATCGCCCGCGCCAGCGTGGACACGAACGGCAAAATTATTGTCACCGACGACATGAACAAGGCTATTGAGGCCGTGAACATCATTGCGCCGGAGCACCTGGAAATCTGCGTCGATGACCCGTTCGCGGTGCTGAACTCGGTGCAGAACGCAGGCAGCATCTTCCTGGGCAAAAACGTGCCCGAGGCACTGGGCGACTACTTTGCCGGCCCGAACCACACGCTGCCCACCAGCGGCACGGCGCGGTTCTCGAGCCCGCTGGGCGTCGATGATTTTGTGAAGAAGTCGAGCTTTATCTATTACACCCGCGAAGCCCTCGGCGAGGTGCAGGGACGCATCGCCAATTTTGCCGAGCACGAGGGGTTACATGCCCATGCCAGGAGTGTGACGATCCGGTTTGAGGAATGAGCTTGCCAAAAAGGAAGC
>ERZ1106963.2311-NODE-2311-length-19245-cov-6.345388_pt1 | contig 19245 bp, 16 predicted proteins | sample MGYA00403681_ERZ1106963 | MGnify/ENA primary metagenome ERZ1106963 (study PRJEB35170, sample SAMEA104062407) | human gut metagenome | biome: human gut; feature: human-associated habitat; material: faeces | place: Denmark | collected 2012-05-03 ...
CGGCACCCCTCCCGTCAGATACCTACCCTGTGTAGTCCCTTGTAAACTGTACTTTATTACCTTTAAAACCACAGATATAAACGATATTATTACAAATACGGTTGGGACTATAATCAGATATTTTATTGCACGCTGGATAACAGGTAGTTAAAAAAAAGAGTATTGCTAAATTCAAAAATGAGTGACTTTTATGTAATATGCAGTTCTGTCGTAGTTATTATGTTCTTGTTTCAACATTTTGTTTCATCATTATTATGGGAAATGGCAGTGTAACTTCAAGTTTGGTTAAATATAGAGAGAAATGTTATACCTCGGCTAAAAAGATACAATATTAGATGTTTCATGAGCAGTATTTGAGTTTATTTTAAATTCAGGTATTGCTTTTTTATTTATGCAAAGTTTCACGGGGCCGCTGGTATTTTTTCTCATGTTCATTTATAATTGCTGATAGAGAAAACTGGAAAGAACACCCAATGAATCAGAAAGTAGAGAGTATAAACACATGAAAAAAAGAATTTACAGCATGATATTAATATTAATGACCGGACTTTGTGCCGGATGTGGCAAAGAAGGAGTAAAAAATAATAATACAGGAATAGAAAGCGAATCTTCCCAGGTGGAAGATTCGGTCAGTTTTGAAAACACAGAAGACACAGAAAACACAGAAGACACAGAAAGCACAGAAGACACAGAAAGCACAGAAAATACAGAAAGTACAGAAAGTACAGAATACAATGACGTCGTATTAAATGAAGAAACGGATTTTACTTATGACTATTCGGAGGACATCAAAGCGGATGTTGACAATGTGGTATCAGGTTCCGCATCACTGCAGGACGAATTGAAGAATATTGAGAACATCGTAAAGAAATATACGCCGCTGGCGCAGGCAGCCCAGACACAGACAGAAATGAATCTGTCATCCAGATGGTTTTTCGACATATGGGATACGGAATTAAATAACCTTTGGAGCAGATTCAGTGATCTGGCAGATCCGCAGACAAAGGAGAAGATCCTTACAGAACAGAGAAACTGGATCGACATGAAGGAAGAGGTGACTTTGCTTGACATTGGATCTTACGAAGAAAACGGCAGTATGTATCCGCTTCTTCAGAATTCTTATCTGGAGGAGATCACGAAGAACAGGGCTTATGTTATTGCAAATGAGCTGGCAAAGATAAAGGGGGAATCCTTTGTTATGCCGGAAAAATCAGCAAAGTACGGTCTGTTTGTGGACAATCAGGGGACTGGCAGCGTATACAGTTCCCTGATCACCAGACAGGGGCTGGAAGGAGAGGATGAAGCGCTTATCTCCATTTACAGAGAGGGAGAAACAAAAGGAACATTTGTTGACAATGGAAACGGGGAGCTGGCTTTCACATCAGATGACGGAAGTGTAAAAGGAACCATCAAAATCAACGGATGGGATGGCGCAAGTTTCAAGGTTACAGAGACATCAGGAGAGGCTGTTTTTTCTGCAGGAGAGGAGGTCAATTTTCCGTTTGCATTTTGACAGCATTGTTTGATATGTTGTTTGTAATGATTCAGCGATATAACAGACAAAGAATCATGAAACTCGTAAATCGGCAGTTGCGGAGGTGAATAAAATATATGCTGAATGTGAAAAATGCTGATATGGCAGATTTTGAACAGATTATGAAAATTTATAAATATGCACAGGATTATATGATAAAGTCCGGAAATCCTGCACAATGGGGGCATTTTTATCCGGATGCAGAGCTAATAAAATCTGATATTTGTCAGAATGTATGCAGGGTAATATATGACAAAGATGGGATACATGGGGTATTTGCATTGTTTAAAGGTGCAGAACCTGCTTATAAGCATATTGAGAATGGGAATTGGCTGAATGAAGAGCCTTATCTTACTATTCACAGACTTGCTGGGGATGGTCAGGTGCATGGTTTGTTTCAGTGTGTTTTAAATTATTGTAAAAATATTTCTCAAAATATCAGGGCAGATACCCATGCGGATAATCAAATCATGCAAAAGCTGATGGAAAAGAATGGTTTTATGAAATGCGGTATTATATATGTTAAAAATGGAACACCAAGAATTGCATATCATTGGACTGCTTCATAACTTTCAGTTGTGCGTCCGGCAAAGGGCAATTAACCTGGCAGGTGCAAATTCTCTCTGATACATGATATGACAGTGGAAATTTCCTGAATTGACAAAAGAGTTAGAATAGACTAACATGCGAAATAGAATGACAGGGCAGAAAGGGGCAGGAAATGGAAAGAGAGAAGAAAAAGAGGGCAATGATTGCGGGAATGGTCTCAATGACATACTGGTGCCGTTTATGGTATATTATCTGGTCGCAGATATCGGGATGCCTGTGGTAATTGCTGATGTTTTTGACGGCATTTCTTTTATTACAGGATTCGGGTGTGAAAAATTTGTCAATCAAGAAGTTTAAATGCACTATTTGACTCCAACCCGCAGGATAACATTTTTCAAAAGAAATAATGTGTGATACAATATTTTAAGATTGAATTTTCAGGAGAAAACAGATGTCCCTACAATTTATATTTGGCAATTCGGGCAGCGGAAAATCGGATTTTCTGTATGATTCCGTGCTGAAACAGGCGAAAGAAAATAAAGAGCAGCAGTTTTTAATCATTGTGCCGGAACAGTTTACCATGCAGACACAGCGGGAACTGGTCGAGAGGCAAAAACAGCATGCAATCATGAACGTGGATGTGCTCAGTTTTGCAAGACTCGCATACCGCGTCTTTGATGATCTTGGAAAACAAAATGTGGTTGTGCTGGAAGAGACCGGAAAAAATCTTGTACTGCGCAAGGTGGCAGAACAGAAAAAAGCAGAACTGAAAGTGCTTGGTGCGAATATGAATAAGATGGGATATGTCGGCGAGGTAAAATCCCTGATCTCAGAGCTGATGCAGTATAATGTCCGTCCGGATGCGCTGGCAGAGTTTTTGGAGAAAGAACCGCTTGGGGAGGGACTGCGCTTAAAAATGAAGGATGTCCTCACGATGTATCAGGGATTTACGGAGTATTTAAAGGGCAGATATATCACGGCAGAGGAAGTGTTAGAGCTTCTTTATGATGTGGCAGAAGAGTCCGAACTGCTTCGTAATAGTGTGATCGTGTTGGACGAGTTTACCGGATTTACACCGATCCAGAACCGTCTGATGGAAAAACTGCTCGTGCTGGCAAAGAAGGTCAGCGTGTCTGTCACGATGGATGTCAGGGAAGATTTTTACCAGTGCAGGGGTGTACATGAACTTTTTGCCATGAGTAAAAAAACGGTGGCGTCGCTACTGAAAGTGGCAGAACTGTGCAAAGTTCCGGTGGAGGAGCCGTTGGTACTGCCGACCGGAAAACAGAGGCGCTATGCCAATGCTGCCGACCTTTATTTTATGGAGCAGAATCTCTTTCGTCCGGGAGCGGGAAGCTACAGATACAAAGCACCGGAACAATCTATGCAGCATATCCGCATCACGTCCCTGAAAAATCCGAGGGAAGAATTAAAATTTGCTGCCCGCGAGATCGTGCGCCTGACGAGGGAGAATGGTTACCGTTACCGGGATATCGCAGTCGTGACAGGGGATGTGCAGCAGTATGGCAATTATGTGCCGGAGATCTTTGAGCAGTACCATATCCCGTACTTTATTGATCAGACGAAAAATATTTTGTTCCACCCGTTTATCGAGTGTATCCGGGCGATCTTAGAGATGATCGAATATGATTTTTCTTATGAAAGTGTGTTCCGGTTTTTGCGGTGCGGGCTTGCAGCGAGAGTCGTGACCGAGGCAAAAAATTCCGACAAGGAGCCAGATCCGGCTGCAACCGAGGATTTGACGCAGCAGCCGGAAACAGGATCCCATGGACTTACAGAACAGGAGATCGACCGCCTGGAAAATTATGTCCTCGCACGGGGCATCCGCGGTGCATCCCGCTGGAGCAGACCGTGGACGTTTGTAATGCCGGATGGGACATTGGAGGATATGGCACGGTTAAATGAGATCCGTGAGGCGGTTTATGAGAATTTTAAGCCGCTGCTTGAGGCATTCCGTGGAAAAGACAATACGGTCAGCACACAGACCTATGAGTTATACAGTCTGATCAGACGGCTTAACATGGAGCAGTTATTAAAGGAGCGTGGAAACTTTTTCGAGGCGCATGGCAATCAGGCGCGGGCAAAGGAATATGACCAGATCTATAAAATCGTGATGGATCTGCTCGACAAAGTGACGTCTCTGCTTGGCGATGAGACGATGACGATCCGGGAATACAGTGATATCTTAGATGCCGGATTTGAGGCGGCAAAAGTCGGTATTATCCCGCCGGGCAACGACACGGTGACAGTCGGGGATATCGAGAGAACTCGTCTGAACCATGTAAAAATCTTATTTTTTGTCGGTGTCAACGACGGAGTTGTGCCGAAAGCAGGGAATCAGGGTGGCATTATTTCCCAGTTTGAGCGTGAAAAGATGGCAGAATATCACCTGGAACTGGCGCCGGGCGCAAGGGAAAAAGTATTTATCCAGAAGTTTTACCTGTATTTAAATATGACAAAACCGTCCGAGCGGCTGTATGTGACATTCTGCCGCGTCAACTCCGATGGAAAAGCACTGCGGCGTTCGTATCTGATCGGGACACTCTTAAAACTGTTTCCACAGCTTGCGGTGGAAGAACCGTCCGAGGAGGAGACATTAGAAGGTGCACTGACTGCGGAAAGTGCCCTGCCGTTTCTGATGGAAGGGCTGACAAAACCGGTGGAGGATGAAGAGGCATGGACTGCACTTTTGGCATGGTACCTGTCGGATGAGGGTGAACGGGAAAAAGTAATGCAGCTTTTTGATGCGGCGTTTGGCGCCCATAAAGATGATGCGATCAGCAAGGCAGTCACGAAAGCTTTATATGGGAATACCTTAGAAAACAGCGTGACAAGGCTCGAACAGTTTGCTGCCTGTGCGTTTGCTCATTATTTAAGTTATGGACTGCGGCTTAAAGAACGGGAACTGCAGCAGTTTGCGAGTGTGGATATGGGAAATATTTATCATGATGTGTTAGAGCGTTTTGCAAAGGGCATAGAGCTGTCGGATTATACCTGGTTTGATATCCCAGAGAAAGCGCAGGAAGCCCTGCTTTCCCAGAGCATGGAAGATGCGATCGCAGGCAGCGGGATCGGGGACGTATTCGAGGACGCAAGAAACAGTTACCTGTTAAAGCGGATGGAGGCAACGGCAAAACGGACGATCTGGGCACTGATGTTACAGGTGCGGAAAGGAAAGTTTGTGCCGAGCGGTTTTGAGGTGTCATTTTCGCGCGCCGAGCGGCTGGATGCGGTGCAGTTTCAACTGGGTGAAGATGAAAAAATGCGTCTGCGCGGCAGGATCGACCGCGTTGATACTTACGAGACAGACGATAAGGTCTATGTAAAAATCATTGATTATAAATCGGGCAACACCACTTTTTCACTTTTAAATTTTTATTATGGACTGCAGCTCCAGCTTGTCGTCTACATGAATGTGGCACTGGAACTCACAAAGAAAAAATATAAGGGAAAAGATACGGAACCTGCAGGTATTTTTTATTATCACATTACAGATCCGATGGTGGATGCGGATGGTCAGGAGTCCGAGGAGGAGATCAGACGGAGTATTCTAGAACAGCTTAAAGTGGGAGGTCTGGTCAATGAAGATCCGGAAATCTATGGTGCGATGGATACTGATTTTTCAGGCACATCGACAGTGATCCCGGTAGCCTTAAAAGCGGACGGCTCCTTAAAGGCGACATCTAAGACGGCGAGCACCTATGAGTTTGGACTGATGTCCGATTATGTGCGAAAGAAGATTGAGCATGTGGGAAAAGAGATCTTTGCCGGAAATGTGGCGGTAAAACCTTACCTGTTAGGAGACAGGAGCGGCTGCGATTACTGTCCATATCACACGATCTGCGGATTTGATGTACGCATGCCGGGATTTTCCTATCAGCAGTTTGAAAAATTTGACAGCAGTGAGGAGATCCTTGCACATATCCGGGAAGAGATTGGAGAGCCGGGAAAAAATCCGGACGGTGAATAAATGTGATGTGACAGGTGCAAAAATAAAAAGTCAGAAACGGAGCAAAACATGGGAATGACATGGACAGATGACCAGCGAAAGGTCATCGAACTCAGAGACAGAAATATATTAGTTTCCGCGGCAGCAGGTTCCGGTAAGACTGCGGTGCTCGTGGAACGTATCATAAAGATCATTACGGACAAAGAGCACCCGGTGGACATTGACCGTCTTTTGATCGTGACATTTACCAATGCGGCTGCGGCAGAGATGCGTGAACGAATCGGAAATGCACTGGAGAATGCCTTAAAAGAACAGCCGGACGACGAACATTTACAGCGTCAGCTTTCTCTTTTACACAATGCCCAGATCACGACGATCGACAGTTTTTGTCTGTATGTGATCCGTAATCATTTTCATGAGATCGATCTCGAACCGAATTTCAGAATCGGGGATGAGGGCGAGTTGAAACTGTTAAAAGAGGACGTGCTCGCAAAGGTGCTGTTGAAAAATTATGAGGAGAGTGCGCCGGAATTTTTAGCATTTGTGGACGGATATGCATCCGGCAGAAATGATGCGGCGCTCTCCGGCATGATCTTACAGCTCTATGAGTTTTCAAGGAGTTATCCATGGCCAAAGAAATGGCTGCTTGCGGCGGCAGAAAGCTATGGCATAGAGGATGAGGCATCTTTGGAAAGCGCAGCTTTCATGCAGTCGCTTCTTCAGAACTTAAAACGGGTGTCAGAGGATCTTGTGGCACTTTCCGGGCGGGCATACAAACTGACGCAGGACGATGACGGGCCGGATATGTATGCGAAAGCATTAGAGGGCGACCTGGAAAAATATAAGGAGATCGCTGCGAGTGAAAGTTTTGCGGATTTTTATCAGAATTACCGCAATTTATCCTATGACAGGCTTGCTTCCTCCCGTGGATTTGACGGAAACGAAGAAAAATTAGAGCTGGTCAAAAAACTGCGAGAGATGGGAAAGGATGCGGTCAAAAAAATAAACCGCCAGTATTTTTTCACATCACCGGAGATCATGGCAGAGCAGATGAAAAAGACGGCGCCGATGGCGGCAGAGTTAGTGCGTCTGACATTGGAATTTGACGAGGCGTTTACGGCGGAAAAACGGCGGAAAAATCTGGTGGATTTCCATGACCTTGAGCACTTTGCGTTAAATATCTTTGTCGATGAGGAGACCGGCAAAGTCAAAAAGACTGCCGAGGAGTTCCGGGATAATTTCAAAGAGATCATGATCGACGAGTATCAGGACAGCAATGAGGTGCAGGAGACAATCTTACGTGCAATTTCACGGGAGGAGCGCGGTGAATACAACCTTTTTATGGTCGGGGATGTCAAACAGAGTATCTACCGTTTCCGTCTGGCAAGACCGGAACTATTCATGGAAAAATACGATACTTACAGCCTGACGGATGCAAAAATGCAGCGCATTGACCTGCATAAAAATTTCCGAAGCAGAAATGAAGTACTCGATTTTTCCAACGATATTTTTTACCGTATCATGAAGCGCAATCTTGGAAATGTGGAATATGATGCGGATGCAGCACTTTATCCGGGAGCTTCTTATCAGGAAGAAACGGACATGTTCACACCGGAAATTTTACTGGTGGACGGGGATGATGAACTGTTGGATGATGCTGCAGCGGATGATAAGAAACTGTTAGAAGCACGGATGATTGCAAAAAGGATCAAAGAGCTTATGGGAACGCAGAAGGTGACCGACAAGGCAACCGGGGAACTGCGCCCGGTGCAGTATTCGGATATGGTCATTCTGCTGCGAAGCCTGAGCGGATATGCAGACCGTTTTGCTGCTGTGTTAAATGATGCAGGAATTCCGGCACATACTGTTTCGGCGACAGGATATTTCAGTACGGTGGAGGTGCAGACCGTGCTCTCCATGCTTCGTATTTTGGATAATCCGAGACAGGATATCCCGCTGACAGCGGTGCTTCGTTCACCAATCGCAGGACTTTCGGATGAGGAACTTGCGAAACTGCGTTTAAAAGACAATGACGTCAGATTTTATGAATGTGTTTTGGAGGAATGTGAGCGCCTGAAGCAGGAAGCGGAGGAAAATCCGGGGCAGGAGCGGGATACTTCGGAAGAAAAACTGTACCGGTTTTATGCCACCTATGAAAAACTCCGTCAGCTTGTGCCGGACACCCCGATCCATGAGCTGATCGAACTGCTGTTAAAGGAGACCGGTTATGGGGACTATGCCGCGGCAATGCCGGCCGGTGACAGGCGTCATGCAAACCTTTTAATGCTGGTGGAGAAGGCGATCGCCTATGAAAATACCAGTTACAAGGGACTGTTTCATTTTGTGCGCTATATTGATGAACTGCAGAAATACGATGTGGATTTCGGCGAGGCAGATCTGATCGGGGAAAACGAAAATGTCGTGCGCATTATGAGTATCCATAAGAGTAAAGGACTGGAATTTCCGGTCGTATTTGCCGCCGGGATGGGAAAAAACTTTAACCGCCAGGATACAAGAAGCCGTCTGGTATTGCACCCGGAACTTGGCATCGGTCTTGACTATATGGACGGAAAACAGCGTGTAAAATCCGTGACGATCGCAAAACGTGCTATCGCAAAGCAGATCGATATGGAAAATCTTGGCGAGGAACTGCGTGTCCTTTATGTGGCATTAACGAGAGCGAAAGAAAAGCTGATCTTAACCGGAAGTCTGAAAAAGGCAGAGGAGACACTTTCCTATATAAAAGCATTTCCAGAGGAACTGTTATCTTATCTGGGACGCGAGAGTGCAGCCGGTTATTTGGACTGGATTCTGCCTGCGGCTGCATCCTGTCAGGATAAATATCAGATACGTCTGATGCGGGCGGCAGAACTGGTGCAGGAAGAACTGGAAACACAGATCAAAGATGACTGGAACCGTTCAGCCTGCATGGAAAAAGCTGCGCAGGCAGATGAAAAAAAAGTGCAGCAGTTCTCGGAGCGTTTTCACAGACGGTATGCATATGAAAATGATGTGCAGAGAAAAAATAAGTATTCCGTGTCGGAGTTAAAACATCGTGCCATGCGGGAGGCGTTTGAAAAAGAGGAGGAGGCAGTTCCTGTTTTTCAATCCGAGGAGGTTGTGCCGTATGTGCCTGCATTTGCAAGAGAAATAGAGCAGCAAAGTGAGGATGCCAGCCTTGGAGCACTTCGCGGAACGGCAATGCACCGCATCATGGAGTGCTACCAGTTTTCTTCCGGTGTGTCCGCAAAAGAGCAGGTCGCCGGGATGCTGGAGAAAGAACAGATCACACCGGAGATGCATGGACTGATTCGCATACCGCAGGTTGAATATTTTGTAAATGCAGATATTGGAAAACGGATGGGAGCAGCTGAAAAAGACGGAAAATTGTACCGTGAGAAACCATTTGTCATGGGATTTACGGATGAACAGTTAGACGAGTTTGGTTTTGCTGAAAACACGGAACAGGCGGAAAAGGTAAAAAGCATGGGGCGTGTAGGAAATATAGGAGAAACGAAATATACAGGGAAAGAGCTGACCCTGATCCAGGGAATCATCGATGTATTCTGGATTGAAAAGGACGGTATTGTCCTTCTTGATTATAAAACAGACCGTGTGGATACGGAAAAGGAATTGTCCGAGCGTTATGCGGCACAGTTAAAACTTTACGAGGAAGCGCTAAACCGAGTCTATGAAAATGAGAAAGATGCAGCCGGAAATCCGCTGAAAGTAAAGGAAAAACTGTTGTATTCCTTCCGGCTTGGGAAAGTGATCCCGGTATAGAAAATTTAAAAACATTGTACAAAAGCCAGTCTGATTGGAGTTTTGTGCAAAGTTAAGAAGCAGATAAGCATGCAGCAGAAAGGAAATTTGACCATGTCACAGATTATTTTAGCATCCGCGTCCCCAAGACGCCGTGAACTTTTAGAGCAGATCGGTCTTAACTTTGAGGTCTGTCCGGCAAAGGGGGAGGAGATCATCATAAAAAAAGAGCCAAAAGAGGTTGTCATGGAACTTGCAGCACAGAAGGCGAGAGAAGTCGCATCCATGTTAAAAACATATGGAGATGAGCATCGGACGCTGATGACACCGCAGGATACTTTAGTCATCGGTGCAGACACCATTGTTGCCGCGGGCAGCGAAATCTTAGGAAAACCAAAAGATGAGGAAGATGCCTTCCGCATGCTCTCTTTATTGTCAGGGAAAAGCCATTCGGTGTACACGGGGGTTGCTTTTGTGTTTATCGACCGGACCGGCAGGGCAGGGGAACATATCTTTTATGAAAAGACTGACGTTTTTGTCAGACAGTTAAAGAAAAGTGAAATTTTGCGTTATATTGCGACAGGAGAACCGTCGGACAAAGCCGGTGCATACGGAATCCAGGGAAAATTTGCAATTTATATTGACAAAATCGACGGTGACTATAATAATGTGGTAGGACTTCCGGTTGCAGCGATTTACAGAGAGCTTGACCGGCTTGGAATTGACCCATATACATGGTAGATAAGCGGGAAAATACAGTGTGAAAAATGAGATTTTTACACTGCACAGAATGGAGGATTATTATGTACGATGAAGCGGTAGTACAGTATTTTTTAGAACATCAGATGCAGCTTTTTAAAGAAAATGTTGCAGAATCGCCGGAGGAGGCCGAAGAATTTTTAGAGGACTGCATGGCAGTTGTCTGCAAAAATATCAAAGAAGTCCGTGCTTATTTTGAAGATGAGGGCGCAGATATTGCCGGAATGAGCAATGCGGATTTAGCAGAGGCAGAGGAAGTTTTTGCAATCCCGGACGGCAGATATCTGATCGTGGAAGCGTAGGAATGACGTTTTTATGGAATACGCTATGCCAAAATACAGATGCGTGTGAGAAATCGGTAAACAGGACAAATAGACAGGTAAGAGGAAAAAAGAATGAAACAATATGATGTGATTATTATTGGAGCCGGTCCATCTGGTATCTTTTGTGCATATGAACTGATCCATGCAAAGAAGAATCTGAAAATTTTAATGATCGAGAAGGGCAGACGAATCGAAAAGAGAGAATGTCCGAAACGTAAGACAAAAGTCTGCGTTGGATGTAAACCTTGTTCCATCACGACCGGATTTGCCGGAGCGGGAGCTTTTTCTGACGGTAAACTGTCACTTTCCCCGGATGTCGGAGGAAATCTGCCGGAAATTTTAGGCTATGATAAAACCGTGGAATTATTAAAAGAATCCGATGATATTTATTTAAAATTCGGTGCAGATACAAAAGTTTACGGAGTGGATAAAGAAAAAGAGATCCGTGAGATCCGCAGAAAAGCGATCAATGCAAACTTAAAACTGATCGAATGTCCGATCCGCCACCTTGGAACAGAGGAAGGCTACAAAATCTATTCCAGACTGCAGGAGCATCTGTTAGAGCAGGGCGTTGAGATGGAATTTAACACCATGGTCAAAGATATCATCATTGAGGATAACAAGGTCAAAGGGATCATTACCGAAAAAGATGAGGAATATCTTGCAGCAGAGGTTATTTCTGCAGTTGGACGAGAGGGTGCTGACTGGTTTTCACATATCTGCGGACAGCATGATATTGAAACAAAGGTAGGTACCGTAGACATTGGTGTACGTGTGGAGGTGCGTGATGAGGTCATGGAATTTTTAAATCAGAACCTCTATGAGGCAAAACTGGTTTACCATACACCGACATTTGATGATAAGGTGCGTACCTTCTGTACCAACCCGTCCGGTGAGGTCGCAACAGAATACTACGATAACGGACTTGCGGTGGTAAACGGTCACGCATACAAGTCGAAAGATTTAAAGACCAACAATACCAACTTTGCAATTTTGGTTTCCAAAAACTTTACCAAACCATTTAAGACACCGATCGAGTACGGTAAACAGATCGCACAGCTTTCCAACATGCTCTGCGACGGAAAGATCTTAGTACAGACATTCGGTGATTTCAAGAGAGGAAGAAGAACAACGGAGGAACGCCTCTGCAGGAATAACCTGATCCCGACTTTAAAGGATGCTGTGCCGGGTGATCTTTCCTTAGTATTCCCGCACCGTATCATGGTCGATATTGAGGAAATGCTAATGGCGCTCGATAAGGTGACACCGGGTATTGCCAGCGACGAGACACTGCTTTACGGTGTGGAAGTAAAATTCTATTCCAACAAGGTAGTGGTCAACTCTGATTTTGAAACCAGCGTAAAAGGACTGCGTGCGATCGGAGACGGAGCATCTGTGACGAGAGGATTGCAGCAGGCATCTGCAAACGGAATTTCCGTTGCAAGAAGTATCTTAAAATCAATGGAACAATAGGACTTTCTATCAGATTGGGTAAATTAGGATGAAGAGAAAATTTACAAGGGTAGCAGCTGTGCTGTGTGGCATGTCGCTGTTATTGACCGGATGCCGGATCGGAAATAAAAATATTGTGGTTTCGAATATATTAAATGACCGTCAGGTATTCAAGATCGAGGGAACCGTCTGCAGTTTGAAAGAGGCGCGGGTTTATCTGACGAATTATCAGAATATCTACGGGACGGCATATGGTGTGGATCTCTGGAAACATGATTTCGGGGATGATTCATTGGTAAAATATATCAAAGCGGTCACAATGGAAGAATTAACCCAGGTGGTCAGCATGGATCTGCTTGCACAGTCAAGGGAAGTTGCACTTTCAGAGGATGAGCTTTCTGCAATATCAGAGGCGGCGGCAGAGTATTATGCATCACTTTCAAAAGAAGAAAATACTTATCTTGAAGTGACGGAGAGCGATATCAGCGAATATTATCAGCATTACGCATTAGCACAGAAACTTTATAATTCGCTGACAAACAGTGTAAATGAGGAAGTCAGTGACGATGAGGCGCGTGTGATCGAGATCATGCAGATATTTGTCGCAGACAGTACAAAGGCAAGTGATGTGGCAGCAAAGTTAGAGCGTGGAGATGATTTTGCATCTGTGGCAAATAACTATAATGAACTTTCTTCCATACAGACTACGGTGGCCAGGGATGAACTGCCCAAAGAGGTCGAGGAGGTTGCGTTTAATCTTGATAATGGACAGACGTCGTCTATGATCCAGGCAGGCAAAGGGTTTTATTTTATTAAATGCCTGAATAAATATAATGAGGAACTGACAGAGGCAAACAAGTCCAATATCGTGGAAAAAAGAGAAAAAGAGGCATTTGATGATGTCTATAATCAGTTTGTGGCGGGACTGAATTCCAGTATCAACAAAGATATGTGGGATGAACTCACATTAGATACCACAGATGGTATACAGACGGACAGTTTTTTTGAGATTTTTGAAAAACATTGTGGGGAAATATAAGGGAAAAGAGGATGAAATATGACAAAAGATATGACGAATGGTTCTCCGATGAAGCTGATTTTAGGTTTCTCCATTCCACTTTTGTTTGGATATCTGTTTCAGCAGTTTTATAATCTGGTGGATACACTCATTGTCGGAAGATTTCTCGGTGTGGATGCACTTGCAGCGGTAGGTTCCACCGGATCTTTAAACTTTTTGATCATCGGATTCTGTATGGGTGTCTGCAACGGTTTTGCAATTCCACTGGCACATAAATTTGGTGCCGGGGATTACCGTGGACTGCGTGCATTTATGGTAAATGCCATTTATTTATCTGCAATTTTTGCAGTGGTCATGACGGCAGTCACAGTAGTATTCTGCCGCCCGATCTTAGAACTGATGCGCACGCCGGACAACATTATCGACGGGGCGTATCTGTATATCGTGATCATTTTTGCAGGAATACCGGCAACATATTTGTATAATCTTATTTCGGCCATCATCCGTTCGATGGGAGACAGCAAGACCCCCGTCGTGTTTTTGGTAATCTCATCTGTGATGAATATTGCGTTAGACCTTGTATTTATCATAAATCTTCATCTGGGTGTAGCTGGCGCATCACTTGCAACGGTGATCTCTCAGGCAGTGTCCGGAATCGGATGCCTGATCTACAGCTGGAAAAAATTTGAAATCCTGCATCCGGATGCAGAGGAACGCCGGTGGAACAGTTCTTATATGAAAACACTCTGTGGCATGGGTGTGCCGATGGGACTGCAGTATTCCATCACGGCAATTGGAAGCGTTATTTTACAGAGTGCAGTCAATACGCTCGGTTCAAACGCAGTTGCATCCATGACCGCCGGAAGCAAGATAGGAATGTTTTTCTGCTGCCCGTTTGATGCGATGGGATCGACGATGGCAACTTATGGCGGACAGAATGTCGGTGCAAAGAAAATGGATCGTATTTCGAAGGGATTAAAGGCATGTTCCATGCTTGGAATCGGATATGCGATCCTTGCATTTGTTATTCTTGCGCTGACCGGAAGAAATCTTGCACTGTTCTTCGTGGAACGCGCTGAGGTGGAAGTCATCGGGAATGTATACCTGTTTTTATTGATCAACAGTGCATTTTACATTCCACTCGCATTTGTCAATATCGTCCGTTTCCTGATCCAGGGTATGGGATACAGCAAGTTTGCAATCTTAGCAGGTGTCTGTGAGATGGCGGCGAGAACGCTCGTCGGATTTGCATTAGTGCCGCTGTTTGGTTTTCCGGCAGCATGTTTTGCAAGCCCGGTCGCATGGATCTTCGCGGACGCATTTTTGTTCCCGGCGTACCGGCATGTGTACCGGAAGACGGAAAAGATGCTGAACGTGAGCATACAATAGTGGTTTTGCCGGAACAAAACGTGAGTACCATATAGATAATAACAGAAAGTAAAGAGGAAAAATATGAGTATATTAAATGTTGAACATCTGACCCATGGCTTTGGCGACCGTGCAATTTTTGAGGATGTTTCATTCCGCCTGCTTGCGGGGGAACATATCGGATTAGTTGGAGCCAATGGCGAGGGAAAGTCCACATTTATGAACATTGTGACCGGAAAACTGATGCCGGATGAGGGAAAAGTTGAGTGGGCGAAAAATGTGCGGACCGGATATCTGGATCAGAATTCCACCCTGCAGAAGGGGATGACAATCGAGAGCGTCCTAAAGTCGGCGTTTGCGTGGCTGTTTGAGCAGGAAGAACGCATGAATGAGATCTGCGATCAGTTAGGCAGTGCCGATCCGGATCAGATGGATGCCATGATGGAAGAACTTGGTGTGATCCAGGATATGCTGACGATGCATGATTTCTATGTTATCGACAGCAAAGTGGAGGAGGTTGCGCGAGCACTTGGATTATTGGAACTGGGACTTGACCATGATGTTTCAGATTTAAGCGGTGGACAGCGTATGAAGGTGCTGCTTGCAAAGCTTCTTTTAGAGAAACCGGACATTCTTCTTTTGGATGAGCCGACAAACTATTTAGATGCAGAGCACATTGCATGGCTGACGCGTTATCTGCAGGAGTACGAGAATGCGTTTATCCTGATCTCACACGATATCCCGTTTTTAAATGATGTGGTAAATATCATTTATCATATGGAAAATCAGAGACTTGACCGCTATGTAGGAAATTACGATAAGTTCCAGGAAGTTTATGCAGTGAAAAAATCACAGCTTGAGGCTGCATACCGCAAACAGCAGCAGGAGATCAGTGAGTTAAAAGATTTTGTGGCGCGCAACAAGGCCCGCGTTGCTACGAGAAATATGGCGATGTCCCGTCAGAAAAAACTTGATAAAATGGATGTGATCGAGCTTGCCGCAGAGCGTCCAAAGCCGGAGTTTGATTTCAAACTCGGAAGGACACCGGGAAAATATATCTTTGAGACCAAAGATCTTGTCATCGGGTACGATGAACCGTTATCAAAGCCGCTTAATATTTCTATGGAACGCGGTCAGAAGATCGCCTTAGTCGGTGCAAACGGTATCGGAAAGACGACTTTACTGCGCAGTATTTTAGGACTGGTTCCGGCTTTATCAGGGGAAGTCACTCTGGGGGAAAATTTAGAGATCGGTTATTTTGAGCAGGAGATCAAAGGGGAAAATAAAAATACCTGTATCGAAGAAATCTGGGAAGAATTTCCGGCTTTTTCCCAGTACGAAGTGCGTTCAGCACTTGCAAAATGCGGTCTGACCACAAAGCATATCGAAAGCCAGGTGCGTGTACTTAGCGGTGGTGAGCAGGCGAAAGTACGTCTGTGCAAACTGATGAACCGCACGACTAACATCCTGCTTCTGGACGAGCCGACGAACCATCTGGATGTGGATGCAAAAGACGAATTAAAGCGTGCTCTAAACGAATACCGCGGAGCAGTACTTTTGATCTGTCATGAGCCGGATTTCTATCAGGATGTGGTGAACGCCGTGTGGGACTGCTCAAAGTGGACGACGAAGATTTTATAAAAAATGTGGGGCTGGATTTCAAAAGGTAAAAATACCCTTTGAAAAAACAGCCCTATATTTATTCATAAGCTAGGAGAGAGAAATGAAGCCGGATTATTATGAAGATTTTACCTGTATAGCAGACCGGTGCAGTTTTACATGCTGCAGGGAATGGAAGATCGGGGTGGATGAGGACACTTTTGTAAAGTGGAAACACACTCTGACGCCGGACGGGATGTATGATACAGATAGAGGACAGCAGGCAAAAAAAGAAAAGCTGAGTGGGTATGTAAGAAAGAAGGATGGCAGCAGAGTCATCGGATTAAATAAAGAGAAAAATTGTCCATTTCTGAATGGCAAAAAATTGTGCAGATTGGTTCTTACTTATGGGGATGAGATACTTTCACAGACCTGTCAGCTTTTTCCAAGAGAGATCCATACCTTTAACGAAGATGTCACAGAATACGCCCTGATGCCGTCTTGTCCGGCGGTCATTGATCTGTTGCGGAAAAGAGAACATATTTCATTTTCCGGAGAGATGGATACATCTGCTTATCGGGAACTTGCGCCGCTTGTGAACTTGCGCGCATTTTTAATGAAGCTGATGGAGGATGGAGCGCATACGCCGGAGCATAATCTGATGAAGATTTTTTATGTGCTGCTTGATCTATATGAGCGTGTGGAAGATGAGCAGGCAAAAGATGGGTGTATGGAAAATAAGCAGGTAAAAGATGCGGCAGAAGATGCGTTGGGACTGGATTTGACAGACATGGCAAAAATGTATCCGGGTGGATTCCTTTTAGAACTTTCAGAAACGATTGATGGAATTGAACAGACACTGCAGTATTCCATTGAGGAGCGCAACGAACTGTTTTTGGACCTTGCAGAGAATTATCGCAGGGAAGGATTGTATGAAAAATACTTAGAGCCTGTGGCACAGCTTGCAGAACAGTTATCCGAACAGGGAATCGATGAGGAAGTTGTAAAAGAATGGCAGGAGTTTGAAGTACAGTTTTTGAAATACCAGCCGTTGATGCGGCGGTTCCTTTTGACAGAGTTGTATGCAGATTCTTTAAAACCGGAAGGAAATTTAGAGGAGATGGTCGTGCAGGTGCAGTGGATCGCAATGGAATATGCCACAATAAGGCATGCTGTTTTTCTGCACTGGTTGTTAAGTCAGGGGGAGGGGAGCTTCTGCGAAGAAGGAATTTCAACTTCCTGCCGAAGAGGAATTTCCTACGAAGATGTGCGTGATTATATGGTTGTGGTCTCCCGCATGACGGGATATGAGGAAGATGATATTTACGAATATTTGGAAAACAGTTTTGAACATATCATCTGGGACTGTGGATATTTTGCGTTGATTTGTGGTTGACATATTCTGTTGAATGTATTATTGTATTAACTAGATAATACACAAAGGAGGCAAAAGTTATGAAAAAGGAACATCGAAACAAAATGATCGCTCCGATTATCATTGCAGCAGTTCTGATCGTGTATTATGTTGCAATTGCTGCGGTATTTATGCTGATCCCGGATCTGACTGTCATCATGAAATTATTGATGGTAATTATTCCGCTGGCACTGGCAGGAGTAGCATTTGCAGTAACCGTAGAACGTGTGCAGGAGATAAGGAGTGGAGAAGAAGATGATCTTAGTAAATACTGATTATATCAGCGGCAAAAATTTAGAAATGCTTGGTCTGGTAAAGGGAAGCACGATCCAGAGCAAAAATATTGGAAAAGATATTACACAGAGTTTCAAAACATTAGTTGGCGGAGAGTTAAAGGCATACAATGAAATGATGAATGAGGCTAGAGCACTTGCAACAAAGCGCATGGTGGAAGAGGCAGAGAGCTTAGGTGCTGATGCGGTTGTAAATATCCGTTATGCATCTTCTGCAGTTATGCAGGGGGCAGCAGAAGTCATTGCATATGGTACGGCTGCAAAATTTACAAACTAGCAGAAATTTCTTGACTTATAGTGCACTTCAAGTTGTAGAATTTATAAGTACTTCCGATGGGGAAGCAGATGATAGAATCCGTCAACGGAAAGGAGCAATACAATTATGAAGACTATAAGTAGAGAAGAATTTGAAAAACGGAACGTATTTGGAACGGGTGCGGAGAATACAGGATTTGCACAGTATTTTATCGGTAATTCTTATCTGAATCCACTGACAGATCCGAAGAACTGTGCTGTATTTATGGCAAATGTGACATTTGAACCGGGATGCCGTAATAACTGGCACATTCACCATAAAGGCGGTCAAATTCTGCTTTGTACCGCTGGACGGGGTTATTATCAGGAGTGGGGCAAAGAAGCACAGGAATTACACCCCGGTGATGTTGTGAATATTCCGCCGGAAGTAAAACACTGGCATGGTGCGGCAAAAGACAGCTGGTTTGCACATCTTGCCGTAGAAGTACCCGCAGAGGGTGCTTCCAATGAATGGCTGGAAGTCGTAAACGAAGAAGATTATGAAAAGTTAAAGTAAGGACAGAAAGAGGAAAACTTTATGGTTAAGCAGACAGCAGGACATGACGCACTGGGAACCTTTGCGCCGAAATTTGCAGAATTGAACGATGATGTTTTATTTGGGGAGGTATGGAGCAGAGAGAAACAGCTCTCTTTGCGTGACCGCAGCATAGTGACCGTCACAGCGTTAATGGCGCAGGGCTTGACAGATAGCTCTTTCAAATACCATCTGGAAACGGCAAAAAAGAATGGCGTTACTGGCGAGGAAATGGCGGAAATTTTAACTCATGCTGCATTTTATGCAGGGTGGTCAAAAGCATGGGCTGCGTTTAGAATGGCAAAGGAAGTTTATGCTGAATGAGTGCAGCTATGACGAGAACAAGACCCGCAGACAGGACATTGAGATTTATTA
>ERZ1106963.2320-NODE-2320-length-19195-cov-7.728422_pt1 | contig 19195 bp, 6 predicted proteins | sample MGYA00403681_ERZ1106963 | MGnify/ENA primary metagenome ERZ1106963 (study PRJEB35170, sample SAMEA104062407) | human gut metagenome | biome: human gut; feature: human-associated habitat; material: faeces | place: Denmark | collected 2012-05-03 ...
GTTACGAGGTCTGCGAAGCAGGAAGCCCATTGGCTTTAGACAATGGGTAGTTCACGTGACCAGACTTCATAGAGCGTATAAAGAGTATCAGAATACAAAAAAGCAGAGTACATGATTTTGTTATCATAGTGGCTCTGCTTTTTTATACTCTGCATTTTGTTATTTTTTCAGGTTTTTATTTGCTGTGGAGAGCATCAGTTTGATTCGGTTCAGCTGATTTACTTCACTGGCACCTGGATCGTAGTCGATGGCAACGATATTGGACATCGGATACTGATGACGCAGTTCTTTGATGACACCTTTGCCGACTACGTGGTTCGGCAGGCATCCAAATGGCTGTGTGCAGACGATGTTGTTGACACCGCTGTGGATCAGCTCTAACATCTCTCCGGTCAGGAACCAGCCTTCACCGGTCTGATTTCCGTTGGAAACGATCGGTTTTGCATAACCAGCCAGATCCTGGATATGTGCAGGTGGATCAAAATGTTTGCTTGCTGCAAAAGCTCTGGCAGCCGGTTTGCGGAAATATTCTAACAGAGCGATACCGGCATTTCCAATGGTTGCGGAAGATTTCTTCATGCCAAGATTTTCTGCTTTAAAGTTCGTGTTGTAGAAACAGTAGAGCAAAAAGTCGATCAGATCCGGCATCACCGCTTCAGCCCCCTCGGATTCCAGCAGATCTACCAGATGATTGTTGGCAGCCGGCAGGAATTTTACCAGAATTTCTCCTACAATGCCGACGCGAGGTTTTTTCTCATCTGTAATCGGCAGGTTATCGAAGTCACGGATAATATCACGGCACAGCTTTTTGAACTGTCCCATAGTCGGATGCTTGGAAGAGACAAAATCTTTGCAGACTTTTTCCCATTTTTCATGCATGGCATTTGCGGAACCTTTGACTTTTTCATAAGGACGCATACGGTAGAGACAACGCATGAAAATATCGCCGAAGATCGCACCGTACAGACCACGCATCACAAGACTGTAGCTGATTTTAAATCCCGGATTTTTCTCAAGACCGCTCAAATTGATGGAGATGACAGGAATCTGTTCCATGTCTGCCTTTTTCAGGGCACGGCGGATAAAGCCGATATAATTGCTGGCACGGCAGCCGCCGCCTGTCTGGGAAATCAGAACGGCAGTCTTATTTAAGTCATATTTACCGGACAACAAGCTGTCCATAATCTGGCCGACAACGATCAGAGAAGGATAGCAAGCATCGTTGTTGACATATTTCAGTCCCATATCCACAGCCTGACGGTCATCGTTCTGCATGACAACGAGGTTGTAACCGGCTGCACGGAATGCAGATTCCAGGATGTTAAAGTGGATCGGAGACATCTGCGGGCAGAGGATTGTGTAGTCTTTTCGCATTTCTTCGGTAAATACAACACGGTCGAAATTGGAAGCGACGATCTCACGTGGCAGATTCTGTTCTCTGCGGATACGTAGGGCAGCAATCAAGGAACGTACACGGATACGGGCAGCTCCTAAATTGTTTACTTCATCAATCTTCAGACAGGTATAGATCTTGCCGGAGTTTGAAAGGATATCGTTGACACAGTCTGTAGTAACGGCATCCAGTCCGCATCCGAAAGAGTTCAGCTGGATCAGGTCAAGATCATCTCTTGTCTTGACAAAGTTGGCTGCGGCATACAGACGGCTGTGGTACATCCACTGATCCATAACGATCAGAGGGCGTTCCGGCAGATTGCGGTTGGATACAGAATCTTCGGTCAGAACAGCCAGACCGTAAGAATTGATCAGTTCTGGGATGCCGTGGTTGATCTCAGAATCGATGTGGTACGGGCGGCCTGCAAGCACAATGCCGTGGCGGCCGTTTTCTTCCATCCATTTTAAAGTTTCTTCGCCTTTGTCGTACATCGCCTGCCTTGTGCGGGCAAGTTCCTGCCATCCAGTCTTTACAGCGGCACGGACTTCCTCTTTTGGAATGTCAGGGAAAGCTTTGATCATCTGTTTGCAGATGGTATCTTCACTGGCAAAAGAGAGGAACGGATTTTCAAAACGGATCGAGCCGTCTTTTAACTCATCAATATTATTTTTGATATTTTCCGCATAGGATGTTACGATCGGACAGTTGTAATGGTTGTTAGAGTCCGGGAATTCATTTCGCTCATATGGAATACACGGGTAGAAAATGAAAGGAACTCCCTGTTTGATCAGCCAGGTTACATGTCCGTGGGCAAGCTTTGCCGGGTAGCATTCGGATTCGCTTGGGATGGACTCGATGCCAAGCTCATATATCTTTCTGGTGGATGGCGGAGAAAGTACCACGCGATATTTCAGAGCCGTGAAAAATTCAAACCAGAATGGATAATTTTCGTACATATTGAGGACACGCGGGATGCCGACGGTACCTCTTACTGCTTCATCTGCCTCCAGTGGTTTGCGGTCAAACAGAAGCTTGTTCTTATATTCGAACAGGTTCGGGATTTTCTCTTTATTTCGCTCTTTTCCGATACCACGCTCACAGCGGTTTCCGGTCACAAACTGACGGCCCCCGGTAAAACGGTTGATGGTCAGGCGGCACTGGTTGGTACAGCCTTTGCATTTTGCCATGGTGGTCGTGAACTGCAGATGATTGATCTTGTCGATGGAGAGCATGGTGGTCTCTACACCGTCCTGATAACGCTCACGGGCGATCAGTGCAGCACCGAAAGCACCCATGATACCGGCGATATCCGGGCGGATTGCTTCACATCCGGCAATCTTTTCGAAACTGCGAAGAACGGCATCGTTGTAGAACGTACCGCCCTGCACAACGATGTGTTTGCCAAGCTCAGAAGCATCGGAAACTTTGATTACTTTATAAAGAGCATTTTTGATAACCGAATAAGCAAGCCCGGCAGAAATATCAGCGACTTCTGCCCCTTCTTTCTGAGCCTGTTTTACCTTTGAGTTCATAAATACGGTGCAACGGGTACCAAGGTCGATCGGGTTCTTGGCAAAAAGAGCGGCTTTTGCAAAATCCTGTACACTGTAATTCAGAGATTTGGCAAACGTTTCGATAAAAGAACCGCATCCGGAAGAACATGCTTCGTTCAGCTGTACACTGTCAACGGTCTGATTTTTGATCTTGATACATTTCATATCCTGACCACCGATATCCAGGATGCAGTCTACATCCGGATCAAAGAATGCAGCGGCATAATAATGAGATACCGTTTCTACTTCGCCCTCGTCGAGCAGGAGAGCGGCCTTGATCAGTGCCTCGCCGTAACCGGTTGAACAGGAACGGACGATCTTGGCAGTGTCAGGCAGCTTTTTGTAAATATCCTGGATTGCACGAATCGTAGTCTTTAACGGGCTGCCGTTGTTGTTACTGTAGAAAGAATAAAGCAGAGCACCGTCTTCTCCGACCAGAGCAGCTTTTGTCGTGGTAGATCCGGCATCAATACCAAGATAGCAGTTTCCTTCGTACGTTTCCAGATCGCCGGTCATAACGTTATACTGACTCTGACGTTCCGAAAATTCCTCATATTCTTCTTTGGAAGCAAACAAAGGATCCATACGGGCAACCTCAAATTCCATGTGGATGGTGCCGGAAAGTTTCTGGATCAGTGCAGAAAGGGATGTTATAACATCCTCCTTATAATTAAGGGCTGAACCGATTGCAGCAAACAGGTGAGAATTTTCCGGTGTGATCGCATGTTCGTCATCCAGCTTCAGGGTGCGGATGAAAGCAGCTTTCAGCTCTGTTAAAAAATGAAGCGGTCCGCCTAAAAATGCCACATGTCCGCGAATCGGTTTTCCGCAGGCAAGACCGCTGATCGTCTGGTTTACAACGGCCTGGAAAATAGAAGCCGACAGGTCTTCTTTCGTAGCCCCTTCGTTGATCAGAGGCTGAATATCTGTCTTAGCAAATACACCGCAGCGGGCGGCGATCGGATACAGAGCTTTATAATTTTTTGCATAGTCATTCAGCCCAGAAGCGTCGGTCTGCAGAAGCGAAGCCATCTGATCGATAAAGGATCCGGTTCCGCCGGCACAGATACCATTCATACGCTGCTCTACATTTCCACCTTCAAAATAAATAATTTTTGCATCTTCACCGCCAAGCTCGATCGCTACATCTGTCTGCGGAGCATAGTCCTGAAGAGCAGTAGAAACAGCAATAACTTCCTGAACAAAAGGAATACCAAGATGCTTGGCAAGGGTAAGACCGCCGGAGCCGGTGATCATCGGCGAGAGCGAAAGTTCACCGAGGCTGTCATATGCTTTTTTCAGAAGTGCAGAGAGCGTCTCCTGGATATTGGCATAATGGCGTTCATAATCAGAGAAAAGAAGTTCGTTTTTCTCATTCAAAATAGCAACCTTAACGGTTGTGGAACCGATATCGATTCCTAAAGTATGAAGTTTTGTCTGATTCGTATTCATATTCATAAATTTAAAATCCTTATGTAATGATGTTTGATCCGGGATCCGGACAGAAAACAGCCGTTTTCTGATCCACCTATTATAATAGGAAAAGATACCCGAAAAAAGATACAAAGTTCATTATACGACAAATTTTTTGAAATATCAAACGTTTTGATGATGTTTCGCATTTTTTTAGAAACAAAAAATAAAGGTTTCCTTAAGCAAAAATATTGTAATTCATCGCATAATGTGGCATAATGGAAAAGTAAATGCTTAAAAATCAAAATAGGAAAACGAATACGAGGACAAGGACAAGGAAAAGAAAAAGATACAGAGGAGAAAACTATGCAGATATTTTCAATGATTTTATCACTTCTATGTGGAGTAGCACTGTTTTTATTCGGAATGTCACTGATGGGCGACGGACTCAAGATGGTCGCCGGAAATAAACTGGAAGCATTTTTATATCGAATGACGAACACGCCGATCAAGGGTGTGGCACTTGGTACGGCAGTTACCAGTGTGATCCAGTCATCTTCGGCAACGACAGTTATGGTGATCGGTTTTGTAAACTCCGGTATGATGAAGCTGAAACAGGCGATCGGTATCATCATGGGAGCCAATATTGGTACCAGTATCACAGGATGGATCTTGTGTCTGTCCTATATTCAGGGTTCCGGCGGGATCGCAAGTATTTTTTCAACAGCGACGATATCTGCCGTTGTAGCAGTGGTCGGTATTATTTTCCGCATGTTTGGGAAACGCTCCGTACATAAAAATATGGGCAATATCATGCTGGGTTTTGCTGTTTTGATGACAGGTATGCAGATGATGAGCGGGGCTGTTTCTCCGCTTCGTGAAAACCAGATGTTTATCAATATGCTCACAATGTTTTCCAATCCGCTTGCCGGTATCCTGGTCGGTATTTTATTTACCGCAGTGCTGCAGAGTGCTTCTGCGACCGTTGGTGTACTGCAGGCGTTGTCCGTGACCGGAATCCTGACTTTTGCAAGCACGTTCCCGATCGTACTTGGTATCGGTGTCGGTGCGGCCTGTCCGGTTCTGATCTCTGCAATCGGAGCAAATAAGAATGGTAAAAGAACAGCCCTTGTTTATCTGATCAATGACCTGTTCGGACTGATCATGTGGGCAGTGGTCTTCTATTCCCTGAACGCCGTGATCCATTTTACGTTTATGGATCAGGTGATGACACCGGTGAGCATTGCACTTTTAAATACCGTATTCCGTCTGGTGACTGTGTGTATTCTGTTCCCGTTTATCAATAAGATCGAAAAACTGGTGTGCTGGCTGGTGAAAGACAGTGCCGAGGAGCTGGAAGACGAGGCAGATTTCGATCTTCTGGAGGAACGTCTTTTGAGTTACCCGGCATTGGCGATCGGACAGTGTCACCGTGCCATGAACGGTATGGCAAAGAAGGTCCGCAAAAACGTAAATCGTGCCATGAATCTTTTAAATGACTATCAGCAGGACAAGTTTGATAAAGTCCAGAGAAAAGAGGACTTGATCGATAAGTATGAAAGCCGTCTGGGCGAATATCTGGTTCAGCTCACAAAAAGAGAGATGAATACGGCACAGACAAGACAGGTTTCCCTGTATCTGCATACGATCAACGACTTTGAACGTATCGGAGACCATGCATCCTATATTGCCCATATGTCAAATGAAATGCATGAAAATCATACCCAGTTTTCGGAAGAAGCATGGGATGAGCTGAATGTTGCTATGGAAGCCGTGCGTGAGGTAATCAATATCACTTACGATGCTTTTTTGAATGATGACAAAGAAGAGGCACAGAGAATTACACCGCTTGGTATGGTTATCGGCAGACTTTGCGATGAACTGAAAATGCATCACGTAGCCAGAATGAGCAAAGGCGGATGCGGTCTGGAAGAAGGAGCAGTCTTTACCGACCTTCTGAACAGCTTCAATCGTATCGCATCCCACTGTGCAAGTGCAATGGTGGCATTGCTTAAGGGCGATGAAATGGACACAGATATCCATATCCATGACTCCAAAATCTATCCGACGGATAATTGGGAATATTATTCTTATTTGAATGAATATAATCAGAAGTATGATATCAAAAGCAAGAGCGAGAGCCATATCAGAAGTATGGAGCCGGAAGAAGTAGAATAGAAAAGTAAAAAGATATCCGTTCGGATCAAAACCAGCGGATCTCTTTTTTTAAAAACAATGCAGCAGCTGACGGAGTGGAATCGCTGCTTCTGGCAGAGCAGGCACCTGAAATTCAGATTTAGGATATGCAAAAATAAATATATAAATTATTCAAAAATATCAGGGGGAATGCAGATGAATTACAAAGAGAAAAAACGTTCTATGTTTTTTGGTCTGCCGTGGACTTTTACGTCTTATACGGTGACAGAGGAAATTATCACAGTGGATACAGGGCTGTTCAAGAAAGAAGAAAATGACTGTTATTTATACAAAGTCATTGATGTACGTCTGGAAAGTACCTTGTTGGAGCGTATGTTGGGGCTTGGAACGATCCATTGTTTTACGGGTGATGTGACGGATCCGGATCTGAAACTGCTCCACATCAAACACGCAAAAGAGATCAAAGACTACATTTTAAAACAGTCCGAGCAGGAAAGAATGAAAAGAAGAACCGTAAATATGCAGCATCTGGATGGCAATCCGGGGATGAGCCAGATGGCAGAAAAAGACAGCTGCAGATAGCAAGGAAGGTAAAGGCAGTGTTGATAAAAACAGCACTGCCTTTTTGGTGGTTGTTCTTACCAACAGCCTGAGAATTGCACTGATGCTTCATTCCGGATTCGGTACACGTAAGGTTTGTAAGTGTGATGTCTTAAGAAACAGAAAAAGTACAGAACCAATATTCGATTTTGTTCTGTACTTTTTTCTTTATGAATGATATAATGATTGGGTAACAATACTAACCAAGGAAAAACGTGACAGCGTGCAGACTTATGTTTTGTTTCGCGTGCGTTTAACTTAAATTGTATAGAAAAGGAGAAAAATTAAAATGAGAAAGAGAACAAGAATTCTGGCAGCCCGGCTGGCTGCATGCAGCCTGTCCGCGGCGATGGTTTTTACGGCGCTGCCGCCGACTGCTGTGACATCATATGCTTCGGCGCTCGAAGTCGATCTTGATGTTGAAGCAAGTAAGGAAATCATCGGAAAGGTCGGCGTCACCGGTACAGTGCCGTATAAGGCATCTGTTGGCAAAGGAGATGTCACTGCACGTACTACAGTAGTCTATTCTAGCAGCGATGAGAGTATAGTAACAGTAGACACTAACGGCAAGTACACCTTGAAGAAAAAAGGAACAGCGACGATAACGGCTGTATATTCGTGTGAATTGCAAGATGGGAGTGTAGCAAAAACAACCAAGTATATCAGCGTTAAGGTCAAAGATCACGATTTCGCAATCCAGATCCCAGAGGATGTAACAAATCGCGAGATCGAGGTCGGCGATATCGGCATCATCGCACCGGATTGTCTGCTGGATGAGGGTTCGGTATCTCCGAAAACACTTACATTCGCATCTACCGATAATGACGTAGTAAGTGTTGCGTCAGTTGAAAATACCAATACTGCTAAATATACAGCAAAAAAAGCAGGTACAGCCACCGTTACGGTAACTGCTACGTATCAGCCGGTTGAGGGGGGGTACAACCTACACCAGCACCAAGCAGATTGTTTTCAAGGTTACAGACAAGAAAAAGCCTGAGTTTACAACAAAGAACGCTGAGTTCAGCATCACGGATACCGACACGACAGCAAGCGGCCTTCTGAGCAACTACGTCGAGGGTGTGGATCCTGCAGCGGCAGTGAAGTACGAGATCGTATCCGACACGACAAGCAGCGTTGAAGATGAAAAAGCAAAGGTCACAGACGATGGTGTTCTGAAAGCAACCAAAGCCGGCAAGGTTTACGTAAAGGTAACCGTTACCAAAGACGGGGTGTCTGCTGAAGGCTACATAACAGTCAGAGTAGTAGACAAGAGAACCGATGCCTCGACAGTAGCTTTTGACCTTCCTGCTGATAAACCGATAGAGATCTATGCTGGCAAAAGCTATGAGATTAAGGCAACCGTTACATCGGGAACAGGCAAATACACTGCAGCTGATCTTACATGGGAAAGCTCTGATCCGAATGTTATTCAGGTAGATAAATCTGGTAATGTCTATGGAGTAAGCGCTGGTTTTGCTGAGGTGACAGCTACCCTGCCAAACGGCAACGCTGCAAGCACCATCGTTACTGTAGTGGAGGTTCCGGAAGCTCCGACGATCAGCGCATCCCAGGAAAGCATCGAAGAGCTGGATATCAACGGTGCAGAGGCAGGCATCGATTTCAACATGCTCTCCGTACTGGATATCAAGAATGCTCCGACTGGTTATAAAGTAAGCTACAGCGCATCATCCCCGACAGATGTTGCATTTGACGATAATAATAAGGGCGCTAACATCGCAACCTTCAAGAAGGCGGGCGTTTACTATGTGACAGCTACCCTTCGGGATAAAAACGACAACGATCTGGCTTCCACCAGAATTATCTTCGCAGTGAAGAACACCCAGGTAGCACCGGAGGCTGAGATTACAAAAAATACTACACTGGCTGCAGTCATCACCCTGACGAAAATCGGCGAAACCGTTGATTACAACACTGGAGTGGATCTGAAGAATGCTGATGTTTCTGACATCACATGGAAGAGCAGCAACACAGGTGCAGTCAAGATCGTTGACGGCGTTGCAGTTGCATGCGGCGAGGGAACATCCGTGATCACCGCTTCTCTGCCGAACGGCGACTATGTGACCTGGACAGCTAAGGTTGAGATCGCAGGAGCAGCAGTTGTCTCTGCAGAACAGAAAGAGTTCACCCTGGATATAGGAACAGGGATCTCTGTAGTATACAACCTGGCTACCGCAATCGAGGTAAGCAATGCTTCTATTGACGATGTAGTTTATCAGACCTCATCCCCGAACGCAACCGTTAATGCTGGAAATGTGACCTTCACAAAACCGGGAACCTACTATGTGACGGCAGCGATCAAGGATAATAATATCACAGTATCATCCGTTATTCTGACCTTCAACGTGCGCAAGACCGTTGGAGCAGAGGATAAGACAATTTCTCTGAAAGCTGGAGCTGCCGGAAAGGTAAAATTTACAGAAATCGAAGCTGCCGAGGATGTTAACTCTCAGATCGACTATGGCAATGTGGCGAGCGCAGATGTCACCTGGACCAGCAGCGATGAGAACGTAGCTGTTGTTGAGAACGGCGTGATCGTTTCTAAGGGCGAGGGTGCAGCAGTTGTAAGCGCAACACTTTCCAACGGAAACCGCGTAGCATTTGCTGTAACCGTAAAACCGGTTAGCCTGACGGCTGAAGAGACTGAGTTCTACATCGATCTGAAGGACGTAGACAGTCTTAATACAAAATATAAACTGGGTACTCTGTTGACCTTGAAAAATCCAGGCACATACAATAAGAAGGATATTAAGTACACTGTCTATAACGGAGATATCCTTAGAGTTGATATGAACGGCACAGTAGAGCTGGAGGGCGGTCTTGGAACAACCTATGTACGTGCAGAAGTCGGTGGTGCATATGTGATCTTCACCTTCCATGTAGTTGATACGACAGCACCGGATCCGGTTAAGATCAAATACAATGACACGATGACAGAGAAGGTTGACAGAGCATTCACAATCAAAGCTGGTGAAGTATATGGTTCCAATCTGAAGAATCTGGTTAAGGTTATTGACGGCAATGTAGCTACCGACGTTGAGTGGAAGGTAGACGACACCTCCGTTGTATCTGTGACAGATGGTGTTGTGAAGGGTCTTTCCGCAGGTAAGGCAGTGATCACCGCTGTTACGAGGAATGGCTATTATGTGACCTTCGTTGTTACCGTTGCAGATGGCATGAAGCTGTCCGCTACCCAGACAAATTTTGAAATCGATAAGAAAGAGCTGAAGTCTCTGGATCTGAACGCATTCCTGAATCTGGATAATCCGGATGACAAGACACCTGCAGCAGGTACAGCAGCGGCAGTGAAGTATTCTCTGAGTGATGTCACCCTGACTTCATCTGCAAACAGCATCGTAGCGACGACAGCAGGTTCAAATACTGTAAGCTTTCAATCTACCGGAACAGCCGTTGTGAAAGCAGAGGTTGGCGGCCAGGTTGTTACCCTTACCTTCCATGTGACAGATACAACTGCACCGGATCCGGTTAAGATCGACTACACAACAGGCGCAAAGAAAACGATCACAGTAGAAGAAGGCTCTGTATACGAGACAAGTCTGAAAGATTACGTGACCGTAGGCGATAAGGCAGATCTGAAAGATGTAAAATGGGATGTTAAGGACAGCACAGTCGCAACCGTGACCAATGGCATTGTCAAAGGCATTTCCAAGGGAACGACCGTCGTAACAGCTACTACGGTGGACGGCTACTATGTAACCTTTGTTGTAACTGTGTCAGGTAAGGTAGAGCTGACTGCAACCGAGACCGATATCGATCTGGATATGGGAACCGCTGATAGCGTAGATTTCGACCTGAAGTCCGTTATGGATGCAGAAAATGCAAAACTTGGAGAACTCGGCATCGTATATCAGACATCGGATCCGACAAATGCAGCGATTACTTCAGAAGGCAAACTGACTTTCAAGAAGGCCGGATGCTATTATGTAACCGCTACGTACAACGGTACAGCGAACCAGTCCGTACTGAAGTTTACCTTCCATGTAAAGAAGACGATCAGCGACAGCGATATCAACGTTGTACTGAAGGAAGGTCAGGAAAAGACGGTTGCACTGACAAAGATCGATGAGACAGTGGACCTCAACGAGAGAGTAACGCTGACACCGGCAGGAACGACCAACGCAGTACTGACCTGGACTACCAGCGATGAGAGCGTTGCAGCAGTTAAGGACGGTGTAGTCGTGGCAAAATCCGAGGGCGCAGCAGTTGTTACGGCAACTCTGAAGAACGGAAGCTATATCGCGTTTGCAGTTACGGTGAAACCGGTTACGATGACAGCAGAGAAGACCTCCTTCGATGTTGACTTAAAGGATGATAAGGATCACACCTATGATCTGTCAACCATGCTGACACTTGCAAATGCTCCGGCAGGAAGCACGATCAAGTACTCCGACTTCGATGAGAAGATCCTGACAGTCAGCGATAATGGCGTAGTTACCTTCACAGGCGGCACGGGCGTGACCTATGTACGTGCAGAGTGCAATGGCGCATATGTGATCTTTGCATTCCATGTAGTAAATACAACCGCACCGGATCCGGTTAAGGTAGAATATGCAGATAACGCTGTAAAATCAATCAGTATCCTGGAGGGTCAGGCATATGAAAACAATCTTGCCAACTATGTTAAGGTGACAGGCGGCAAGGCAGAGGATGCAAACAACTCAGATGTTATGTGGAGCGTAGATGATGCGTCCGTAGCAACTGTGACAAACGGTGTTGTTACCGGAGTTTCCGCAGGCAACGCAGTTGTGACAGCTTACACAGCAGACGGCTATCATGTCACCTTCACGGTAACGGTTAAGAAGAAGGTTGAGCTGACAGCAAGCAGGACAGAGTTTGATATCGACCTGAAGGAGCAGAAATCGGTTGATCTGGATGCTTACCTGAAGCTTGCAAATGCAGATAACGCTACGACACTGGCAAGTGTTGCATGCACATCCTCCAGCACGGATATCGCTACCGTTGCGGATCGTAAGGTATCGTTTGCAAAGACTGGAACCGTATATGTGAAGGCAGCCCTGAATGATCAGGTAGTAACCTTTACCTTCCATGTAGTGGATACAACGGCTCCGAAGCCAATCAAGGTAACTCATAAAACAACGGCTGAGAAGTCTATTGAGATCTTCGAGGGTCAGACCTACGCTACAAACCTGCGTGATTATATTGAGGTTGAAAACGGAGACATCGCAGATGTGATCTGGACAGTAGATGATGCATCCACAGCAACCATCACAAACGGCGTTGTAAAAGGCGTTTCCGCAGGAAACGCAGTGATTACAGCAGCTACAAAAGACGGCTATTATGTAACCTTTGCGGTAAAGGTTAAGAAGAACTTCAAGCTGACAACAGATCAGGAAGTATTCGACATCGACCTGAAGGAACAGAAGCAGATCGATCTGGATGCATACCTGCACGTAGAGGATGCAGCAGACAAGACGCTTGCTGATGTTATATGCACATCCAGCAGCACGATCGCAACCGTAAATGGTCATGTGGTAACCTTCAATGGTACCGGAACTGCTTACGTGAAAGCAGAGCTGGACGGCAAGAAAGTGAACCTCACCTTCCATATCGTTGATACAACCGCACCGGCACCGATCAAGATCAAATATGTTGACAGCATTCTGGATACACAGAAGAAGATGACGATCCGCAAGGGCGCACTTGCTTCGAACAACCTGCGTGAATTCGTTGAGGTAGAGGGCGGCGATATCTCTGATATCATCTGGAGCTCTTCCGATGAGAGCGTAGCAACCATCTCCGATGGTGTTGTGAAGGGTATTTCTGCAGGAACTGCAGTGATCACAGCCGCTACTAAGGACGGCTACTATGTAACCTTCGATGTAACAGTTCAGGATGTTATGGAACTGAGCGCATACAAGACAGAGTTCGACATTGACCTGAGAGAGCAGAAGGCAGTTGATCTGGATGCATACCTGAAGCTGACAAATGCGGATGCTGATGTGACACTTGCAAGTGTTGTATGCACATCCTCAAGCACAGATATTGCTACGGTTGCAGATCATAAGGTAAGCTTTGCTAAGACCGGAACGGTATATGTGAAGGCAGCCCTGAAGGATCAGGTAGTTACCTTTACCTTCCATGTTGTTGATACGACGCTTCCGGATCCTATAAAATTAAATTATAAGGAAAATGCTGAGAAGAATATTACTCTGACGGTTGGCGAAGCCTACGCTACAAACCTGCGTGAATACTTCGAAGTGCAGGGCGGCGATATTTCCGATATCAAGTGGAGTGTAGACGATGATTCTGTTGTTACGGTAACAGATGGTGTTGTAAAGGCACTTTCAGTTGGAACAGCAGTAGTTACCGCTTCCAGCAAGGATGGCTACTATGTAACCTTCACCTTCAAGGTAAATCCGGTTGTAAAGGCTAATGTAGTTCTGGATACAGGCAAGAGCAATGTTGTTAATCTGACACTGGACAGCAAGGATGCAGCAACAGCAGTTCTGGCAGATAATGTAAAATCTACCACGGTTGCAGGAGCAGACGTAAAAGGCTTTACATGGACCAGCAGCGACGAATCCGTTGCTACGGTTGCCAGCGGAACCGTGAGAGCGCAGAAGGCAGGACAGACGGTTGTTACCGTAACTGCTCCGGACGGCTCAAGCGTATCCTTCATCGTAGCTGTTTCCGCAGGAGCCTTCACAGGTGAGGATCAGTTTGATGCAAGTCAGATCGTTCTTCAGCTGGAAGTAACCGATAAGGAAAGCAAGAAGCTGCCGACAGTAACAGTAGACGGCGGCAAGGCAACATGGTCTGTACTGGATGAAACGGTTGCTAAGATTGCCGGAGATAATCTGGTTCAGGCAGTAGGCGAGGGACTGACAGCAGCAGTTGCAACTGCTCCGGACGGAAGCAAGTTTGCAGTATCTGTAAAGGTTCTCGGACAGCCGAAGGCATCCATCGCTCTGAATGATGAGAATACAGAAACCAATATCGCTCTGCAGCTTGGCAAGGATGAGACAAGAGATCTGTGGAATTATGTAAAACTGTCCATGACAGGCGAATATAAGACCAACAGCGGCAATCAGGGAACGACAGATACTGCTATGAACAAGAACAGCGCAGTTCTGATGAGCAAGATCACATGGACCAGCTCAGATGAGAGCGTTGCAGAGGTGATCGACGGTGTTGTGGCTGCGAAGGCAGTTGGCAAGACGATCGTAACCGGAACGGCTCCGGACGGAAGCATGGTAGTATTTACCGTAACAGTTTCCGCAGCAGACATTTCCGGTGTCGCACTGAAGGATAATGAGAGCAGAATCGTAAACCTGACACTGAACGATGCAGCAAACAACTATAAGGATCTTGCAGCGATGGTAGAGGATACCTGCGATAAGATCAATGCAGATCCTGCAACCTTTAACTGGACAACAGCAGATCCGACGGTAGCAACCGTTTCTGACGGTGTTGTTTATGCACAGGGCAAGGGTGATACAACCGTAACCGTAACCGCTCCGGATGGTTCAAGCGTAACCTTCATCGTAGCAGTTGCAGAGGGCGGATTTGCAGCAGATGACACGTACTCAGAGGATGACCTCAACGCGATCAAGAACTGGAAAGCAGAGCTTCAGATCGGCGGAGTTGAATCTAAGGAGCTGCCTCCGATCAAGGCAACAGCAGGAACTATAACCTGGAGAACCGACAACGAGAGCATTGCTAAGATCTCCGGCAACAGAGTAACAGCTGTTTCTGAGGGTGTTACCTATGCGATCGCAACCGCACCGAACGGATCCGAACGTGCATTCCTTGTAACGGTATACGCAAATCCGACACTTGCATTTGAGAAATCATCTGCAGAGGTTGTGACAGGCGAGACTGTTCTGACAAATGTTACCGTAAATCCGAAGAATACAGAGGTTGTTTATACAGTAACCTGCAATGGCGAGGACGCTGTTTCCAATGATGATTATGTTCTGGTAAGCAATAACGGAAGCTTCAGCTTCGTACCGCTGAAAGCCGGCAAATTCATCATCACAGGAACGGCTACGATCAAGTCTAAGTCAGTAAGCGCTCAGCTGATCGTAAATGCACTTCAGGATGTAGAATCCGTAGGATTCACAGAGGCATCCAAGACACTGTACACAGGACGTACCGATGATCTGGCAAGCCTGATCAAGTGGAATGACGGCAAATCCGATCCTTACAACAAGGAGCTGACCTGGACGAGCGGAGATGAGTCCGTGGCAACTGTAAGCTCCACAGGTATCGTGAAGGCTGTTGCTCCTGGAAAGACTTACATTTATGCAACTGCATACAATGGACTGAAGGCTAAGATCGAGATCGTTGTAAAACAGACTGTAACAGGAATTGAACTTTCTCAGACCAGCTATGAGCTGTGGGAAGGCCAGACAGACTTCATTTCTGCAACACCGAAGCCTGCAACAGCAAACATCAAGTCCATCACTTACTCATCAGATGATGAGAAGATCGCAACGGTTGACACCGAAGGTAAGATCAAAGCGGTTAAGGGCGGATCAACCTACATCAAGGCTACGATCACATGGACAGATGAGGACGGCAAGACAGAGAAGACTGTAACGGCAAGAGCAAGCATCCTGGTAAAAGCACCGGTAACGGATGTTGTGGTTAAGAGAGTTGATACGAATTCCAGCGATACGATTTACTCGAACAGAGTTGGCGAGTCTATCCAGCTGAAGGCTGTTCTGACACCGCAGAATGCATACGATAAGACAATCCTGTGGACGAGTGAGAACAAGGATATCGCAACGGTTGATGAGAATGGTATGATCACAACGGTTGGCAAGGGTACCACATATATCTACGCAAAATGCCTGAGCGGCGGATATGGTCGGGACGGAGCAGGCACACCTGCAGTCGGCATGATCAAGGTAGTCGTTGGAGGAGATACACTTTCCCTTTCCATGACACCGGAGAGATCCGAAGTATATCCGGGCGAGTCTGTAACCTACAAGGCAACGCTGGCTCCAGATACTGCATTCGAGGGCAACGTAACCTATGAGTCTGACAACGCATTTGTAACCATCGATAAGACAGGTGTTGCTACGGTAGCAGAAAATGCAACCGCTGGACTTGCAACGATCACCGCAACGATGACCATGGCTGACGGAAAGACAACATACACCGCACAGTCTCTGCTCTACATCAAGACTCCGGTTAATTCTGTGAAGTTTGAGAAGGAAAAGATGACCATCTATCTGGATGAGGACTACAACTTAGCTCCGATCTTCAATGAGGGACTGAGTATTCCGTCCGATACATCGATCACATGGTCCATCAAGGATCCTTCCATCGTGACGGTTGACAGCTATGGCAAGATGCATGCTGCAAAACTTGGAACAACCTGGGTTTACGCTACGACCTACAACGGAAAGAGAGCAGAAATCCTTGTGAAGGTTATTGCAGCACCGAAGGAGATCAAGCTGAACAAAGAAGAGATTACCTGCTACACAGGCAATGTACAGGATATCAGCTACACCTTCAACCCGACCTACACCACGGAAACTGGTGTAACATGGACAACAAGTGATTCGAAGGTTGCTTACTATGATACTTATACCAATAAGATCATTCCGGTTGGAGGCGGAACCTGCTACATCACAGTAACCGCAAACGACAAACACTTCGGTGTAGTAAGCGACAAGGTTAAAGTAACCGTAAGACAGAAACCGACCGGAATCGTTATGAAGGATTCCAAGCTGTCGAAGAAGGTCGGCAATATGTTCAAGATGAATGCAACCGTACTTCCGGCTAATGCTTTCAACACAGCAGTTTACTGGACCAGCACAAATCCGGCTGTAGCCAGTGTAGATGAGTTCGGTGTTGTTACCTGCCATAAGAAGGGTAGAGCTACCATCATCGCGATCACAGGAAATGGCTACACAGCGAAGTGCAAGGTGAAGGTAACCGGAAAAGCTAAGAAGAAAGGTGTTATGTACGGTATTGCCAATGTAGATGGTCTGTTCATCCGCAACAGTGCGAGCCTGCAGGGACTGCAGCTTGGTCAGTACAACTGCGGTGTATCCGTTACCATCGTTGACACGATCGGTGAGTGGTACAAGATCAAGTACAATGGCGGATATGCATATGTAAGATCTGCATATGTAACCATCACATCTGACCAGCGTTCAGGCAAGGTTGTAAATGCCTCCAACGGTAAGATCAGCACCGAGACCTGGGTTTACACAGGTGTCGGATACGGAGCAAACACCGTAGCACCGGTTGGTACGAGAGTACTGGTAACCGGAGCAAGCGGAGATTACTATCAGGTACGTTACGGTACAGGTTCTCTTGGAAACGGTTATGTACCGAAGAGCTGTGTAACCCTGGATAAGGGCTTCCGTTACGGCGTATCTACCAAGAAGTATAAGATTGGTGAGAAGGTAAGCTCCACACCTCAGGTAACACTGTTCCGTACAGCAAAGACAAAGAAGAGAGCATATATCTACAACAATGCTACTTCATCCGCTAAACGTATCGGACGTCTGATGAAGAACACGAGAGTCGTTCTGAACAGCCAGAAGATCAACGGATACTATCAGCTGATCTTTACAAACGGCAGGATCGGTTATGTAAAGAGATCTCAGCTGAAGCTGCTGAAGACAAAGGTTAAAACAAACAAAAATACAGCAAACACCTATGTGAAAGCATATCGCTAAGATCAGGGAAAGATACTACGGTATCGAACCGTGATGGCTGATATGAGATCATAAGGGAAACAATGGAGGACTGCGAAAGCAGTCCTCCATTGTTTCCCAAAATTTTCCGTTTAGAATGACGAAAATTTTGATTGACAACTACGGTAAAAAGTATTACTATTTAACACATAAGAAAAACCGATGAGAAAGAGAAGTAAGTTTTCCATAAAGATACAGAGAGCTGCAGATGGTGGAATTGCAGCACGGCATGGTTTACTGAATGGACTTTCGAGGGCAGCCTGAAATCCGGATCTGGAGAGTAGGCGTTGTCGGGAACCGAACCCGTTATCAATCAGGAGTGTATAGCATGTATATGCAAAGTGGACAGTAGGTCAATTTGAGTGGTACTGCGTTGATAAGATATCAGCGTCTCAGGCAGGATAGCCTGGGACGTTTTTTTTGTCTCGCAGGCGATGCACTGCGAGACAAAAAAACGCTCCGCGTGCATGGATGACCGCAATCCACGGCAGAAAAGGAGAAAGCATAAGTAACTAAAAACATAATTAAATGTGAGTCAACGTACTCAAAGATACATAATGCTAAGCCACAGGTTAAAACCTATGACTTAGCATTTGGTTTATGTCCTTATTTTCAAAAAAAACGAACATTTGTACTTTTTTGCTGCGTATCCTATATACTTTTGAAATGATTTTTGCTATAATGTGCGAAAGGACAGAGCCGAAGGTTTTTCGAAGTGCTCTGCCCGTTTGTGATGTTTAGTGATATTGAGCCCTCGAAAAGAGCAGCAGCGATTTTGCCTTTTCGAATTCGTAAAAGGATCCTATGAGGCGATTATCTTGAGAATTTCATTGCGAATCAAATGGTCTCAGATCAAATGAGTTTGTACAGGAATCTATAAAAAAGGTTATTATATAACTGTAATGAAATATTGTTATGAATATAAAAAGGTTTTGATTTTAAAGTATAATTTGAAATAAAATGTTAAAAATGATGTAATTATTCAGCACCCCATTCGCAAAATCGCTGCGATGCAGCTTTCCTTTTGCTCATGTGGTTATCTCGCCATATAAATTTAGCCATAATCGCTCATGCAGGCATGGCATTATGTCTAAATTTGCATGGCTCTGAATAGTTACGATTATTCTAATATAGAAGAGATAGAGAGTATTGCAGACGAATATTTGCAAGCCGCCTGACAAAACTTATGAATATGGAAGCAGGGAAAGTACAAATGAAAAATCGGTTTTGTGACTTTTGAAGTCACACCTTATTGAAATAAGGCTACCGCAATCCCACTGGCTTTAGACGGTGGGTTAAGGTAGCTAAAAATCAGAAATTATAGTATACTCATGGCATGGGAACCTGGAAATCTAAAAACA
>ERZ1106963.2321-NODE-2321-length-19192-cov-2.946021_pt1 | contig 19192 bp, 18 predicted proteins | sample MGYA00403681_ERZ1106963 | MGnify/ENA primary metagenome ERZ1106963 (study PRJEB35170, sample SAMEA104062407) | human gut metagenome | biome: human gut; feature: human-associated habitat; material: faeces | place: Denmark | collected 2012-05-03 ...
TGCCTTTGCCGTGCGCTGGATACGTTCGATCTGTGCGGCAATCTGCTCCCGCACGCTGCAGAATTTATCATATTCCAGTCCCGTCAGCTTGTCTTCGGCATTCAAAATCATATCCTCAAGTTCTTTTAACCGTGGCATGGAATAACGCTCCGCATTTGTCAGCGTCTGCTTACGCACATAATCGTCCGGCACCATATCCTTATAGGAATTAGTGACTTCCAGATAATAGCCGAATACCTTGTTATATTTGATTTTGAGGTTTTTGATCCCGGTGCGTTCCCGTTCCTGCTCTTCCAGCTCTGCCAGCCAGGTTTTGCCCTCTGTTTTGGCAGCGCGCAGCTGGTCGATCGTCTCGTCGAAGCCCTCTTTGATCATGCCGCCCTCACGGATGGAAATCGGAGGCTCTTCGACAATTGCCTCTTCGATCAGCGTGCACAAATCCTGCAATGCGTCGATATCGTTTTCGATTTTTACCAGCTCCTCGGAATGAAAATCCTCCAGCACGCTTTTGATCGGCGGCAGCATCTGCATGGAATTACGGAATGCGATCAGATCCCTCGGGTTCGCTGTTTTGTAGCTGACTTTACCCAGCAGGCGTTCCAGATCGTAAACCGCGTTTAAATATTCGCGGATTTCTTCGCGGGACATTGGATTTTTCAGCAGCTCGTCGACTGCGTCCAGGCGCAGGTTCATCTCCTTCTTCGCAATCAGTGGCTGCTCGATCCAGCTGCGCATCATGCGAGCACCCATGGCGGTTTTCGTCTTGTCCAGAACCCATAACAGGGAACCGCGCTTTTGCTTTTCGCGCAGCGTTTCCGTCAGCTCCAGATTCCGGCGTGTGGAGGAATCCAGCAGCATGTATTTGTTCGTCAGATACGGATCGATATGGGTAAAATGCGCCAGACTGGTTTTCTGTGTGTCATACAGATACTGCATCAGACCGCCCGCCGCGATCAGGCCATTCGCAAATTCCTCGAGGCCAAGACCGATCAGTGAAGAGACATGGAAATGCTTCTGCAGGCATTTGCGGCACAAATCTTCATCAAAATAGTGCGGATCGAGGGAATAAACAGTGATATGCAGACGGTTTCTCAGATCTTCGATATCCACACCGCTCATCAAAAACGCGTCGTTGCAGATGATTTCCGACGGGTGATATTTGTTGATTTCATCCAGCAGCTTTTTGGCGTCCTCCACCTCGGTCACATAATAGTCCCCGGTTGTGACATCCGCGATGGACAGCCCTGTTTTTCCGGTAAAATAGGCAACGCACATCAGATAATTGTTTTTGGATTCCTCCAGCGCCTGAACGTCTAAGTTGGTGCCGGGGGTGACGATGCGCACGACATCCCGCTTTACCAGTCCTTTTGCGAGCTTCGGGTCTTCCATCTGTTCACAGATCGCTACTTTATAGCCTTTGGAAACCAGTCTGTCCAGATAGCTCTCCACTGCATGATAGGGAACTCCGCACATGGGGGCACGTTCTTCCAGACCGCAGTTTTTTCCGGTCAGCGTAATTTCCAGCTCTTTCGACGCGGTCAGTGCATCGTCAAAGAACATTTCATAAAAATCGCCCAGACGGTAAAAAAGAATGCAGTCCGGATACTGTTTTTTCGTTTCCAGATATTGCTGCATCATCGGTGTTAATTCCGCCATCGGTATGTATTCTCCTTTTTCAAGTCAGAATTTCAAAACTTCTGTCAGTTCTTTCGAACAGGTAACATTATAATGTTGCCGAATCCTTTCACAGCGTTTTCATGTCCGCATGGACGCTCTTCCGAACGATAAAAAAGCAGATGACCTGCATGAGAATCGTCAGAATCCAGGACACCGGATAGGATAGGAACAAGATATCCAGAGAACGGTGATACGGGAAAATCCAGAAAATCCAGACAATTCGCGTTCCGACAGTTCCTATAATCGATAAAATCATGGGCACGGCAGAACGTCCCATCCCGCGCAGCGCGCCCGGAATCAGATCCATAATTCCGCATAAAAAGTACGTCACGGTCGTAAAGCTCAGAATCTCAACGCCGCACGAAATAACCGCAGAACTCTCCGTATAGATCTGCAGAAGCTGTGGTCCGAAAAACCATGCACAGCAGCCCATGGTCAGTGAAAACGCACAGGATAAAATCAGACAGTCGATTAAAACGCGGTCCATCCGCTTCGTTTTTCCCGCGCCGTAATTCTGGCTGGTAAAGCTCATGCACGCCTGCGTCACAGAGTTGACTGAAGTGTATAAAAATCCGAAGATATTGTTCGCCGCGGTGTATCCTGCCATTGCAATCGAGCCAAAGGAATTGACCGAGGACTGCAGCAGGACGTTGGAAAAGTTGATGACGGTGCTCTGAATTCCTGCCGGGATTCCGACCTGGAAAATCTGGAGGACATAGATCCTCTTGAGACCCAGCTTCGAAAAGCGGAATTGATAACAGCCCTGCGTCCGATACAGGCAGGTCAAAACCATAATACAGGAAAGCAGCTGAGAAATGACAGTTGCAATCGCAACGCCTTCTACCGCCATATGGAAGCAGATGACAAAAATCATATTTAAGCCTGCATTGACCAGTCCGGACACAACTAAAAATAACAGCGGACGTTTTGTATCCCCCACTGCCCTTAAAATAGCCGCACCATAATTATAAAGCATGAAAAAAGGCATGCCGATAAAATAAATTTTCATATAGAGGGCTGCCAGATCGATGACGTCGTCCGGCGTCCCCATCCATTCGAGGGCTGTCCTGGAAAAGAATAGTCCGGCAAATGCCATCAAAATTCCGCTGATCAAAGCGAGCGTCAGGGAGCTATGTACCGTTTCCGACATTTCCCGCTCCTTCCCGGCTGCATAATAGCGGGCAGCGAGGACATTGGAGCCTAAGGAAATGCCGATAAAAAGGTTGGTAAATACATTGATGAGGGCGGTTGTAGAACCGACAGCCGCCAATGATTCGCTTCCGGCAAAGCGGCCGACTACAATAATGTCGACCGCATTGAACATCAGCTGTAAAATACCGGAAAGCATTAACGGAATGGAGAAGGAAATCAGCTTGTCCATCAGCGTTCCGTTGCACATATCGATTTCAAAGCTTTTTGTCTGTTTCATTTTGTTTCTTCCACCCTGTGCCCCGTGTAATAAAAGCCGTGGCACTCTTCCAGTTTCACCGGTACGATCTGCCCGATCAGGTCAGCACTTCCGGGAAAATGTACAATCGTGTTATTGGACAGCCTTCCGGTGACGAGAGAAGCATCCTGTTCGTTTACTTCTTCCACAAGGGCAGTAAGGGTCTGGCCCTGCAGGCGTGCGACCTGTTTGCGTGCAGTTTCCTGAACTGCCTCCAGCACACGGTCAAAGCCCGCGTGAACCTCTTCTTCCGGAACCTGCTCCATCGCCGCTGCAGGGGTTCCGGTCCGGACAGAATAGATAAAGGTAAACGCGTTGTCAAAACCAACCTTCCGGATCACGTCGATGGTATCGTCCACGTCCTCTGCTGTTTCTCCCGGGAAGCCGACCATGATATCTGTCGTCAGCGAAATATCGGGGATTTCGCGGCGGATTTTGTCTGCAAGCTCCAGATACTGTTCTTTCGTATAACGGCGGTTCATTGCCTTTAAAATCTTCGTAGAGCCGGACTGCAGCGGAAGGTGCAGATGTCTGCAGATCTTATCCGAGTTTTTCATGACCTCGATCAGCTCATCGGAAAGATCCTTCGGATGGGATGTCATGAACCGGATGCGCTTGATTTTATCGATTTTTTCTACTTCCTGCAAAAGCTGTGCGAAGGAAATTTCATCTTCAAGGTTTTTGCCGTAGGAGTTGACATTCTGACCAAGCAGCATGATTTCCACAACGCCGTCGTCTGCGAGTCTTTCGATCTCCTGCAAAATTTCCTTCGGGCGTCTGCTCTTTTCGCGTCCGCGGACATACGGAACAATACAGTAGGTGCAGAAATTGTTGCAGCCGAACATGATATTGATGCCGGATTTAAACGGATATTTGCGCTCTACCGGGAGGTCTTCCACGATCTGATCGGAATCCTTCCAGATGTCGATGACCATGCCGCTGCTTTCAAACATGCGGCATAACAGCTCTGCAAATTTGAAAATATTGTGCGTGCCGAATATCAGGTCAATGAACCGATAGCTTTTCTGCAGTTTATCAATCACGTTCTGCTCCTGCATCATACAGCCGCACAACGCGATCTTTTTGTGGGGATTTTTGCGCTTCATACTGTTGCAGAAGCCAAGCCTGCCGTATACGCGCTGGTTGGCATTATCGCGCACGGTGCAGGTATTGTAGATGACAAAGTCTGCCTCCTCACTGTCGCTTAAGGTGTAGCCGACCTGTTCCAGAATGCCGGAAAGCTTTTCGGAGTCGCGGGCATTCATCTGGCAGCCAAAGGTCACGACGTCGGCGGTCAGGGGATGTCCTGCAAGCTCCTCCTGCTCCTTTACATACTGTCTGCATTTGGCGATAAAATAATACTGACGCTCCGGTTCCGATACAGGGGGCTCCTGGGTCAGATCGATGCTGTTAAAGTCAATGTTTTCATACATCATAAGGGAAGTTGTGTTTCCTTTCCGTTCTTTATATTGTGGTAATCTCACTCTGCGTACAGTGCAGCGATATTTTTCAAAATTTCCACGCAGCTCTCAAGGGATTCCACGCAGGCGTACTCATAGCGTCCGTGATAGTTTAAGCCGCCGGTACACAGGTTCGGGCAGGGAAGTCCCATAAAGGACAGGCGCGCGCCGTCTGTTCCGCCGCGGATCGGTACGATGGTGGGTGTTACGCCTGCTTCTTCCATCGCGCGCACCGCATTGTCGATCAAATGTGCGTTTTCCGGCAGAATCTTTTCCTTCATGTTATAATAGCTGTCCTTTAAATCCACCGTAAAGAGTTTTTTGCCGTATTTCGCATTTAAAAAGTCCGCGCACTGTAAAAAGAAGCGCTTCTTCTGTTCGAATTTTTCCATGTTGTGGTCACGAATAATATAGTCGACTACAACGTGATCAACGCTTCCTGTGATGGAATCCGGATGGTAGAAACCTTCATAGCCATCTGTTGCAGACGGGTTTTCGTGTACCGGCAGAAGGTTTTGAAACTCCTGTGCCAGCAAAATCGCGTTGAGCATTTTATTTTTTGCGCTGCCGGGATGGACGCTGTGTCGATGATGAGCTTTGCACCGGCTGCGTTGAAGTTCTCGTATTCCAGCTCGCCCAAATCGCCGCCGTCCACGGTATAGGCATAGTCTGCGCCAAAGCCCTCTACGTCGAAGAAGTCTACGCCGCAGCCGACTTCTTCATCTGGGGTAAAGCCGATGCGAATTTTGCCGTGTACGAGGTTTTTGTTGGATAAAAGCTCCTGTGCCATCGTCATAATCTCCGCAACGCCTGCCTTATCATCTGCACCCAGCAGAGTGTTGCCGTCGGTTACGATTAAGTGCTTTCCGACAAAATGAGCAAGCTCCGGATTTTCCTTTTCGGTCAGGACGATATTTTTTTCAGCGTTTAAGACAATATCCCCGCCTTCATAGGCAACGACTCTCGGATTGACATTTTCGCCGGAAACCGCCGGAGACGTATCCATATGGGAAATAAAGCCGATGACAGGCGCTGTTTTTCCTTCTGGAAGATTGGAGGGAATCGTCGCGTACACATAGCAGTGTGCTTTGTCATATACGACATCCTGCGCGCCCATATCGTTGAGCTCCTGTGCCAGAAGGGAGGCGAGGTTTCTCTGCTTGTCTGTGCTCGGGACGGTCGTTGCGCCATCCTGGGACTGCGTGTCAATTTTTACATAACGAAGAAATTTATCCAATACGGTACTCATAATTGATTCCTTTCCGGCTGCAGCATTTTGTTCATAAAAGCAGCCTGCCGTTTATGCGGCAATGTATTTTGGTGTAACGACATTTCCGGATACCGCAAACGGGTCTTCCAGATATTATCCGACGTTATACGCTGCTTAGCTACGAGTCTGTCCATTTCCGCGAATTGTGTATTTGTAGCTGGTCAGCTCCTTTAAGCCCATCGGACCTCTCGCATGGAGCATCTGGGTGCTGATGCCGATCTCTGCGCCAAAGCCAAACTCAAAGCCGTCCGTAAATCGGGTCGATGCGTTGACATAGACGCAGGCGGCGTCCACCTGATCCAGAAATGTCCGGGCATGCGCTTCGTTGTTCGTGATGATTGCTTCGGAATGTCCGGTGTTGTAGCGGTTGATATGCCCGATTGCTTCTTCCAGGCTGCTGACCGTCTTTACAGACAGCTTGAGCGCCAGATATTCTGTTCCGTAGTCGGCTTCTGTTGCAGGCACGCAGCCGTCGATCTCTAAAAACGCGCGGTCATCCGCATGGATTTCGACGTCCTTTTCCCGCAGCGCCTGATAGAGCTTTGGCAGGAAGCTATCGCAGATCGACTCGTGGATGACAAGGGATTCGCAGGCATTGCAGACGCCGACGCGCTGTGTTTTGGCATTTAAAATAATACGGATCGCCATATCGAAGTCCGCGTCCGCATCGACATAAATGTGACAGTTGCCAGTCCCGGTTTCGATGACCGGGACAGTGCTGTTTTCCACGACCATTTTGATCAGTCCTGCCCCGCCGCGCGGAATTAAGACATCAATAGATTCGTTTAATCGCATCATCTCCTGCGTCACTGCCCGGTCAGTCGATGGGATCAGCTGCACTGCTGTCTCCGGGATGTTACACTGTGCCAGCGCGCGGTGCAGGCTTTTTTCGATCGCGAGATTGGAGAAAATTGCATCGCTGCCGCCTTTCAAAATTACGGCATTTCCGGCTTTAAAGCACAGACCGAACGCATCTGCCGTCACGTTGGGACGGGATTCGTAGATGATTCCGATGACGCCGAGGGGAACACGGCGTTTGCTGATGACAAGACCGTTTGGACGGGTGAAGGTATCCAGAATCTCTCCGACCGGATCGGGAAGCGCAGCGACCTGGCGAAGCCCTTCTGCCATGTCAGAAATCCGCTTCTGCGTCAGGGAGAGCCGGTCAAGCAGCCCTTCCGGCATGCTGCGGCTGCGTCCGGCTTCCAGATCCTTTGCATTTTCTGCAAGAATGTCTGCTGCGTCCGCTTCCAGACATTCTGCCGCTGTAAACAGCGCCTTATTCTTGGTATCCGTATCAAGCCCGGCAAGGATGTAGCGGGCTGCTTTTGCCTGTTTTCCGATTTCTTTCAGATCAGCCATCTATAAGGTTCCCTCCTTTATCGTCGTTCTGTAACAATCAAATCCATGTTGATATCATGCGGTTTTTGCCCATCCAGTATCTCGAACAGCTGGCAGGAAAAGCAGAGCCCGACAAGATAAGGTCTGTCGGCAGCAGGAATTTTACCAAGATAGCGGTCATAAAAGCCCTTTCCGTAGCCAATGCGTGCGCCGGATCGATCAAAGGCAAGTCCGGGAGCGGTCAAAAGCGTCGGAATCGAAGCATCCGGCAAAAAGCGCTTTGTCTGTCCGGGCGGCTCCAAAATATGCTGGTAGCCGGGCGCAAGCTCTGCTCTGTCTGTAATTCGGAAAAATTCCATCTGATCGCCCAGAACCTTAGGAAGAAAAACTTCCTTTCCTGCTGCCAGCGCAGCATCCATGAGAAGTCCGGTCGATACCTCTGATCCATAGGAGGCATACAAAAGTACCTGTTTTGCCTGCTTCCAGACAGCCGTTGCCATCAGATTTTCTGCAATTTCCCTGCTTTTGTGGAAACGGCTCTCTTCCGAAAGCTGTTCCCTGTTCTGTTTTCCGAGTGCTCTGTTACTGCGCGTTTTTTGATCCATAGCGTTCGCCAAGGTTTTCGATCGAACCGTCCTCATCCTGGATGTTGATGTTATTTAACTGATTCCGCAGATTCTGGCGGACGTTGTCAATATATTCCTTCCGGAGCAACGCCTGTTCAGATTTTTCTGCTTCAGTCAGACCTTCCGATGATTTTGATTTTTTATAAAGCTCGTTGATCCGGGCAATTTTCTGTTCCAGTGTCATGTTTTCCTCTCATTTCTGCGCACGTTCTTTGCGCATATCGAGTTTGTGTCAAGCGTGCGCAGACACAAAGCTCTGGCTTCTGTTTGCTCAGCCACGTGCACGGCAGCTGTGCAGGTTCTCTACGAAATCCGGCAGATCGAAGGCATCCTGCTTTTCTGCCAGAAACAGCGTTCCATAATTCTCCCCGTCGATGATCCGGTGGATAATCCGGACATCCTTGCTGTTCGCAATCACCATATCAGCTCCGCTTGCGGTAGCGATGGTGGCAGCAGTCAGCTTGGTTGACATGCCGCCGGTTCCAACGCCGCTGCCGGTGGTGGATTTGCCCATCCGCAGGAAGGATTCGTCCAGATGCTCGACCGTTTCAATGAATTTTGCATCCGGATTTGCCCGCGGATCATCGGTATAAAGTCCGTCGATATCCGATAAAAGAATCAGCAGGTCTGCGCCGATCATCGAAGCGACAATGGCGGAAAGCGTGTCGTTATCGCCAATCTCGATTTCGTGCGTTGCGACGGTATCGTTTTCATTGACGATGGGGATGACGCCCATCCGAAACAGCTCTTCAAAGGTGTTCTGCGCGTTGATGCGATTGATATCGTTGGAAATTGTCTGACGCGTCATCAGAATCTGCGCGGTCACCTGATTATATTCTGCAAAAATTTTCTGATAAGTCATCATCAGGCGTGCCTGACCGACCGCCGCACATGCCTGCTTGACTGCGATCGGATGCTCCTGCAGCTGCTCCGGCGTCAGATGCACCGCCTTTTTGCCCTGGGCGATAGCGCCGGACGAAACGAGCACAACGTCCTTTCCCTGATTTTTCAGATTGCACAGCTCCCGCACCAGAACCTCCAGGCGGATATAATCCATATCGCCGGTTTCGGTATGCTGCAGGGAAGAGGAACCGATTTTAATGACAACTCTCTGTTTCTTTTTCAGCAGGTTTCGTCTGGTATCCATGTCTGTATCTCCTCTTTTGGTCATTTGCCGATTTCGGAAAATGGAGCGTAACAGGAAGCGATTGCTTCGGCAACCCGCACGCCGTCCATCGCCGCAGAAGTAATGCCGCCCGCATAGCCTGCACCCTCTCCGCAGGGATAGACCCCCCGGATATTTGCCTGCAGCGTTTCATCGCGGACAATCCGCACCGGTGAGGATGTCCGGCTTTCGATGCCGGAAACGACTGCATTTGCATCGTCAAAACCGGGAATCCTATGCCCGAACTGCTCCATTCCTTCGATAAACGCTTCCGACAGGCTGTCCGGCAGCACGCTTTTTACGTCTGCAAACGTCCACTGTCCCTTGATTGCAGGGACAAATTCCGTCGGGATATGTCCGGTCGTTGCAGTATCCGAAAAATCTCCGTAACGCTCTACCGGGATTTTCCCACATCCGGCAGAAAATGCCTTTTCTTCCAGCCTGCGCTGAAATCCGATGCCGGCGAGCGGTTCGTCCGAACCGTAATCTGCAGGCGTAACGGAAACAATGATTGCACTGTTTGCATTTGCACCGTTTCTGCCGCTGTAGCTCATGCCGTTTACCGCAATGCGTCCCGGCTCGCTGCTGGCGTTGACCACATAACCGCCAGGACACATGCAGAACGAATAAACGCCTCTGCCGCCGGAAGTCCTTGCCGTCACCTTATATGGAGCAGCGCCTAACGAATCCGGATGTAGTGTTCCATATTGGGACTGGTTGATCAGCTCCTGTGGGTGCTCTACGCGCAGTCCAACTGCAAAGGCTTTGGCTTCCATATGAAGTCCGCTTTCATACAGTTTAAAAAACGTATCCCGCGCGCTGTGTCCGATCGCAAGCACGGCGGTCTCGGTGTCGATCACAGAGCCATCCGAAAGGATAACGCCGGTCAGCGCTCCATTTTCTGTACGGAAGGTTTCTACGCGGCTTTCAAAACGGACTTCTCCGCCGAGCTGTATGATTTTTTCCCGCATCTGTTTTACGACATTGGACAGAACATCTGTTCCGATATGCGGCTTTGCTTCGTAGAGAATTTCCGGCTGCGCGCCGTTTTCTACAAAAATCGAAAGGACATGTCTGCCGCGTCCGTCTTTATCCTTGATCAGAGTGTTCAATTTGCCGTCTGAAAACGTGCCTGCGCCGCCCTCTCCAAACGAAACGTTGGATTCCGGGTTTAAGGGTCCGCCATTCCAGAAGGCTTCGACATCTTTTTTGCGCGCTTCCACGTCCTTTCCTCGTTCCAGCAGAATCGGACGATAGCCGTTTTGTGCGAGCATGTAGCAGCAAAACAGACCTGCAGGACCGCTTCCGATAATCACGGGGCGTCTGCGCAGCGCCTTCGTCCCCGGCTTCGGAAATTGATACGGTCGCTCTGTCACGATGGAAACGTCCTTATTTTTGCTGCGGGACACACAGTTTTGCTCGGAGATGCCGTTTAATGTGATGTCCACGACGTAAATCAAGAAAATGTCCGGCTTTTTGCGGGCGTCGATCGACTGCCTGCGGATCTGCAGGCTGGCAATCTGTTCGGATTTTATATGTAACGCCTTTGCCGCCTTGTGGTACAGTTCCGTTTTGGAATGTCCGGCAGGGAGCTTCAGCTGGGAAATTCGAATCATAGGGTTCTCCATATTGATGAAAGTTGTATCTGGCTATTTGGTGACTGCGTTAGCCACGCCGCGTTTTTGCCAGCTCTACGGTAGTTTCATTCCTCGCGCGCAGCCGCCGTTCCCGCGATCTGTCCGCTCGTCCATGCCCACTGGAGGTTGTAACCGCCGCAGCGACCGTCCACATCGAGCAGCTCGCCGCACAGATACAGACCGGGAAAACGCTTTGCTTCCAGGTCGTCTGTTACCTCCTGCAAGGAGATTCCGCCGGTGCAGACCTGCGCGTTTTGCGCCGGATTTGTGCCAATTACGACAGTTTTTAAAGCGCGCATATTCTGCAGCATCGAAAATACCGTGTTTTTGTTGGCAGCTGTTACGATGTCCTGCGCATTTAGGGGGCTGCGTTCAATAAACAGCTGTGCAAGCTTCGACGGCAAAATGCCCTGTGCCAGAAACCTCACATGCTTGCCGCAGCACGCCTGATACTGTCTGCAGCAAAATTCGTTCCATTTGGAAAGTGGAACTGCCGGGAAGAAATCAATGCTGGCGCTGATCTTTTTGTTCGTTTGCAGCGCTTCCGACACGGCTGCGGAAAGCTGAAAGACCGGAATCCCGGAAATGCCGTAATCAGTCAGCTGCAGTTCCCCGGATTCACAAAGCTTTTTTCTGCCGGGAATCTCTACAGTAATTGCAGCCGGACAGCGCACGCCTGCGATGGATTTGTAAAATTTTTCTTCACAGCGCAATGCAGTCAACGCCGGAAGGTAAGGATACTGTTTGAATGCAAACGCTGCAGTCAGGCTGCCTGTACCGAGCGCTTCTTTGGGAGGTATTCCCGCCGCTGTCCCGCAGGATATAATCAGCCGGTCGAAATGATACTGTCCCTGATCGGTGAACACCTGCCAGCCGCTCTTTTGCATGCAGAGCTTCTGAATCCTACAGTCACAGACGATGCGAACTTTTTTTCGTTCCAGCTCTTCCCGGAAAAAATCAAGGACGGTAGATGCCTGTCCGCTATAGGGATACAAGTAGCCGTTTTTCTCCGTCAGATAAAGACCTCGTTCCTCAAAAAAGCGGATCGTATCGGATGTCTGGAAACGCGCAAAGAACTCCGGCAGCCGGTACGGGTCGTGGCTTCGGTAATCCCGCTTCGGAGAAAAATCAGTATTGCCGAGGTTGCACTTTCCGTTTCCGGTCGCCAGTATCTTGCGGCCAATCCGGTCACGACGTTCCAGTATGGTAATTTCCGTATCTTTTATTGAAGTATTCGCAGCTGCAATCGCCGCCATCATGCCGGATGCGCCTCCGCCGATAATGCCGATCTGCCTCATAACCGATTTCAAATCCTCCCTACAGCCGTTTGGAAAACGGCAAAACTGTAATTATCATACTACGTCTCGGTTTGAGACACAAGGAATTTTTCCAGCTCTGCTTTGGAAACGCCGTGCCAGCCGTTCAAAATCTGCCGTCTGACCCCGCTTGGCAGGGTTCTTGCGTCAATCGCGGTCTGCAAATATAAAACCCGGCTGTCCTCTTCGTATACGATGACCCGATTCTCTTCAATCTGTAAAAAGAAGGTTTCTGCCTGCTGTAGTTTTCGGTATGTTTTGGAAACAACAATCTGCTGTGGGGAAAAAGAAACCAGCTCCATCCGGAGAAGTCCCTGCTGCAGCTCGGTAAGGGGCGGAGCGTCCTGATAGTGCCGGATTTCATCCTCCACCTCTTTTCTGCTGCACCCAATCAGCCGAAGCGGCAGGGATTTGATCTCTTCTGTCTGCCTTCGGGACACCTGATCGGTATTTTTTACCACAAGCTTCGTATCTGCGCGCAACCGATCCGGTACGCTGACCGCCTGGGTTGCAGACTGCATCTGAAAAAACGGAATTTCGTTCTGGCTGATAATCGTCTGCCTTCCGGGATAAAACCACTGTTCGATCTTATAATGTCCATAAAATCCCACCGCAAAAAGCAGACAGGAATAGAGAAAAAAGCTGATTCTTTTTAAACGGCGCATATTTTCACCTCTTAAAAAGTATCAGCTCTTTTCGGTTATTTTATGCAGTGACCATCACAGCAGCCGCATCGTACTGGCAAGCTCGATCAGCACATCTCCCGCTGCAAAGCAACTCAGTTCGCGTCTGGTCGCACCCTTTAAAACGACGGTAGACACAAAATAGACGAGCAGTCCGACAACCGCCGAAACGAGCATCCGAACCGGGCTGGCAGCATTTTTCAAAATCACCTGGCTGCACAGCAGGCAGACAAGCGCCATCAGAATGCCTGCCAAAAGAGGCGCCAAAAAAACACGGAGCCAGCTGACTGCTATTTTTAATTGCTGGCGCACCATGCCCAGCAGAATCAGACACAAAACAAATGCAGACAGCGCATCGGAATAAGCGCCCGCATACAGGTCGAGTTTCAGCGCGGAACTCATCACGGAAAAGCTGACCAGCCGAACCAGGACGGAAACCAGCACTGCGATCCAGATGCTATAGTAAAGCTCTGCAGCAAACAAAACGCTGCCAAGCATAAAGGCGAGGCCATAAAAGATCACCGTGATCGCCAGAACTTTTAAAATACTGTACAGACCGTTTAACTCTCCTTTGGAAAACAGCATCTGCAGCATCGGCTGTGCCGTCGTTAAAAATAAAACGGCGCAGGGAATCGTATAGAGAGCAGTGCAGCGAAAGGCGACCATGCATTTTTCGCGGCTTTTGCGCAGGCTGCGGCGTTTTAAGACGAGCTGGAACTGCGGCAGCAGGGAAGCCGCCAGGGCAAATGCGCCGAGCAGCGCAAGCGTCATCAAAAGACGATATTTTCCAAGATACGCGCCCCACGTTGAAACAGAGCCGCTCTTTAAATAGATACTGGACTGCCCGATCCGCCCGATACCGGCAAGCGCCGCCGGAACACAGATCACAAGCCCATTTCGAAACAAGAAAAAGGCGATGCTGCGATCTGCCGCAGGATTTGTGCTGTTTCCGTATTCTGCCTGGCGCAGCTCATGCGAAGCCTTTATCCAGGAGATCCCGCAGCCTGCCGTACACAAAAGACTGACGCATAAAACGGAAAACGCTGCTCCGAGCGCACCATATGCCGCCTGATAGGACGTATTCTGCAAAAGCGCGCCGACCTTCTGACCGTATGCGTCGAGCGGCGCTGCAATCAGGGGTGCTGCGAAAAATAAAAGTACTCCGAATGCGAGTATCCATCTGCCCGCTGTTTCCCGCCTGCCAAAGGCATCCAGAATGCCGAGCAGCATCCAGAACAGCGTCAGGATAATGAGCGAACATAATAACGCCAAAAACGCTATTTTTGCAAAGGGCAGCGCATAAAATGAGCCGAACAGCACATCTTTTAAGGCAGCGCCCAAAAGTGCCAGAACGACGGATACAAAAAATGCCGTCAAAAGAGCCTGTCCCGCAATTTTTTTTGCGCCTGTGATTCCGTAGCGTTCGATTCTTGTACGGATCAGGTTGGAAACTGCCCGGTTCATTCCGATCCCGAACAGGGAAAACAGGACAAAACAGCCCTCCAGGGCCCCAAAAAAGTCTGCGCACCCTTCGTCTCCCAGCGCGTTGACCAGCCGAATGGGTGCAAAAAGGCAAAGCAGGAATGCAAGAATCTTGACTATCCCGGTCAATTGCCTTGGTAGCACACCTGTGCGATCGATTTTCTTATGTTTTCTTCGTGCCGCCATAGAAACCTAACCCTCATTCATCCAGGCAATCCCGGGTCAGCCCGAGCGCGCTTAATATAGTTTCCTGCTTCTGCTCCATCACAGCCGCTTCCTCCGGTGTTTCGTGATCGTAACCGCACAAATGCAGCATGCTGTGCGCAACGAGGAATGCAAACTCCCGTTTCCGGGAATGTCCGTAGCTTTCCGCCTGGGAACAGATCCGATCCACTGACAGGATGATGTCACCCAGAATCAGTTCCCCGCTGTCCGGCTGGAAATAATCCGAACAGTTTTCTTCGACAATGGAAAAATCCGCTTCGGTTTCAAACGGAATGTTCGGAAAGCTCAAAACGTCCGTCTCCCGGTCGATATTGCGGTATTCTTTATTATACAAGCGGATGCCCTCGTTATCCGTAATCAGTACGTTAATCTCGGTTTCATAGGGACAGCCCTCTGCATCCAGAACCGCTTCCGCTACGCGGCTGCATAATTCCTTCGTGTCAAAGGGAAAAGTAAAATCCGTTTCGTTTTCGACATAGATGGTCATGAGCGTCTCTCCTTTTCATTTCTGCGCAGAGGAGCTTCCGTCCTGCGTTTTGTCTTTCCAGTCGTCTTGCCGGCAGCAGCGGACGTCAGACGTCTTTCCTTGCTCTCGCGGTAAGCCTGCTTTGCCTCATAGGTTTCATAAGCCTTGACAATCTTCTGAACCAGCGGATGCCGGACGACATCGCGGCTTGTCAGGTTGCAGAAGCCGATATCATCCAGACCGGACAACACCTTCACAGCAATGTCCAGACCGGACTGTGTTCCCGGCGCAAGGTCTTTCTGCGAAGCGTCGCCGGTGATGACAACCTTGGAACCGAAGCCGATTCGGGTCAGGAACATCTTCATTTGGGCAGGCGTCGTATTTTGCGCTTCGTCGAGGATGATATAAGCGTTGTCGAGGGTACGTCCTCTCATGTAGGCGAGCGGCGCAACCTCAATGAGCCCTTTTTCCATATTGCGTTGGAAGCTTTCCGCGCCCATGATCTGATAGAGTGCATCGTAGAGCGGACGCAGATACGGGTCGACCTTGCTCTGCAGATCGCCGGGCAAAAAGCCGAGCTTCTCGCCTGCTTCGATCGCAGGTCTGGTCAGAATAATGCGCTCCACCTCGTTATTTTTAAAAGCGGTAATCGCCATTGCCATCGCCAGGTAGGTTTTGCCTGTTCCGGCAGGTCCCAGACCGAATACGATCATCTTTTCCCGGATCGCATCTACATACTGCTTTTGTCCGAGCGTTTTGGGCTTTACCGGTTTTCCGCTCACGGTGTGGCAGATGAGATCGCCGTCTATTTCAAGTAAGGTATTTTCCTGATTTTCCATATGCATTGCAATTGCGTAATCCACGTTCTGCTCCTGTATCTGATTTCCGCGTCTGGCAAGCTCCTGCAGTTCGGTAAAAACTGCCGCCGTATGGGCAACTGCCGACTGTTCGCCGCGGATATGGACGGTACCGTCCCGGTCAATAATCTGCGTGCCGAATGCACGCTCCAGCTTCTTTAAATAACAGTCAAACTGTCCAAAAAGGTTGCTGATGTGCGCGTTGTCCAGCTCCAGTGTTTGTTCTGTAAATGCCATGTTAATTCTGTGCAGTCTCCTGTTCTTTTGCCGTGTCCGAAATCGAAAGCGCCTGCCAGACGCCGCCCTGCAGCTGTATCTTCAGGCTTCCCTCCAAGGTGAGGATATCGGCTTTTTCTACTATTCTAACATCTTTTTGTATAATTTGAACCCCTTTTTCCTCCAAAGCGGCAATTATTTTCTGAAATTTATCCAAAAGAATCTTTTTTGCGCTGTCCGTGTCGTAGCGTGCATCGACCGGAAGATACTCGCGCAGCGTCTGACTGCCCGCAAAAATAGGGAGATCGAGCTGTCCGAACAGGCATAGACGATTTTGCTGCGTTACGATATCCTGACGCGCAAAGTTCTTCCGGATAGGAGGGAAAAGAACCCGCAGGCTGCCGATTGCGAGGAATTTCCGGCTCTTTTCCCTTCCGGTATAATTTTTATACTGGTAAGCATAAGGACAGGATAAATGCACCCGATAGTCGGTTTCTAAAATCACGTCCCCGTCCGCGACGACTGACAGGTATTCCCGAACAGTTTCGTCATCGTTTTTAACCGGAATTCGTCCGCTGATCAGCAGATCGCCGCGGGAAACGCTGTCTCCCGGCCGCACCGTCGGGATGCCGCTTCTGGTCAGGATTGAAACGACTGTGCCGGAGCAGGACGCAACAAGATCCGCTCCATTTTCAAATTTGGACAGCTCCTGCTTCTGAGCAGTGTCCGGCAGAATGTCTTCCTGAATTTTTACAACAAGCTTCGTCCCCTGGAGGCTGACAGACGCCCAGGTGATTTCTTCAAAGGCTTCCCGAAGCCCTTTTTCGAGAGTTTCCGCAGAAAAAAAGTGCCGCGGCGTGCCGTAACGGATTCCCTCATCCTCGAGATACCGCTTCAGCTCCTCCTCCGTGATCATTCGGTTGCCGTCAAATTCCATCGCCCAGATGAACTGCGACATCAGAATTAAAAATGCACTGCATAAAAAAACCCCGAGCAAGAACATTTTTCTGTGCCGGACATCCTGTAGAAAAAAGGGCAGCCCTCTTTTTTCCAGAACGGCTACCCTTGTTTTGGTTTTGTGGACAATATCCCGAATTTTGAAGAAATCGGAAAGGCTGATGCACATCGTATAAAAACCGTCGTGCCCGTTAAGCTCCCAGAGCACGATAGCTCGGTTTGCGCACAGATTCATGAAGCGTTCCGGCGCATAACCCCGGACGCTGATCCTGACATATCCCCTGCAATACCGGATTAAGGCAATCATCGGCATTCCCTCCGCTACAGATACCGCACGCCGGAAATTTTTCCGGCAATTTTCATGTCTTCATTGGTATAGTAGACGATTTTTAAACAACACCCTTCAATCCGGATTCTGGTATGCTTCCCCTGCAGAAGAATACACTCCTGCGTATATTCCAGGATTCCCCGGTAATTTTCCACCAAAAGCTCGGTATCTCCGATCAGCGTCAGGATACTCGCGCCCAGCATGACGTCCCGGGGCAGACGCAGGGACTCTGTGAAAGCCTCCTTCGCCCGTATGGCTGTCTGTTTTTGCGGTGATTTTCTGATTTTGCTCATGCCCTATTGTATGAGACGCGGTAGAGAAAAATGACAGTGTGGAAACATATTTGACGGCAGATTTCTTATTTATGATACGGCTCTTTATTTGAAATCCGGAACGCGCGGTAGACCTGTTCCAGCAAAATGACGCGCATGAGCTGATGCGGGAAGGTCATATCGGAAAAGCTCAGGAGAAAATCCGCGCGGGAAAGGACGTCTTTGTACAGTCCGAGGGACCCACCGATGACGAAATCGATGGTGCTTGTGCCGGACACCATCAGGCGGTCAATCTGCTGGGAAAACGCCACGCTATCCAGCTTTTTGCCTTCAATGGCGAGCACGATGCAGTATTCTCCGTCCCGAATATGGGAAAGAAGCCGCTGTCCCTCTTTTTCCTTTACCTGCTCCATCTGGGAAGGGCTGGCATTTTCGTCCGTCTTTTCATCCGCTACTTCCACGATTTCAAGCTTACAGTAACGACCAAGACGTTTCTGGTATTCGGCAATCGCGTCCCGGTAAAATTTTTCCTTGATTTTGCCGACGGTCAGAATTCGTATTTTCATTCGTTCGGATAGATCTGGCCATACATTTCATCGATGAAATGATCCAGATATTCCTCGTCCAGATTCAGGAAATTTTCGGAAATCAGCTGTTTCATAGCGGCTGACCGTTTAAAATATGCCGTTTCGTCGCTCTCTGTTTCGAGAACGGAAGCAGTCTGGTCGATCAGCTCACGATTCAGGCGTTCCTGACAGTATTTGACCAGCTCTTCCTTTAACTGGCTCTCTGCTACCGCCTGCGTCGCATGCTTTCTGTAAGATTTGTAGGAACTTGCTCCCATCACGATAAATGCGATGAACATCGTTCCCATCACCAGACAGGTCGCCACTTTGGAAAACAGTGTCAGGTGGACCGGAAGCAGATCGCATGCGAGCAAACCTACGACAACAAGGCCGATAACACCTGCGGTCAGCAGCGTATAAGCGCCGGATTTAAAATTTTCCGCCTTGTCGGATGCACCCTCATAGACGCCGTGGCGGGTTTTATCGTGCAGCAGCTCCTTTCCCTCCGGCAGCGTCTCCTCCTGGGCTTCCTGTATTTCCTCTGTCTCAAATCCCGTATCATCCGGGAACGAAGCGGCAGCATCCCGGATGTATTCTGCCGCTTCCTCCGCTGCTGCCTGTTCCAGCGACTCTACAAGCGTAGAGCCGCAGTCGGAGCAGACGGTGTAGCCGTCCTGATATTCTGTTTTACAGTTTGGACACCAAGGCATAGGACACGCCCTCCTTATTTGCCGGACAGATATTCGTCAATTCCTTTTGCACCCGCTTTTCCGGCGCCCATCGCCAGAATAACGGTCGCTGCGCCGGTAACGGCATCTCCGCCTGCAAAAACAGCAGCCTTGCTGGTCTGACCGTTTTCTTCGGAAGCGACGATACATTTGCGTTTGTTGGTTTCAAGACCTTCTGTTGTAGAAGAAATCAGCGGGTTCGGAGAGGTACCCAGAGCCATGATGACCGTATCCAGTTCCAGGGTAAACTCAGAGCCGGGGATTTCTACCGGACGGCGTCTGCCGGAAGCATCGGGCTCGCCCAACTCCATGCGCACGCACTTCATACCCTTTACCCAACCTTTTTCATCTTCCAGAATTTCGACCGGATTCGTCAGCAGATCAAAGATAATGCCTTCCTGTTTTGCATGATGTACTTCTTCCACACGGGCGGGAAGCTCCTCTTCACTTCTGCGGGATACGATATGCACTTC
>ERZ1106963.2334-NODE-2334-length-19091-cov-3.243696_pt1 | contig 19091 bp, 16 predicted proteins | sample MGYA00403681_ERZ1106963 | MGnify/ENA primary metagenome ERZ1106963 (study PRJEB35170, sample SAMEA104062407) | human gut metagenome | biome: human gut; feature: human-associated habitat; material: faeces | place: Denmark | collected 2012-05-03 ...
TGTTCCGGAACAACCGCACCGCTATTGTATTCAGCAAGATAGGTGTAAGCCATTTCCGGTTTGGCGAAGTAAGCCAGGTAGGTGTATTTTCGCTTGACCTTCCCGGTATCATCTTCATGACGGGCACTTCTTTTGTCAGTGCAGAACTTTGTAAAATGTCCTCGCGTATCTGAACTTGTTCCGGCTCAATCAGTACGATAATTGTAGAACCTCCATATTGAAAATATCCTTTTTCCTTTCCTCTTATGGTGCTTCCTTTTTCTTCATGATTGACAATCCGCCCAACAAGCATTGCGCCAACTTCCATCTGTACTACTGTGCCAAACTTTTCTGTCCGAATTAATGTATATTCTCTGCTATTCTCAGTAAATACAGGAACTTCCCGGAGGGCAACGGGTCTTACCGTATGTAAACGTCCTGGAATAAAAAAGTTTCTACTCTTTTGCCCGGAATCCACATAACAATATCTATGATAGTGATTTACACACAAACGGTATACAAGGCAGTATCCCCCATGATAACGCTGTGCCAGCTTTTTGCTGTGCAACAGAGAGGAAATTGTATAATGGCTCTGCTTTACGGGAAAAACGGTATTCTCTTTTATTTTCCAGACAGATAATAGACCGTCACATGGTGCGATTAAATGATTTTCCTCCATATCTATCGGACGCTTGCCCTGTTTTATTTTCCTTGAGAAAAAATCATTAAAACTTTTTAAACTTTTTCGCGATAAAGCAGTTAGATATAAAGAAAATACCGATATACAGCGTGACAGCGTAACGCACCTTTGGGACGCTTATCAAACAAGCATTGACCGGGGGCAAAACGAAATAATGAAGCTATTCACCGTTGTTACATCTGTTTTTCTGCCTATGACTGTAATAGTCGGTTGGTACGGAATGAATTTTAAATATATGCCTGAAATATCGTTTCGCTACGGTTATGTTTATGTGATTTTACTCAATATAGCAGTTGTTTTGACTTTGATTTATATTTTTAAAAAGAAAAAATGGATATAAAACGATTTGATTAAACAAAAAGCATTGTATATTTTGATTTATGGTTTTGTTATCGGCATATTCGTCAAAAAATAATTGTTTTCAAAAAAATTTGATGTTTTTTTATCCGCCAAAACGACCTAATCAGGCTGATTTTTTAAAAATTGTAACTCTTGTTTACAAAAGAGTAACAAAAATATCTTGATTTATCTTATAAGTTGATATATTATATAAATATTAAAGTGAAAAAGTGCGTATAAGCACAAATTATATAACAAGGGGAAAAAATCGTGATAGAATTCAGAAATGTATCAAAGGTATACGACAGTAACGGTACTCATGCCCTTTCAAATGTAAATATTAAGATTGAAGATGGAGAATTTGTTTTCGTTGTAGGTTCTTCGGGTGCAGGTAAAAGTACATTCTTAAAACTTATTATGCATGAGGAGAAGCCGACTGAGGGCGAAATAATCTTTAACGATTATTCATCTGCCACTCTTAAGAAAAAGCAAGTTCCTTATTACAGAAGAGAAATGGGAATCGTATTCCAGGATTTCCGCCTTATTCCTAAAATGTCGGTTTACGATAATGTTGCATTTGCAATGCGTGTTATCGGCGCGAAGGAAAAGGAAATCCGTAAAAGAGTTCCTTATATTCTTCAGCTTGTAGGTCTTTCACAAAAGGCGCGTTCAATGCCGAATGAACTTTCAGGCGGTGAGCAGCAGAGGGTTTCGCTTGCAAGGGCACTCGTTAATAACCCTAAAGTAATTATTGCGGACGAACCTACGGGTAATGTTGACCCTGAAATGAGCCATGAAATCGTAGGCCTTTTAACCAAAATCAATAATGCCGGCACTACCGTTATTATGGTAACGCATGAGCATGATTTGGTTCGCTCTTTCCAAAGGCGAGTTATTGTTATTAAAAACGGTGAGGTTGTATCAGATACTCCTGACCCTACTCACGCTCAATTTACAGGTGAGAACCCTAAGGCAGATACAGATATGTTCTTCTTTGATGAAGATGTTGAAATCGACGATGTAAATGTTTTGCCGAAAGATGACGAAGAAGATGTATTTGACAACCTTGAAAATGTTGTAAGCGAAGAGGAAAATCAGGGAGGTGAGCAGTAATGACAGGCGCAAGCTTAAAATATTTAATTAAAGAAGGCTTTAGAAACACTTGGACAAACAGGATGATGTCTATCGCTTCAATTTGTGTACTTATGAGCTGCCTTGTTCTTATCGGCTCGGCATCTATGATATTCCTTAACATTGATTCACTTCTCGGCAAGATTGAAGAAGAAAATGTTATTATGGTTTATATTTCCGATGATTCAACACCGGATGATATTGCAAATATGCAAAATGAAATTAACGCTTGCGGAAATATCAAAAGTGTTGAATTTGTATCAAAGGAATCAGCTTGGCAGGAACAGCTTAACACTATGGAAGAAGCACAGGCAGAGTTCTTTACTCAAATCAGCTCTGATATTCCGCTTCCAAATGCATATAAAGTAACTGTTGAAAACCTTGACCAATTTGATGAAACCGTATCTAAACTTAAGCAGCTTCAGCATGTTGATACAATCAGGGAAAATAAAAATCTCGCTAAAAAGCTTGTAGCATTAAGGCAGGGAATCACAGTTGTTGCAATTGTAATTATTGCAGTCTTGTTCCTTATTTCCGTGTTTATTATTTCAAACACAATCAAGCTTACGGTATACAGCCGCCGATTAGAAATCAGCATTATGAAATCGGTTGGTGCTACAAACTCGTTTGTCCGCCTGCCGTTTGTGGTAGAGGGTATGATTTTGGGCATAACATCGGGTGTTATCAGCTTGGGATTTGTTTGGGGGCTTTATGAACTTGCGGTTAAAGAATTTTCAGATCTTCTTAATTCCTTCAACGGATTAAGCTTCCTTAAATTTGCTGATTATGCCCTTCCGATGCTTGGCATATTTGTTGCTATCGGTGTTTTAACAGGTGTTGGCGGTTCGCTCATCACTATGAGAAAATATTTGAATAAGGAAGGCAGTGAAATAAGTGGCATTTAGTATGAAAAGAACACTGTCATTGATTTTAAGCTTTGCATTTTTTGTCGGCACTTTCAGCGGTGTTATTTCGGCTGAAGCCAAATCAACATCACAACTCAGAAGCGAAAAGCAAAAAATTCAACAGCAGATTGACAGCGCTCAAAGCAAACTGAATAAGCTTTCTGCAGAAAAAAAGAAAAATCAGGAATATCTTGAAACTCTCAGGTCAAAAATAAATTTATTGCAGGACAAGATAGATTCTCTTGAAGAGGATAAATCTGCATTGCAGGCAGAAATTGATGCAATCGGTGTTAAGATTGCAAAGACAGAGCAAAATATTGCAGAAGCTCAGGCGAAGATTGACCAAAAGCAAGCAGAATTTGACCAAACATATCAGATTTATTGCCAAAGACTTCGCGCTATGTATATTTCGGGTTCGGCTTCTACCCTTGAAGTGCTTCTTACCTGTAAGGATGTAAGTTCAATGCTTACCCGTGCGCAAATGGTTAAATCCGTTTCACAGCAGGACAACGCAATTCTTGATGACCTTATGAAGAAAATGGAGGAAATCGAGAAAGAAAAGAAGAAGCTTGAAGAAAAGAGAACAGAATTAACAAACGATAAAAAGCAGCTTGAATCTAACAAGAAAGAGCTTCAATCAAGCATTGATGAAATTAACAAATCAAAAAGTGAGCTTGATTCGGAAGTTGCAGAATGTAACTCTATTATGAAGGAACTTTCAAGTCAGTCAAGCGAGTATATGGAACTTATTGAAACAAATCAGGCACAGCTTGAGCAGGTTGAAAGTGAAATCCGTGCAGCAATTGCCTCAGCTTCAAGGGGCAGCGGTTCAATTTCGGGTTCAACAGGCGGCGGCTCCGGCCAGCTTGGTTATCCAACCGATTCGCGCTCTATTTCAGCCGGTTATCCTAATTATTCTTCCGGCGGTTATCACGGCGGTATCGACTTCCCGGTAAGGACAGGCTCAAATGTATATGCAGCCGCATCGGGTACGGTTATTCTTGTTAAATATCTTAATTATAGTTACGGCAGATACATAATTATTGACCACGGTGACGGATTGTCAACATTATATGCACATAATTCAAGCATTTCGGTCAGCGTTGGCGATAAGGTATCAAGAGGGCAGGTTATAGCCCACAGCGGTTCAACCGGTAATTCAACAGGCCCGCATTGCCATTTTGAAGTTCGTGTAAACGGAAGCAGAGTTAATCCAAATAACTACTTATAAAATACAAATATTTAAAGGGGTGTAGCCAATGAAACAGAAAAGTTTTTTAACTAAAATTTTAGCTGTTTTGTTGGCTACTGCCTTTTTGTTGGCTTATCCGGCAAATGTTATTTGCTATGCAAACGATGATTCATCGCAAAGTGACGAATATGCAGGAATGACTGCCGAAGAAAAGCAGGCTGCAATTCGGGAAAAGATAAAAGAACTTGATTCCAAGCTTTCATCACTCGGAAAGGAATCAAAGGAAACAAAAGAATATATAGATGCACTTGATGAAAAGATTTCATATCTTAAAAAGCAACTTGATTATTCCGAAAACAAGATAGATTACTCCAAGAAAAAGATTGAGGATTTAAAACAGCAATATAAGGATAATGAAGAGCAAATTGCACAGCTTTCGCTTGATGTAACAAATCTTGAAAGTAAAAATGCACAGCTTGAGCAAAGCTTTAACCAAAATTTAAGCCTTTATTATCAGCGTATCCGTGCTATTTATGTGAGCGGCGAAACAAGCACAATTGCAATGCTTTTAACTTGCCCTGACCTTTCAACTCTTCTTACAAGATATGAAATGATTAAGCGCGTTTCAAAAAACGATAAGGAACTTTTGCAATCGGTTAAATCGCAGGCAGATGAGCTTACAAAAACAAAGCTTGAAATGCAAAAAAAGCAGGAAACTCTTAAAAATGACCAAGTTGTGCTTCAAACAACTCGGCAAAATCTTACCACTTCAATTTCTACGCTTGAAAATCAGCAGCAGGATTACACGCAAAAGCAAAGTGCGTATAAAAGCCAAAAGGCTGAAAGTGATGAACTGCTTAAACAGCTTGAAGATGAACAGCAGACATACAGTGAATACAGAAATCAAGACCAGGCTGAACTAAACGCAGTGAATGCAGAAATTGCAAAGGCTGCCGAAATTTACAAAAAGAAGCTTGAAGCAAAAAAGAAAAAGAAAGCTGCTACCACTACGACCACCACAACTACTCAGGCGGCACAGGATAATAATTCAACAACAAAGCAGGAAACCACTACCGAAGCAACTACTAAAGCCGAGGATGATTCAAAACTTAAAATGACTTATCCCGTTCCGAGCCAGACTAAAATAACTTGCGGATACGGTTCGGCAGGGTATGCAGGGCATACGGGTGTTGATTTTTCCTGCCCGGCAGGTTCCGCTGTCGTTGCGGCAGAATCAGGTATAGTTATTATTTCTAAAGACTTAACTAATTCTGACGGAAGTTACAGAAGCTATGGCAGATATATCGTTATTATGCACGACAAAACAGATTCAGCCGGCAATTATGTCTATACTTTATATGCTCACAATAATTCAAGGCTTGTGAGCGAGGGACAGTATGTCAGCAAAGGGCAGCAAATTGCAAAAAGCGGTTCAACCGGTAATTCCACAGGTCCGCATTGCCATTTTGAAGTCAGAACCCCAACGGCAGAATACCGTAATTGTGTAAATCCGACTTATTATTTACCGTAAAGGTAATATAATAGTTTTATATATTTATTATTTTAAGGGAATGTAAAGCGTGAATAAAAAAATATTATCATTAGTTCTTGCAAGTACTTTTGTGCTTGGTAACTGCTTTGGAACAACTGCTTTCGCGGCTGAAACAACTACGGCTGCTCAAACTCAAAATGCTCCTGCCACCACCGCTTCGCAGGCAGAAGGTGCAAGTAATTCGCAAAGCACCACTTTGAGCGCAAAGGAAGCGGAGCAAAAGCTTAAAGAGCAGCAAAAGGAACTTGAAGAAAATTTAAAAAAAGCCGATAAAAAGCTTAAAGAATTGGAAAAAAGCTCAAAAGTAACGGAAGAGTATATTGATACTCTTGACCAAAAAATCGGCTACATAAACGAGCAGTTAACCATTCTTGAAGATAAAAATCAAAAAATTCAAGATGAAAAAAAGAAGCTTGAAAAGAAGATTGAAGCAAATCAAAAAAAAGTTGATGCTTTGCAGGCGGAAGTTGATAAAGCGCAGGCAGAGTATGATAAACTTTACAGCGAATTCCAGGCTGTATATAGCGCATACTGCTTCAGGCTTAAAGCTATGTATATGAGCGGAAGCTACAATGTTTTTACCGCCCTTTTGACTTGCAAGGATATTTCGAGCTTTTTAACCAGATATGAAATGATTAAAACCGTTTCAAAAAGTGATTCAAGACTTCTTAAAGAAGTAAATTCCAAAATGCAGGAAGTTACAACTAAAAAGAATGGCTTGGCAGATAAAAAATCTGAATTCGATAAAAAGAAAGCGGAACTTGATTCGCAAAAAAAGGAACTTAACGCAAAGCAAAAAACTATTGAGCAAAACAGTAATTCAATTGCAAGTAAAAAGGCTTCACTTGCAACCGACAGAGCTGAAAGTGACAGGCTTTTGGCAGAACTTACTGCTCAAAATAAGCAATATACCGAATTCAGAAATGAGGACAGTGCGTTAATAGAGCAGGTTGAAAGTGAAATTCAAGCTGTTATTTCAGGCGTTAAGCCGCCTGATGAAATCACTACCGCAGTTGCAGGCAAAACTTCACAAAAGGTGGAAGCAATTGAACAAAGCAAAAGCGATGTTTATTCAAAGAGTGACGCTGTGCTTAATATGAAATATCCTGTGCCGGGTAAACACGGTATTTCCGCAGGTTTTCCTAATTATTCTTCGGGCAAATATCACGGCGGTATTGATTTCCCTTGTGCAACCGGCTCAAAAGTTGTGGCAGCACAAAAGGGTGTGGTTATCACTGTTAAAAGGCTTAATTACAGTTATGGATATTACATAATGATTTATCACGGTACTGATTCGCAGGGCAGAAGTGTGGTTACTCTTTATGCTCACAATTCTTCAATCCTTGTTTCCCCGGGCGATACCGTTAAGAAAGGTGAAACAATTGCAAAAAGCGGTTCAACCGGTAATTCCACAGGTCCGCATTGCCATTTTGAAGTTAGACTTAACGGTTCACGCGTAAACCCGAAAAATTATTTAAGCTGATGAATAAGATAAATTACCAAAAAGAATTAGACAAATTGATAGAGCAAAATATGAGAGAGGACTTATCGCCCTCTCTTTTGCTACATAGTTGCTGCGCTCCATGTTCAAGCTATACTATTGAATATTTATCGCAGTTTTTCAAAATAACCGTACTATATTATAACCCTAATATTTCACCTAAAGAGGAGTATGAAAAACGCAAGAGCGAGCAATTGCGCCTTATCGGTGAAATGAAAACAAAATATCCCGTATCGTTTCTTGATTGTGATTATGATTATAACGAATTTTTGGATGTTGCAAGGGGATATGAGCTTTGCAAAGAGGGCGGGGAACGCTGCTTTAGGTGTTACCGCTTAAGGCTTGAAAAAACAGCCAAGCTTGCGAAGAAAAATAATTTTGATTATTTTTGCACCACCCTTTCCATAAGTCCGCTTAAAAATTCACAAAAGATAAATGAAATTGGATTTGAACTTGAAAAAGAATTAGATGTAAAATGGCTTCCCTCCGATTTTAAGAAAAAAGAGGGATATAAACGCTCGATAGTGCTTTCAAAAGAATATAATCTTTACCGCCAAAATTTTTGCGGCTGTGCATATTCAAAAGCACAAAGTGTTGAAAATAAATAACATATTATTTATAATATTTGTATTAAATTGATTTATTGGAGAATGTATGAATAAACCACTTGACGATGTTGTAGGTCAAAAACATTTGCTTGGTGAAGGTAAGGCATTAAGGTGCCTTATTGAAGCAGGTGATATTCCTAATTTAATATTTTACGGGCCGAGCGGAGTGGGCAAAACTACGGTTGCGTCAATAATTGCGAGTAAAACCAAAAGGAGCTTGCGCCGGTTAAACGGTACTACTGCGTCAACTCAGGATATTAAAGATATAGTTAATGAGCTTGATACTTGTTTCAAGGCTCGATACATTTGAAACCCCAAACGGCGTGCTGCTTTATCTTGATGAAATTCAGTATTTTAATAAAAGGCAGCAGCAATCACTGCTCGAATATATAGAAAACGGAAAAATAACGCTTATTGCGTCAACTACCGAAAATCCGTATTTTTATATTTATCCGGCTATTCTTTCCCGTTCAACCGTGTTTGAATTCAAAAGTGTGGAACCTGATGAGGTTATTCCTGCAATAAAAAGAGGGTTTAATATTTTAGCTGATGAATATCAGGTGAAGCTTGATATTGAAGAAGATGTATTTAAGCGTATATCATCAGGCTGCGGCGGTGATGTAAGAAAATCGCTTAACAGTGTTGAAAACTGCTTTTTTGCCACACCGACTGTTGACGGTGAGAAAAATATAACAACTTCCCTTGCAAAGGAATTTGTGCAAAAAAGTGCTGTGCGTTATGACCGCGATTCAGATGAACATTATGATATAATTTCAGCTTATCAAAAGAGTATGCGCGGCTCTGACCCAAACGCAGCTTTGCATTACCTTGCAAGGCTTTTGCAATCCGGTGATTTACCGTCGGCTTGCAGGCGGCTTGTGGTTTGTGCCTGTGAAGATGTAGGCCTTGCCTATCCTCAAATTATTCCGATAGTTAAATCTGCTGTTGATATAGCTATGATGGTCGGGCTTCCGGAAGCTCGTATTCCGCTTGCAGACGCAGTTATTCTTGTTGCAACAGCACCGAAAAGTAATTCGGGCGAAGCGGCGATTGATAAAGCAATGGCTGATGTTCAAAGCGGAAACTACGGGCCGATTCCGCGCCGACTTCAAAATAAACATTTTGACGGTGAAGATGCCGAAGAGAAAGGGCAGTTTTATGTTTACCCGCACGATTATGAAAATCACTGGGTTTATCAGCAATATCTTCCTGACAGGATTAAAAACAAAAAATATTATGAATTTGGGCCTAATAAAAACGAGCAGGCGTTTAAATCATATTGGGACAGAGTAAAAAATAAGAAATGACTAAAAAAGAGCGAGTATTAAATGTAATTGAAATATTAAAAAAAGAATATCCAAATGCAATTTGTTCACTTAATTCATCAAATGCGTTTGAACTTTTGGTAGCAGTCAGGCTTTCGGCACAATGTACGGATGCAAGGGTAAATCTTGTAACTCCGGCACTGTTTGAAAGGTACAAAACACTTGATGATTATGCTAATGCCGATGTAAAGGATGTTGAAAATTACATAAGGTCTTGCGGATTTTATAAAAACAAAGCAACTTCAATTATAGGTATGGCGAAAATGATAAGAGATGATTTCGGCGGAAAAGTACCTGATAATATTGAAGATTTGATTAAACTTCCGGGTGTCGGCAGAAAAACAGCAAATTTAATAGTGGGTGATGTTTACGGTAAAGAAAGCATAGTTGTTGATACCCATATGATTAGAATTTCAAACAGGCTTGGGCTTGTAAATACTACCGACCCCAAGAAAATTGAATTTGAACTTAAAAAAATCGTGCCAAGTGATGAAGGCTCTGATTTTTGCCACAGAATAGTTCTATTCGGGCGTGATACCTGCTCGGCAAGAAAGCCGCTTTGCGATTCTTGCCCCTTATATGATTATTGCAAAAACAGGAGAAAAAATAAATGAATTCAAACATTGTACTTATCGGAATGCCGGGCAGCGGCAAATCTACCTGCGGTGTTGTATCGGCTAAAATGCTGCTTAAAAATTTTTATGATACAGACTTGCTGATTCAAAATCTTGAAGGTAGAAGTTTGCAAGAAATAATTAACACCGACGGTGTGGAATATTTTGCAAAAGCTGAGGAAAGGGCAATTCTTTCCCTTGATTTAAAAGGTACTGTAATTGCAACAGGCGGTTCGGTTGTATATTCAGATAAAGCAATGCAGCATTTAAAAAGTCTTGGAAAGATAATTTATCTTCATTTAAGCTATGATGATATGTGCAAAAGAATAAGCAATCTTGAAACCCGCGGTATAATGCTTCAAGGCGGTGAAACACTTGAAGATATGTATAAAGAGCGTCTTCCTTTATATAATAAATGGGCGCAGGCAGTAATAAATTGCGGGCAAAATACAGTTGAGCAAACCGCAAGGGCAATTGTAAGGGCAAGTAAGTAACAAATAACTTTGCCGCAGTTTAATATAATTTGTGCAAATTATATACTTGAACATCCGGCTTAAAAGTGCTATTATAGTAAAAATATTTTAATAATATAATTTAATACTTGTAAACGGAGGGAATTTAATGAGCGAATACGGTGCAAAATTTGTAAAAGAAGGCTTGACTTTTGATGATGTGCTTCTCATTCCTGCAGAGAGTGATGTAACACCTGATAAAGTTCAGCTTCAAACCAAGCTTACAAAGGATATTACACTTAATATTCCTGTTATGACTGCTGCAATGGATACCGTTACCGAATCAAGAATGGCAATTGCCATTGCAAGAGAAGGCGGTATCGGTGTTATTCATAAAAATATGACCATTGAAGAGCAGGCTGATGAAGTTGATAAAGTAAAGAGAAGTGAAAACGGTGTAATTACAAATCCGTTTTTCCTTTCACCAAATCACCTTGCAAGTGATGCTGAAGAACTTATGAATAAATATCGCATAAGCGGTGTGCCTATCTGTGAAGATGATGGTACTCTTGTTGGTATTCTTACTAACCGTGATATGCGCTTTATGACTGATTACAGCGTTAAAATTTCTGAAGTTATGACTCCGAAATCACAGCTTGTTACAGCACCTAAGGGTACAACTCTTGAAGAGGCTAAAAAAGTACTTATGGGTTCTAAAGTTGAAAAGCTTCCGCTTGTTGATGAAAACGGTAAGCTTTCGGGTCTTGTTACAATTAAAGATATTGAAAAGAGTGTTAAGTATCCTAACACAGCAAGGGATAAAAAAGGCAGACTTCTTTGCGCCGCTGCATTGGGTGTAACCGATGATGTTCTTATCCGTGCAAAAGCACTTGCAGACGCAGGTGTTGACGCATTTGTTCTTGACTCTGCTCACGGACACAGCCATAATATTATGAAGAGCGTTGAAACAGTCAAAAATGCATTCCCTGAAATTTCACTTATTGCAGGTAATGTTGCTACTGCCGATGCAACAGAGGCACTTATTAAAGCCGGTGCAGATGCAGTTAAGGTTGGTATCGGCCCGGGTTCAATTTGTACAACCCGTGTAGTTGCAGGTATCGGTGTACCGCAAATCACAGCTATTTATGATTCGGCAGAGAGAGCAAATAAATACGGTATTCCTGTAATTGCCGACGGCGGTATCAAATACAGCGGTGAAATTGTTAAGGCTATTGCAGCAGGCGGCTCATGTGTTATGATGGGTTCACTTGTTGCCGGATGTGAGGAATCACCGGGCGAAACAGAAATTTATCAGGGCAGGCAGTTTAAAGTTTATCGCGGTATGGGTTCTCTCGGCGCTATGAATAAGGGAAGTGCAGACAGATACTTCCAAAAGGGTTCAAAGAAATTTGTTCCTGAAGGGGTTGAAGGCCGTGTTCCTTATAAGGGACCTCTCGGTGATACAATTTATCAAATGATGGGCGGTCTTCGTTCAGGTATGGGTTACTGCGGTTGCCATACTATTGAAGAACTTAGAACAAACGCTAAGTTTATCAAAATCACAAGTGCCGGCCTTATTGAATCTCATCCTCATGATATTTCAATTACTAAGGAAGCACCTAACTATTCAGGTTCTTTAAGATAATATAAAATGGGCGATTCGGCATTATTTTGCCTTTTCGCCCATACTATTATTATATCCGATTTTTTATAATGACAAGTAGGTAATCGTATGGCTCAAAAAATCTCTAAATGGAAAAAATTTAAAAGATTTTTAAAACGAAATATGACACCCACATGGGCAAAACATTTTTCATATCAGGTTTTTGCTTTTTTGACAAGCGTTGCAATGATAGTCGGTGTTGCCGATTATGCTGTAACCAAGTCTTATGCTGAAAGGAAGCTTACTTTAATGGATGATTTCACCATTACTGCACATACAGGTGCTTATGATACGGAAATGAACACTATTGATTCTGTTAAAGCCGCAATAAAAAATAAAGCAGAAGTTATTGAACTTGATATTCGCCAACGCCCTGACAAAACTGTTGTTATGAGCCACGATTTAGTTGTTACGAACAATGACGCAACCGAGCTTGAAGAGGCACTTAAGCTTATAAAAGATGTTCCCGATATGAAAATAAATTTTGATATTAAGGAAACCCGTGTGCTTAACTCACTTCATGCACTTTTAGTGGATTATAATCTTATTGACCGTTCATTTTTAACAGGTATTGAAGTCATAAATGTTAAAGCCGTGAAAGAGTCAAACTGCGCAAATATGGATTATTATCTTAATTATACACCGTCAAAATTCAAGGCTTTTTCTGATGATTACAGGCAAAAGATAATCAAGTTGCTTGAAGATACGGGCGCAATAGGTATTAACTGTAACTATAAATTTGCAGGCGGCCAACTTTCAAATCTTTTGCATAAAAAGGGATATAAGCTTTCTGTTTGGACTGTTGATTCACAGCGCAATGCTAAAAAAATGCTTGTAATTAAACCGGATAATATTACAACTAAAAACCCCGAAATGATTAAAGAAGTTATATCAAATTGGGGCAAATAAATTTCAAAAAAATCAAAATTTTTTAAAAACCTGTCGGGAAGTTTTTTCGGGGGCTGACAGGGTTTTGCATTTTATGCGCGGGTGGGGTGGTATCATCATAACACGCAAAGAGAACAGCGGCCGCTGCCTTTGGCCAGGGCGGCGGAGCTGTTCACAGCATGGTGCGGCGATACAAGCCGCCAGCCGGGCAAAGGGACAGCAGGGGCGCACTGCCGGGTACCAACGTACATATCCGCCATTGGCGGCAGGCAGGAGCAGGGGCGTCAAAGCAGGAACAGAACCCGGCGGGGCATGGTGGAGAGAATCCATAATAGCCGCCAGCCATGCAGCGCGGACAGGCATTGGGCTTGAACAGAGAGGGTGATCCCCGCGGGCAGATAAGGCGGGCTGTGCGGGGCTTCCGCTGTGGGCGGAATGGGAAGGAGGCTGACACAATGAAAGAGCGTGTACGTTTTGCTGTGGGAGCAGCTTCGATGGTATTGGCGGCGTGCTGCCTGATGGGCGCGCTGTTTACGGCGTGGCTGCGCTGCGCAGCCGGGGCGGTGACCCAGGCGGCAGGCTGGGCGGTGATGCAGCAGCTGGATTTGAAGGAACAACCGTGGGTGGCTGGTACCGGCCTGCAGGCGGGTGGTACACCGCACCGGGTAACGCTGGCGGTGGAGCCGGGCAGCTTACGGGGCAATGAGGGACTGCTGGATCAGGCTGCCTTGGGCGCACCGCCCGGAACGGAAATAGAACAGCCCGGAGATAAGAGTCAATGAAGCGGGCGGGGATCAGTCTGGCACTGGTGGTGATGCTTCTGCTGGGGGCAGCAGCCCCGGTTCAGGCCCAGGCAGAGGAAACCGGGCTGGCGGCGGAGGCGGAAAGCTTTTACCGGTCGGTTCTGGCAGCGAAAGACCGCGAAACACTGCAAACCTATCTGGACTGCTTTTCGGACCAGCGCCGGGTGGAACTGCGGGCAGAGCTCCCCGCAACGCTGCGGCAGGGGCTGGATACCGTTTTGCAGCAGATGAAACTGCCGTCCATCACCCCGGTAGAGGAGAACACGCAGCAAAAAGAGACCGGCTGGCAGCTGGATGCCAGCACAACCTGGGACGATGCCGCGGGCAGCTACACCCTACGCCTGGAAACCAGCAGCGAAGCGGGCGGGGCAGACGCGGTGATCCGCTATACCCTGGCATCGGAGCTGGATGCCGGCAGTGCGCGGCTGCAATACTGGGCGGTGGACAAGACCCCGCAGGGGTGGAGCCAGACAATGCAGAACTGCCCCAAAGTGGCTGCGGCGCTGGATAACGGGGTGTTGACGGCTTCCGGGTTTGATTTTACAACAGGCAAAAAGCTGGTGGTCCAGCTTGCCGGGCTGCAGCCAGCGCGCGGCAGCAGCTTTGGCGGGCAGGGCATTCCGGTGGGGGAAGGAGGGGTTCTGCAAACCGTACATGAAACCGATTATATGGTGCGATACCCGGCGGTTGGGATGGACCTGCCGCTGAATGCACCGTGCTTCCCGGTAGACCAAACGATACAGGACGGGCAGGCGGTGAACTTTGGCTACATGCTGCGCCCGCCGCACGGGGATAGCAGCGCCCTGCCGGACGGCACAAACAATGCGTGGTGCAACGCAGCCTATACGGTAACGGATGCCAATGGCCAGGTGATGGGGTGCTTCCGCGTGGGGGCCGGGCAGCCCGTTGGCGCCGGGCGGTGGGATGCGCCGCTGCCGCAAATCTGCCCCCAAAGCGATACCCAATATACGGTGACACTGACCCTGACGGCGGTACAGGATGCGGCAGGTTCCGGCCCAAGCGGAACCGCGCAGGCTGCGTGCAGCAGCACAGCCCAGGTATTTGTGCAGCCGTAATCATTTGCAACAGACAAAAGCCCGCACGGCAAAGCAAGCTGCTGTGCGGGCTTTGCGCTGTATTGCGCGGGAAATTATGGTCAGGGTCTGTTTTTGGCGGCAAAAATATGCTACAATAAACACCAAAGCTTTATTTTTATGGATACGGCAAAAGCCAGCAGGGAGGTGTACGGCAATGCCAAACCGAGAAGGCGGATACGGCGGCTACCAGAGCAGCCAGCCGCAGCAGAACAGAATGCCCAGGAAAGTGAACGCGCCCGGCAGCGGCAAGGTACGGCGCGGGGTGGATCCGGCGGGCCTTGGGGCACAGCGCCCCCCGCAGCGGCCCACCCGCCCGGCGCAGCAGCCACCGGAGCCGCCGCGCCGCCGTACAGCGGAACGCCCGGCGGCCCAGCCGCAGCCCGTGCACCGGGCAGCACCCCGCCCGCAGCAGCGGTCGTCCTATTATGCGCAGCAGCCCAACCGGGGCAGCGCGCCGCATCCCCGCCTATGTTGCAAACCGCGCCTGCCGGACCGGCGAGTGATCCTTGCGGGCACAGCGGCGGGCATTCTGCTGTTGGCCGGGGTGATTACCCTGCTGCTGCCAAGCAACAAAGCTGTGGAAAATGTGCCGGTTGGCACAGAGCAGACCGCCCAGGCCGGGCGGCTGGTGGCCCCCGTGCCCTATGCCGACAGCGATGGCTCCGGCAACGGCGGCCCAAGCATTGACTGGGGAACCATTGGCCCGGTGCAGCAGGCCGAAACCTATACTTACACCGCCGCCCCGCAGGCCCCCGACATGGTGCCGGAGTTTGGCCGGGTGAGCACCGATTGGTTTTCCGATGCGGCATTTTTGGGCGATTCTTTGACCGCAGGCATTGCGTATTATGACATTAACGTGGGTGGTGCGCTGGTGCTGGGGTATGAAGGCACCAGCCCCAACCAGATCGTGAACCGCGCCGCACTGAAAAACACCAACGAGGACGATGCCGAGCAGGTTCCGCTGGATATCCTGGCCGAGCAGCAGCCCGCCAAGCTGTACCTGCTGATTGGCACCAACGCACTGGCGGGATTGGGCAATGATGAAGGCTTTTTGGCGTATTACGGCAAACTGCTGGATGAATTGCAAAGCACGCTGCCCAACAGCATGATCTTTGTGCAGTCCATTTTGAACGTGCGGCCCGAAGCACTGGACCAGGCCCCCGGCCTGACCCCCGAGCGCGTGGGCAGCATGAACGATAAAATCAAAGAAATGTGCAAGGAGCGCGGGTTCTATTACCTGAACCTGACCGAAGCCTTTACCGGGGAGGATGGCTACCTGACGGCGGATTATGCCCAGAATGACGGCATCCACCTGACGGTTGCCGGGTACTCCCACTGGATGGACTACCTGTGCACCCATGTGCCGTACAACAAAAACAACCCCTACCAGCAGGGCAGCACCTATTATCTTTCGGACGAACTGCGGCAGCTGATTGCGGACCTGCCGTAAACAAGATATGTGAGGAAAAGGAATGCCAAACCCATATAACCCGAACCCCTATAACGAAGACCAGGACCGTGCGCGGCAGCAGCCGCTGTATGACCAGCCCGGCGGCCTCCGGCAAGACGCCAGCCAGGAATACCACAAAGGGGATGGTGTGTTCCAAATCCCCTGGTGGGTGATCGTAATCACATTCTGCTTTGCGGCGTGGCCGATTGGCGTTGCAATGATGATCATCAACCATCTGCTGCGAATGGGCAAAATCTCTGCGCCGCAGAGCTGGAGCCAGAACAACCGGCAGACCAGCCAGCCGTACACCGCCCGCCCCATCTATGCGGACCCGCAGAAAGCGGAAAAGATGCGCCGGGATGCCCAGCGCGTGGTGCAGAGAGCGGAAGAAGCCGCGCACAAAGCCGAGAAGCGGGTCGAGATCTACCAGAACGCGGACCGCGCACAGGCGTATGACCCGGAGCAGACCGCCCGCCAGAATGAGCGCGGCCGCAAGGATAAAGGTGAGGGCTGGAGCGTTGCCCTGACGGTTCTGGGCGTGATTTTTTCCATTGCCATGGTGGCCAACCTGCCGGAAGCCGTGTATTGGCTGCCGGAAGCCCTTACGCAGGGCGGCAGTTACTGGACCTGGCTGTTCCAGGATCTTGCGGGCAGCGTGACCCTGTTGTTTGCGGGCGCGGGCTTCCTGTTTGCCGGGTGGAAGCTGCGCACCGGCCGCCGCATGCGCAAAAAGATCAGTAACATTGTTGGCAGCGCCCCCTACATGAAAATTCAGGAGATCGCGGATGCCATTCCCTGCAATTACGCCAAGTGCTGCAAGCACCTGGAAAACTGCATTGACAAGGGCGTGTTTGGAGAAAGCGCCTACCTGGATATGCGCACCGGTACCCTGGTGGTACGCGGCGCACCGCCCGCTCCGCAGCCTGCCCCCGCGGCAGCCCCAAAAGCCCAGCCGGAAAAAGCAAAGGCGCAGGACAATTATGCCCAGATTCTGAACCAGCTGCGGGCCTTGAATGATGCCATCCCCGGCGAGGAAATGTCCGATAAGATCAGCCGGTTGGAAGCGGTCAGCGCCAAAATTTTTGCCCAGGCCAAGCAGAACCCGGACAAGCTGCCGCAGATGCGCAAGTTCATGGATTACTATCTGCCCACGGCCCTGAAGCTGCTCAAAACGTATGCCGAGCTGGATGCCCAGGGCGTGGAGGGGGAGAACATCCGCGAGTCCAAACAGCGCATTGAACAGGTGATGGATACCCTTGTGACCGCCTTTGAAGCCCAGCTGGACCGCCTGTTTGAGGATGACGCGCTGGATGTTTCGACTGACATTGATGTGATGGAAAACATGCTGCGTGCCGATGGCCTGACCGGAAACACCGGGAACAGCCCGAAATTGCAGCTGTAAGCCAGCAAAGAAAAGCAAAAAGCAAACCCAACATTCAACAAAAGCCATGCCGCTTTGTGGAAAACCCACGGCGGCATGGCTTTTGTATTTATGGTTGATCGTTTCAGAGAATGGCAAAATTTTTACATGCTGGCGGCAACCGCGGCGGCGCAGGCTTCCAGTTCGGCATCCTGGGTGGCGGTCAGGCGGCCGCGCACCGTTACCTTGGCATCCAGCACGGTGCAATTCTTCAGCTCGCCGATTTTGGCGGCCATCAGCTTGGCGGACATCGGGGCCCAGCTGCCGTTTTCCACCAGGGCAAAGGTGCGGTCGTGCAGGCTCAGGGCTTTCAGGTCCTCCAGCAGGTTGGCGGCGGGCAGGTAAATGCCGCCGTTGTAGGTGGGGGCGGCCAGCACAATGGTGGATGCGCGCCAGCACTCGGCAACGGCTTCGCTGTTGTCAATGCAGGAAAGGTCATGCACAGCAACCTTTACGCCCTTGGCGGCAACTTTGGCGGCCAGGGCGTTGGCGGCGCTTGCGGTGTTGCCGTACATGCTGCCGTACAGCACAACAACCGCCTTTTCTTCGGGTTCGCAGCGGCTCCACAGGTCATACTTGCCAATGAACCAGCCCAGGTTCTTGCGCCACACGGGACCGTGCAGCGGGGCAATGGTCTCGATGGGCAGGGTGGCGGCCTTTTTCAGCACAGCCTGCACCTGCACGCCGTACTTGCCCACAATGTTGGTGTAGTAGCGGCGGGCATCGTCCAGCCATTTGCCGGCAAAGTCTACCTCATCAGCGAACAGGGCACCCTCCAGGGCACCAAAGGTGCCAAAAGCATCGGCGCTGAACAGGGTACCGGTGGTGGTGTCAAAGGTCATCATCACTTCCGGCCAGTGTACCATGGGGGCCATCACAAAGGTCAGCTTGTGTTTTCCCAGGTCCAGCGTGTCGCCCTCTTTTACCACCAGGGCATCGTCAATGGCGGCGTTGTCCGTGGGAAAGTACATTTTCAGCATGGGCAGGGTTTTGGCGTTCACCACCAGGCGCAGATCCGGCCAGCGCACCAGCACGGCTTCGATCATGGCGGCGTGGTCCGGCTCCATGTGGTCCACAATCAGATAGTCCAGCTTGCGGCCATCCAGGGCGGCGGCAACGTTCTCCAGGAACTGTGCGCCAACGCTGGCATCGGCGGTGTCCAGCAGGGCGGTTTTTTCATCCAGAATCACATAGGCGTTGTAGCTGACGCCGCGCGGAATGGGAAACAGGTTTTCAAACTTTGCCAGGCGGCGGTCACTTGCGCCGACATAAATTGTATTTTCGGATACAGTCTGAATGCTTTGCATGAATATTCCTCCGTATCAGTAGAAATAGTGAAAAATATTTTGAATGATTAGGACACAGTAAAACTTTGCTGAGGATAGAATACCACATTTTGGGGCGTACTGCAAGATGAAACGGGGGCTTTTTGATGGGATGTGTGGTGATTTGAGGGGCGGGAGTTTGTGGGG
>ERZ1106963.2336-NODE-2336-length-19089-cov-7.976621_pt1 | contig 19089 bp, 19 predicted proteins | sample MGYA00403681_ERZ1106963 | MGnify/ENA primary metagenome ERZ1106963 (study PRJEB35170, sample SAMEA104062407) | human gut metagenome | biome: human gut; feature: human-associated habitat; material: faeces | place: Denmark | collected 2012-05-03 ...
GGCGGGCGCTCGTTTTATATCGCGCGAACCTCAATATGATAGCTGTTTAAGCCGCAGGTCGCGTATTCGACCTCGATGGAGTACGAGAGGTCAAAAATACCGCCGTGCTCGTTCATGAGGACGGCAAGGCTCTTCGTCTGCACGCGCAGCATCAGCGCGCCCGGCCCCGCCTCGTAGAGAGAATCGTCGATTCTCCCGAGCTCGAAGACCATCTCGGAGTTCACCTTGCCGACTCTTCGCAGCGTGACCTTCTTTTCCTCTTCGATCGTGAACGTCGTCACAACGCCCTCGAGGCCTGTCATCTGCGTCTCCACGTAGGAAAAGCGGATGTAGCCCGGCTCATAGCAGTACGAGCCCTCGGTCACCAGCTGGATGCTTTCAGATTCCTCGCCCTCGAGCTGCTGCGTGCCGGTAATGGAAATCAGTGCCGATTGTACCATGCTATTCCTCCAATGCAAGCGCGATGAGATTGTCGATCAGCTCCGGGTATTCGATGCCGCTTGCCGCAAAGAGCCTCGGGTACATCGAAATCGACGTAAAGCCCGGAATGGTATTGATCTCATTGAACACAACTTCCTGATCGTCCCGCCGGACAAAGAAGTCCACCCGCGCCAATCCCCGGCACTCCATTGCCCGGTAGACCTTCACCGCCGTCTCGCGGAGAAGCTCTGAAACGGCCTCATCGATGCGCGCGGGCACATAGAAGCTCGCACTGCTGGACAAATATTTTGCCTCGTAGTCGTAAAATTCCGCACCCGCGTCAATTTCGCCGCAGACGGACGCGCAGGGGCTCTCATTGCCAAGCACGGCCACCTCAATTTCCTGCCCGTCGATGAATTCCTCGACAAGCGCTTTATTGCCGTAGCGGAGCGCATCCGTCACGGCCTGCTCCAGATCTTCGCGGCACTTCGCCTTGGAAATGCCGACCGACGAGCCGGTTCCGGCGGGCTTGACGAAGACAGGATAGGAAAACGCAGCCTCGATCTCTTCTATGCAGGCCGCCTGCTTCCGGCTCCAGCGCTGCTTCGGGATGACCCGCCAGTCCGCCTGCCGGATGCCCGCCTGCCGGATCAGAAGCTTTGTTATACTCTTGTCCATGCACGCGCTCGAGGCCGCCACGCCGGAGCCCACAAAGGGCAGCCCTGCGATCTGCAAGAGCCCCTGCAAGGAGCCGTCTTCGCCGTTTTCTCCGTGGATGAGCGGAAAGACCACATCGATGCGCTCTCGCACCACGCAGTCGTTTTCAAAGCTCAAAAGTCCCTGACCGCGCACGGGCGAGAGCGCCGCCTTCCGGTTCAGCTCGCAGCTTTCCCACGCGCCGGACGGCAGCATCGAATAGTCCCTGCCGCCAAATAATATCCATTCCCCGCTTCTTGTGATCCCAACGGGAAAGACGTTATATTTCTCCTGATCGATGTTGTTCAGCACCGACTCCGCCGAGCGGAGCGAAACCTCGTGCTCCGGCGAAACGCCGCCGAACAGAATGCAAACGCTAAGTTTTCTCAAGCTCAATCCTCATTTCCGGCGGCGTGCCGCCCTTGTCAACTGACGTTACCCTATCATATGCCAAAAGCATCAAGAACACAAGGACTTTTTTACACATAACCGTGATTTTAACAGTGGAAATTCCCATGCAATGTGTATATAATGAGAGTAGAACGCTACAGTTAGGAGGCGGGTTTATGCAGCTTGAATTGTCGAAGAAGGAGTTTCGCCGGCTTCTGGATATGGTCTACATCGGAAACTGGATTCTCAACTCAACGCGCGGCGACGACCGGATTGCCGACTACGATCAGGTGGAATCCAAGCTTTTCGCCCTCTGCCGCGAAAACGGCATGCCCTCGCTCGTCGAACGATGGAATGGAGAAGATGTTCCCTCGCGCGCATTTTCCGACGGCGGCATCCACGAAGCAATTGCGGATTACGAAGACACGGTCTTCTATGAGATTCTGGCCGAGGAGCTTGCCCGGCGCGATATGGACTATCAGCCGGTATCCAACGAAAACTACGACGCGCTGGTCTCCCGGATGGACGATTACATCGCGGAGTTTGAGGCCCACGGGACCGATAATATCTCAATTCCCACAATGGACGAATAAGTAACAAGCCAGACGCGTAGCGTCTGGCTTCCGTTCTGCCCAGAATACCGCAGGACCCTCTTCAGAGCGGCTTCTCGCGAAGAAGTCCATGGTACGGGCCGTCTTGTGCAGGTACCGCAGAGAAAATAGCCCTGCGCCTCGTACCACGCGTTCAGCCGCATGTTATCGTCCGCGCAATCGAGCCGCATGCTCTCCATGCTGCGCGAGCTTGCAAGCTTCCGCGCCTCGCGCAAAATCGCTTTTCCCGCGCCGGAAGCGCCAATCGCCGTCACGAGATTGTGGACGTACCACGCCCGCCCCGAAGGCCGCCCGTTCCAGCGCTCGTCCTCCGGCAAAAGCACCACTGCGCCCAGGAGCGCACCGTTTTCACCCTCGAGCACAAAAAGAAGCCCGCGCCGCTGCATATCCGCATAGTCGTCCGGCGGATACACCCTAGATAATCCGTGTCGCTCCACTGGTAGATGCCAACCTCGCTCATCCATGCAGCATGCGCCGCATAGAGCGCGAAAATTTTCTCCAGCGCATCTTGTCTTGCCAATCGAAGCTCCCACATACTGCCCCCTCCTGTTTTTTCCGATGATAGCAGAGTCTATCCAAAAATGCAAGCGTGACAAAAGCCCCCGTGCGCCAATCGCGACGCACGAGGGCTTCCGTCTTTTTATCGGCCCGGGCTCAATGCCCGCAGCCACCATGGCACGAGCCGTGCATGGAGCAATGGCCGCAGTCACATCCGCAGGAGTTCTTTCCGTCACGCTTCTGCCGGATCAGATACTTAATAATGGAGATTACAATTACGATTAAGAGGGAGGAGATCAGAATGGTTGCAAGGTTATCAAGAATCCAGCTTATCATAACGTATCACACTCCTTAGGATGACACTGGGTAAGATAATCGCTGCTTAGACCTTCAGCTTGGTAGCTTCCTTGTAGGGCTTGACGAGCATGTAGACGATGAAGCCCAGGCAGATGACAGCCGCAATCAGACCAAGCACATTGACGTTGCCGGTGAACAGGCCGCCGAACTGGTTGATCATCAGCGCAACGATGTAAGCAAAGCCGCACTGATAGCCGATGGCAAACCACGTCCACTTTGCGTTGTTCATCTCGCGCTTGATCGCGCCGATGGCCGCGAAGCAAGGAGCGCACAGCAGGTTAAAGACCAGGAATGAGTAGCCGGTGATGCCGTTGAAGGCATTGCCGATGGCCTGATAGACCGAGCCGTCGCCGCCGCCGTAGAGGATGCCCATCGTGCCGACGATGTTCTCCTTTGCGACAAGGCCCGTGATGGAGGCGACGACTGCCTGCCAGTTGCCCCAGCCGAGCGGAGCGAAGATCCAGGCGATCGCGGAGCCGATGTGGCCGAGGATGGAGTAGTCGATTTCGCTCTCGTCGAGCATACGGAACGCGCCGTCAACCCAGCCGAAGTAGGTGGTGAACCAGACAAAGATCGTGGAAAGAAGGATGATCGTACCGGCCTTCTTGATGAACGACCAGCCGCGCTCCCACATGCTGCGGAGAACGTTGCCAAGCGTCGGCCAGTGGTAAGCGGGGAGCTCCATAACGAACGGAGCCGGCTCGCCGGAGAACATCTTGGTCTTCTTCAGCATGATACCGGAGCAGATGATCGCAGCCATGCCGATGAAGTACGCGGAGGTGGAGACCCATGCGCTGCCGCCAAACAGAGCGCCCGCGATCATCGCGATGAACGGAACCTTCGCGCCGCAGGGGATAAAGGTGGTGGTCATGATCGTCATCCGGCGGTCACGTTCATTTTCGATCGTACGCGAGGCCATAACGCCCGGGATGCCGCAGCCGGTGCCAATTAACATCGGGATGAAGGACTTACCGGAAAGGCCGAACTTGCGGAAAATACGGTCGAGAACGAAGGCGATACGGGCCATGTAGCCGCAGGCCTCGAGGAACGCGAGAAGCAGGAACAGAACGAGCATCTGCGGCACAAAGCCGAGCACCGCGCCGACACCGGCAACGATACCGTCAAGGATCAGGCCGCTCAGCCAGTCCGCCGCGCCGGCAGCTTCGAGGGCATTGCCAATGAGAACCGGAACGCCGGGGACCCAAACGCCATAATTAGCGGGGTCGGGCTCGTCAAAGCCGTTTTCTTCGAAGTAGCTCACAGCGTCGAGATAGGACATCTGCACAACGTCTTCGTTTTCTTCTTCGCTTGCGGGAACTTCGGAGTAGTAGACCGTCATATCGCTGATGGCGAGGGTTTCCTCGTCTTCAACCTCGATGGTTGCGGTCTCAGAATCGGGCGTAACCGCCTTCATGTCGGCCAGAGCTGCGTCAGCGTCGAAGTCTTCGGCTTCGGTGTCGAGCTCATAGTAGCCGCTGACAGCGTCGCTTGCTGCTGCATATTCATCGGATGCGTCTGCATAAGCGGAGGAGCCGAGGCCGAGCAGGTGCCAGCCGTCGCCGAACAGGCCGTCGTTTGCCCAGTCGGTCGCGGCCGAGCCAACGGTAACCATGGAGATGTAGTAAACCAGGAACATGACGACCGCGAAGATCGGAAGACCCAGCCAGCGGTTGGTGACGACCTTATCGATCTTATCAGAGGTGGACAGGCCGCCCACATTCTTTTTCTTGTAGCAGTTCTTGATGAGCTCTGCGATGTAGACGTAGCGCTCGTTGGTGATGATGGACTCGGCGTCGTCGTCGAGCTCTTTTTCCGCCGCCTTGATGTCCTGCTCGACATGCGCCATCACGTCGGCCGGAATCTTCAGCTGCTCAAGCACCTTGTCGTCGCGCTCGAAGACCTTGATGGCGAACCAGCGCTGCTGCTCTTCGGGCTTGTCGTGGACAACGGCCTCTTCGATGTGGGCAATCGCGTGCTCCACGGGGCCGGAGAAGGTGTGCATCGGGACGGTCTTGGTGCTCTTGGCAGCCTTGACGGCGGCCTCGGCAGCTTCCATGATGCCCGTGCCCTTCAGGGCGGAGATCTCAATGATCTCGCAGCCAAGCTCACGGCTGAGCTCTGCGGTGTTGATCTTGTCGCCGTTCTTGCGGACAACGTCCATCATGTTGATGGCGATGACGACCGGAATTCCGAGCTCGGTCAGCTGGGTCGTTAAGTACAGGTTCCGTTCGAGGTTCGTGCCGTCGATGATGTTGAGGATGGCGTCGGGGCGCTCGGTAATCAGATAGTTACGGGCGACGACTTCCTCGAGGGTGTACGGGGAAAGGGAGTAGATACCGGGAAGGTCCATGATGATGACGTCGTCATGCTTCTTGAGCTTACCTTCCTTCTTTTCGACCGTGACGCCCGGCCAGTTGCCGACGAACTGGTTCGAACCCGTCAGCGCGTTGAACAGCGTTGTTTTACCGCAGTTCGGGTTGCCCGCAAGGGCAATTTTAATTTGCTTTTCCATGTCACTTCTCCTCCTTGTTTCAGCGCTCTAATTAAAATTAGAGCCATCAAACAAGCATTCAAAAAAAATTAATTTCACAAAACCAGCGGAATTGCACAAGAATCTGTGTGTTGCATGCGCCGTCAGATTTTTCGTCAGGCAAGTAAAAGCCGCAGGCAATCCTTTCGGATTGGCGAGGATTTTTACGCAGCATGGCGGAAAAGCTGCAAGCAGGCAGCGCGCAGAGGCTTGGGCATTGCCGCCAAAAATTCACTCGACCACGATCATTTCGGTATCCGCTTTGCGGAGCGAAAGCTCGTAGCCGCGGACGGTGACCTCCATGGGGTCTCCGAGAGGCGCGACCTTACGGACGAACACTTCCGTGCCCTTCGTGATACCCATGTCCATGATGCGGCGCTTGACAGGACCTTCGCCTGTCAGCTTCACAACCTTGACGGTTTCGCCGATTTTGGCGTCTTTCAATGTTTTCATACCTCTGTCTCCTTTTCTAACGCCCGTGTGGGCGCTTGATCGATTAAACCATGATCTTGCGCGCCATTTCCTCGCTGATCGCGACGCGCGCCTCTTTGACCTTGACGATGACGTTGCCATTCAGGGAGGAGACGACAGTGACCGTGCCGCCGGCCACAAAGCCCAAATCCTCGAGGTGCTTTTTCACCTCCGGCGAGCCTCCGACCTTGTGAATCATCTGTTCTTCTCCGATATTTGCCAGTGTCAACGGCAGCATATCCAACACCTCGCTGTCCCGGTTAGCCACAACTAACCGCTGTTCTAAAAAACAATCCGGGTCTCTGCCCATGGCAAGCCACAGGTTAAGCTCCCCTAACCAGCCCATAGTTTAGCATCTCTAACCCCTGTTGTCAAGTCCTTTTTCCGCTCTTTTTTCCTCGTTTTTTCCATACTGCTTCTCCTCTTGACTTCTGCCTACCCTCGCGGTATGATATCGGCAGAGAAAGTCCCGGCGGACTTGTCTTTTCGCCCCGGCAGTTAGTCTCATCTAACCGCAAGGCCGCCGCGAACACACAGGAGGTTATTTTATGTATCAGATCACCCTTAAAATTGACGGCATGGCCTGCTCCATGTGTGAAAGCCATGTCTGCGACACCATCCGCAACCAATTCAAGGTCAAAAAGGTCTCCGCGTCGCACGCGAAGGGCGAGGCCGTCATCGTGAGCGAGACAGAGCTTTCCGAGGCTGAGCTCAAAGCCGCGCTCGACCCCACGGGCTATAAGCTGCTCGGATACGCTTGCGAGCCGTATGAAAAAAAGGGCGGGCTGTTCTCCATTTTTAAAAAGTAAAAACGTTTTTTGCAAGCGCCGGATGCAGGGCTCCCTGTGTCCGGCATTTTTTCTGCCCATTTTACAGTTTTACATTGATTTTACAAAACCTCGCTTTTCTATTTTACGCGCGGGCGGTATCCTGTTTGGCGTAAGGACAAGATATCCAAAGAAATTAAAACATGAAATGTAAGGAGATTTCAAATCATGAAAAAGTTGATCAGCATTGCACTTGCAGTATTGTGCGTCGCGGCCATGTTCACCGGCTGCGCGAAGAAGCTTTCCGGTCAGGTCGCGACCGACGGCTCGACCTCGATGGAAAAGGTCATCGGCGCGCTCGGCGAGTCGTTCATGTCCGCAAACTCTGGCGTTACCTTCACCTACAACCCCACCGGCTCCGGCTCTGGCATCAAGGCCGTGCAGGAAGGCCGCTGCGACATCGGTCTTTCCAGCCGCGCGCTGAAGGATGAGGAGACCGCTTCCGGCCTCGTCGGAACGACCGTCGCGCTCGACGGCATCGCCATCATCGTAAACCCCGAGAACCCCGTTTCCGATTTGTCTGTTGAGCAGATCGCTTCGATCTACACCGGCGAGATCACCAACTGGAAGGATGTCGGCGGCAACGACGCGGAGATCGTCCTGATCGGCCGCGAGGCCGGTTCCGGCACAAGAGACGGCTTTGAGTCCATTACCGGCACAACCGACGCCTGCCAGTACCGTCAGGAGCTGACCTCCACCGGCGACGTCATCACCACCGTCTCCCAGAACCCCGACGCGATCGGCTACGCTTCCCTCTCCTCTGTCAAAGACACGGTTAAAGCTGTCACGGTCGGCGGCGTTGCTCCCACCGAGGACACCGTGAAGGACGGCAGCTACGTCATCCAGAGACCGTTCGTTCTCGTCACCAAGGACGGCACGAAGCTCTCCGAGGCGGCCCAGAAGTTCTTCGACTACGCGCTCTCGAGCGAGGCCGCTCCCATCATCGCGGCTGCCGGTGCTGTCGCGGCGAACTAAGACAAACGCAAACAGGCGGCCGGGAAACTGGCCGCTTCTTTGCCGGTTTAAAAGAGGACAAGTAATTTATGAAACAATATCAAAAAAAGCAGGCGCTCGAGCGTGTCATCCACGGCGTGTTTCTGCTGCTGGGGCTTGTGACCGTTGGCTGCGTGCTGCTCATCACGATCTATCTGATTGTCTCCGGCATTCCCGCCATCCGGAAAATCGGCCTTGTCCCCTTCCTGTTCGGAAAGGTCTGGGCTTCCACCTCGAAAACGAACCCGCAATACGGCATTCTGCCATTCATTCTGACGAGCGTCTACGGCACGGCGGGCGCGATTGTGCTGGGCGTTCCGATCGGATTTTTTACCGCTGTCTATCTCGCGAAGCTCGCCCCGCCGCGGCTCAAGAGCGTCCTGTCGTCGGCTGTGAGCCTGCTGTCCGGCATTCCGTCGGTCGTCTACGGCCTTGTCGGCATGCTGGTTTTGGTTCCCGGTATCCGCAAGCTCTTTCATATCCCGGACGGCGCGAGCCTGCTTGCGGCCATCATCGTGCTTGCCATCATGATCCTGCCGTCCATCATCAAGGTTTCTGTCACTGCGCTCGAGGCAGTGCCCAGAGAGTATGAGGACGCGTCTTTGGCGCTCGGCGCAACGCCGGTAGAGACGTATCTGCGCGTCTCGGTCCCGGCAGCCAGAAGCGGCATTGCGGCGGCAGTCGTTCTCGGCGTGGGCAGAGCCATCGGTGAGGCCATGGCCGTCATGATGGTCTCGGGCAATGCGCCGAATCTTCCCACATCTCTTTTTGAAAGCGTACGCTTTTTGACCACCGCCGTTGCCAGCGAAATGTCCTACTCCTCGGGTCTTCAGCAGCAGGCGCTGTTCTCCATCGCGCTGGTGCTGTTCCTGTTCATTCTGCTGATCAACGCGACGCTCAACTTCTTCTTAAAGCGCGGCAAGGAGGCATAAGATGAAACATAAAACACTCTCTTCCTCCCGAAAAGCCTACGTCGGCTGCATGAAGGCGCTCATGTACCTCTGCGCGGGGCTGACGGGCGCGCTGGTTTTGTTTCTGGTCGGCTACGTGCTCGTAAAGGGTCTTCCCAACATCACATGGGAGCTTCTTTCTACGTCGCCGAGCTATCTGACGGAGCGCATCGGCATTCTGCCGGATCTCATGAATACCATTTATATTGTGCTCGCGACGATCATCATCGTTCTTCCTCTGGGCGTGGGCGCGGCCATTTATCTCACGGAGTACGCAAAAAACAAAAAGCTCGTCGCCATCATCGAATACGCCGCCGAAACCCTCTCCGGCATTCCCTCAATCATCTACGGCCTTGCCGGTATGCTGATCTTCTGCGAGGTGCTCGGCATGGGAACGTCTCTTCTCGCGGGCGCTCTGACGCTTGCCGTCATGAACCTGCCGACGATCCTTCGCACGACGCAGGAGAGCCTCAAGACCGTTCCCCAGAGCTACCGCGAAGGTGCGTTCGGACTTGGCGCGGGCAAGTGGCGCGTGGTGCGCACGGTGGTGCTCCCCGGCTGCATCGACGGCGTGATCACAGGCTGCATCCTGAGCGTCGGCCGCATTTTAGGAGAATCCGCCGCGCTTTTGTTCACCGCCGGCTTTGCCCACGCGCTGCACGGAATTTTTGACGGCTTATCGAGTCCCGGCGCAACGCTCACCGTCGCCCTTTATGTCTACGCAAAAGAAGAGGGCGAGTTTGCTGTTGCCTTTGCCATCGCAGCGATTTTGATGCTGCTGACGCTCGCTATCAATCTCGCCGCCGAGTTTGTTGCCCGGCACTTCCAGAAGAAAAAAGCACTGTAAATTCCGAAATATATTCCGCCGCTCTTGCTATGGCGGCAGATTTTTGACATAATAGGAGAAAGGAACGAAATATGCCAGCTATCTTATCTGCGCATGACCTGAGCCTCTGGTACGGGGCGCATCAGGCGCTGCACAACATCAGCATCGACATCCCCGAGAAAAGCATCACCGCACTCATCGGTCCCTCCGGCTGCGGCAAGTCTACGTTTTTAAAGACGCTCAACCGGATGAACGACCTCGTGAGCGGCGTAAAAATCACGGGCGAGGTCACCTACGAGGGGGAAAACATCTACGATCCTTCGGTCGACGTGAACGAGCTTCGCAAGAGCATCGGCATGGTCTTCCAGAAGCCGAACCCCTTCCCCATGAGCATCTACGACAACATCGCCTACGGCCCGAGAACGCACGGCATCCGCAACAAGGCAAAGCTTGACGACATCGTAGAAAAATCTCTGCGCGGCGCGGCCATCTGGGACGAGGTCAAGGACCGGCTCAAGAAAAATGCGCTCGGCCTCTCCGGCGGCCAGCAGCAGAGGCTTTGCATCGCGCGGGCGCTCGCCGTCGAGCCGAAGGTGCTTTTGATGGACGAGCCGACCAGCGCACTCGACCCCATTTCCACCTCCAAAATCGAAGACCTTGCCACGCAGCTGCGCGAGCAGTACACGATCGTCATCGTGACCCACAACATGCAGCAGGCCGTCCGTATTTCGGACACCACCGCGTTTTTCCTGCTCGGCGAGCTCGTGGAGTACGGCCAGACAGAGCAAATGTTCTCCCAGCCGCAGGACAAACGCACCGAGGATTACATCACAGGGAGGTTTGGATGATGAGAAACCGGTTTGATGAACAGCTGAACGTACTCAGCAGCGAAATGATCCGCATGGGCGCTCTATGCGAGGAGGTCATCGCGCTGGCCGCCAAGGCGCTTGGAGACGGCGACGCGTCGCTCGCGAAAAAGGTTGCGCCGCTTGACGCGGAAATTGACGAAAAGGAGCGCTCGATTGAAACGCTCTGCCTGCGGCTTTTACTTCAGCAGCAGCCCGTCGCGCGCGACCTGCGCCAGATCTCGGCAGCTCTGAAAATGGTCACGGACATGGAGCGCATCGGCGATCAGGCCGAGGACATCGCGGAGATCGTCCTGTTTCTGAACGGACGGCAGAGCGAACACGACGGCCTTCTTCAGCAGATGGCGCGCGCGGCCATCACGATGGTCACAAACAGCGTCGACGCGTTTGTGAAGCGTGATCTTCGCCTTGCCGAATGGGTCGAGCGCGCGGATGATACGGTCGACCGCTACTTTGACGAGGTCAAGCAGTCTCTCATTGAGAAAATTTCCAAGCATCCGGAGGACGGGGCGTATTTCCTCGACTGCCTGATGATTGCCAAATACTTTGAACGCATCGCCGACCACGCGGTGAACATCGCCCAGTGGGTGGTCTTCTCGGTGACCGGCGTACACAAGGAGGGAGAAACATGATCTGGTGTGTGGAAGACGACGCCAGCATCCGCGACATTGAGGTCTACGCCCTGCAATCGACCGGCTTTGAGGCCAGAGGCTTTGAGGACGGGCAGGCATTCTGGAACGCCTTGCAGGAGGAAATGCCCGAGCTTGTCGTGCTCGACGTGATGCTTCCAGGACTCGACGGCATCGAGCTTCTGCGCCGGATGAAGTCCGCCCCTGCTCTTTCCAGCATCCCCGTCGTCATGGCGACGGCCAAGGGCGCGGAATACGATAAAATTCAGGGCTTAGACTTGGGCGCGGACTACTATCTCACAAAGCCCTTCGGGGTCATGGAGCTTGTCTCCTGCGTGAAGGCGGTCCTTCGCCGCTGCCAGATGCAAGCACCTGCGCATCTTTTGCAGAGCGGCGGCATTTCGGTCGACCTCGACGCGCACACCGTCACGGCAAATGGGCAGCGCGTGGAGCTGACCTTCAAGGAATTTGAGCTGCTGCGCCTGTTTTTGCAGCATCCCGGCATGGCCTTCACGCGCGACCAGCTCATGGAAAAGGTCTGGGGCACGGATTACTATGGCGAAACGCGCACGATTGACATGCACATCCGGACGCTGCGGCAAAAGCTTGGCCCCTGCGGCGAGCACATTGCCACCGTGCGCGGTGTGGGCTACCGATGGGAGGGCTCGAAATGACAAAGAAAATCTTCCGCTCGACGCTGCTTGTCGCCGTGTGCGCGCTGCTGGCAAGCCTCGTGCTCGTCATGGGCTGCCTGTACGATTACTTTGCAGGTCTCCAGTCCCAGGCGCTGCGTGATGAGCTGACCTTAGCGGCCTCCGGCGTATCGCAAGGCGGCGAAACATATCTTGATACGATCGACTCGAACCGCTACCGCCTGACGTGGATCGCGCCGGACGGCACGGTGCTTTACGATACGCAGGCAGACGCAAGCACGATGGAGAACCATGCCTCGCGCGAGGAAGTGCAGCAGGCGCTCACCACCGGCGAGGGCGAAAGCAGCCGGTATTCGCAGACGCTTCTTGAAAAGACGATCTACGTCGCAAGGCGTATGGACGACGGGAGCGTGCTCCGTATCTGCGTTTCTCAGCAGACGCTCGCGGTGCTGCTGCTTGGCATGCTTCAGCCGGTGCTGGTCATTTTGCTCGCCGCCGTGATTTTCAGCGCGCTTCTGGCTAAAAGGCTCTCCCGCCGCATTGTCGAGCCGCTCAACGCCATCGATCTCGATCACCCGCTCGATGCGAAGGCCTACGATGAGATTGCCCCGCTGCTCGGCCGGATTAACCGCCAGCATGAGCAAATCGACGATCAGCTGCGAGAATTGCAGCGCAAGACCGACGAGTTCACCCACATCACGCAGAGCATGCCCGAGGGTCTCGTGCTGCTCGACAATAAGAACGTCATTCTGAGCATCAACCCTTCGGCAAGTAAGCTTTTCAGCGCGCAGGAAGGCTGCGTCGGGCAGAGCTTCCTGACGCTCGACCGGAGCACCGACGTTTCTCAAGCCATCGACCGCGCGCGCGAAACGGGTCATTGCGAGACCCGCGTCGAGCTCTCCGGGCGCATCTATCAGTTCGACATCAGCCGCATCGAGTCCGCGGGCGAAAAAATCGGAGCCGTTCTTCTTTGCTTCGACATTACCGAGCGCGAAACCGCCGAGCAGGCGCGCCGCGAATTTACCGCAAACGTGTCGCACGAGCTCAAAACGCCGCTTCAGGGCATCATCGGAAGCGCCGAGCTCATTGAAAACGGCATGGTCAAGCCCGAGGATATGCCGCGCTTCATCGGCCACATCCGTACAGAAGCCCAGCGTCTGGTGGCGCTGATCGCCGACATCATCCGCCTGTCGCAGTTAGACGAGGGCGTGGAGATGCCGAAGGAAAATGTGGAGATTCTGTCGCTTGCGGGCGAGGTCGCGGAAGATCTCCGCGCGGCGGCGGATAAAGCCTCCGTCACCATCACAACAGACGGCCAGAGCAGCATTGTCTTTGGCGTGCGCAGGCTCCTGTACGAGATGCTCTACAATCTCTGCGACAATGCCATCAAATACAACCGCCCCGGCGGAAGCGTCCGCATCCACGTAGAAAACCGCGAGCAGGAAGCCGCCATCTCGATTCTTGATACCGGCATCGGCATTGCACCCGAGCACCAGAGCCGGATCTTTGAGCGCTTCTACCGCGTCGATAAGAGCCACTCCAAGGCCTCCGGCGGCACGGGACTCGGCCTGTCCATCGTCAAGCACGCGGCCATGTACCACGGCGGCAAGGTCGCCCTCGAGAGCGAACCCGGCCGCGGCACCGAGATCCGCGTCACGCTTCCCAAAGAGCACTGAGTACCCCCACTCCAACCCCCGCGAGCTGTAAAATTTGCAGTTTGCGGGAGTTTTTTGCGATTTTACACGGATTTTACGATTTTACGCTTTCCAACTTTACAAACGCAGGATATCATGTAAACTGTAAAAAGAAAGAAAACTTACAAAACAAAATGAAAGATTGAAGGAGGAATGATATGGATAACATGAATTTGGAAAACAAGGAAGAATTACAGCAGAAGCTTGAGACGCTGCGCGCGAAGGACGGCTTCATCTGCGACATGGACGGCGTGATCTATCACGGGAACCGGCTGCTGCCGGGGGTCAAGGAATTTGTCGACTGGCTCTATCGGGAGAACAAGCACTTCTTGTTCCTGACGAACTCGTCGGAGCGCTCGCCGAAGGAATTGCAGCAGAAGCTGGGCCGCATGGGTCTGGATGTGGACGAGAGCCACTTCTACACTAGCGCACTGGCCACGGCGCGGTTCATCAGCTCGCAGGCGCCCGGATGCAGCGCGTATGTCATCGGCGGCGCGGGGCTTATCATGGCGCTTCACGACGAAGGTATTACGATGAACGACGTTGACCCCGACTATGTCATCATCGGCGAGGGAAACTCCTATAACTACGAGAACATTCTCAAGGCCGTGCGGCTGGTGCTCAAGGGCGCGAAGCTCATTGGCACGAACAGCGACCTCACAGGGCCTGCCGAAGACGGCATTATTCCGGCCTGCCGGGCGATGATTGCGCCGATCGAGATGGCAACCGGACAAACGGCCTACTTTGTGGGCAAGCCCAATCCCCTCATGATGCGCACGGGTCTTCGGATCCTCGGCGTTCACTCGGAGGACGCAGTCATGATCGGCGACCGGATGGATACCGACATGGTAGCAGGCATTGAAACGGGCCTTTACACAACGCTGGTTCTCTCTGGCGTAACTGACCGGGCAGATATCAAGAAGTTCCCGTACCGCCCGCAGCTGGTGTTAAACGGCGTCGGCGATATCCCGCCCGCGGCAAAGTAATCCCACCAAAACACAGAACCCAAACACAGAAAAAAGCCTGAGGCATACGGCCTGCAGGCGTGTTTTTGCATATTCTGGCGACTTTTCCCCGGGATTATTTTGTTGAATTCTCCGAAATTCCACACAATGCAAACTTTCTCCGTCCGCAAAACTTGCCATGCTGCCAGCCGCGTATTATAATTGCGAGGAGATATTATGCTTTGCCCGCGCGCGTTTGCCGCACCGGGCGAATGGAGGTATTACGATGGAACAGCTCTATCACTTTTCCGCGCCCGGCCGCACCGAGATCAGCGGCAACCATACCGACCATCAGCACGGCTGCGTTCTGGCTGCCGCGGTCGATATGCAGACGGACGCTGAGGTCCGGCTCAACGGCACGCACCTCATTTTGATCGACTCTGAGGGCTTCGCGCCGGTCACGGTCGACCTCGACGATCTATCCGTCCACGAAACCGAGAAGAACACCACAGCCTCGCTCGTGCGCGGCGTTGCGGCGGCATTTCAGGCGCGCGGCTGCAAGCTTCAGGGCTTCGACGCGAAAATTTCGTCCACCGTGCTCCCCGGCTCCGGTTTATCGAGCTCGGCGGCCTTTGAGGTCCTCATCGGCAGAATTTTAAACGGTCTGTTTTTTGAGAACAAGCTCTCGGCCATCGAGATTGCACAGATCGGCCAGTACGCCGAGAACGTCTATTTTGGAAAGCCCTCGGGGCTCATGGACCAGATGGCGTCTTCTGTCGGCGGGCTCGTGTTCATCGACTTCGCGGACCCCAAAAAGCCCGTCGTCGAAAAGGTCGACTTTGACTTTGCCCACTGCGGCCATACGCTCTGCATCATCGACTCCCACGCAAGCCATGCGGACCTCACCGATGAGTACGCGGCCATCCCGGTGGAGATGAAAAAGGTCGCGGCCTTCTTCGGAAAGGAAGTCCTCAACGATGTGGAGGAAAGCGCGTTCTACGCTTCCCTTCCTGCCCTTCGCGCAAGCTGCGGTGACCGCGCCGTTCTGCGCGCGATGCACTATTTTGAAGAGAATCAGCGCGTCCGACTCCAGGTGCGTGCGCTGCGAAACGACAATTTTGGAGCGTTTTTGACCTACGTCAACGACTCCGGCCGCTCGTCGTGGCTCAAGCTCCAGAACGTCACGCCGCTGGGTGCGGCCGAACATCAGGACATGGCCTTTACGCTCGCGCTGTGCAAAAAGCTGCTCGACGGTGAGGGCGCGGTCCGCATCCATGGCGGCGGCTTTGCGGGCACGGCGCTTGCCTTCGTCCCCAACGACCGCTTCGAGCGCTTCAAAGAGGGCGTCGAGCAGGTGCTCGGCGAGGGCTCCTGCCATCCGCTTAAAATCAAGGAATAAATTCTGTATCAAAAAACGAACTGCGTTCCGATTTTGGAACGCAGTTCGTTTTTTCTTTGTTGGAGAGATTTCGCAAATTTTCGTTCGGACACGTTACGGAATTTCTGAAATCTTTTCGATTTTGCGTAGGGGTCGATGCCCACATCGACCCGGCGGTATAACCCGTTTTTACGGAAATCTCCGGCGAATTCGTTCGTGCCCTCGGGGCGATGTGGGCATCACCCCCTACGCATATCTGGTAACACCTCAGAAGAAAAACTTCCGGTGCAAAGACTTCCGAAGGGGCTTACAGATGGCGATAACCAGCAGCATGCCGCCCAGGATCACGCCGGCTGCCAGCGGGTAGATCGACCACAAAAGCGCCTTATGGATACCGAACGTCACGTTGATCAAAAACTCAATAAGCACCGCAAGGCCGCCCGCAAGGATCAGCGCGCCGCCGAAGATATAAAGATACCCTCCGCGGACATAGCGCACCAGCGCCACGACCGCCGTCAGAAGAAGGCCGATGGCCGCCGTGACCGGGAACGCAAACGACAAGAACCAGCCGCCCTTCACCGCCAGATCGATATACAGAAGATACAGCCCGATGGCCGCGAAGTCGACCGGCACAAAAATCACCGGATTTGGCCTCTTGAACCACATCGGCAGCACGATCAGCACATACAAAAGCCCGATTGCGCCCGCCGCAAAGCCAGACCAGACGATCCCGCCGTTGATGCGCCAGTCGCACAGCAGGCAGATGACCGCCGGCAAAAGCGCCAGCATCGTCATCACGAACAAAATCCCCGAGCGGCTGACGTCCTCCGGCTTCACATGATGATCAGGCGGATAAGGCGCGTCCGCCTGCGGTCTTGAAAGATCGGGGTGGAACACCCGCGTCCCGCACAGCGGGCAGACCGTCTCGCTGTCCGCAAGCTCCACGCCGCAATTGACACAATACATAATCCCGTTTCCTTTCTATCTTGCTTGCGCCGCGTTACCGGGCGTTGCTCTCGACCGTCACATGCAGGCCGAGGCTGTGGAGCACACGGTAAAAATGCAGCTCCAGCTCCGGTTCTTTGATGTTGCGCACGCAGCTGACATATACCGTATCGCCCCAGGTCGCAACGCCGCAGTTGTGCGGCGCGTTGGCCTGCGGACCGATGACAAAGTCAAAGCGCTCAATATACGGGCGCATAACTTCCGGCACCTGCACCACGCCAAGGTTTGACAGGCACAGGCACGCCTTGCACTCGCCCACCGCGTTGAAGGCCGCCTTCATGGCGATATTCTTGACGAACAGCGGCATTACGCGCAGCACGGGCGATTTTTCGCTTGCCACATTTGTCGCGATTTTCGCGCGCATCGTCTTCGCGTCGTTGCCAAGTCCCATCGTGTGGTGCACGAGCTGACAAATCTCGTCGAACGTATACGAGCCGAGGCGCGGGTCAATTTCCGTGTTCACGTAGGACGCGAAGTTTCGCAGCGTGTGGCTCGGAAACAGTCCCCGCAGGTTGACCGGAACCGTCACCTTCACGGGCTTTCTGCGGCTTCGAGCTGGAACCTTTTCCGCCTGCAGGTGATCAATTGCCTGCATCATCGCCGCGCACAGAAGCTCCGTCACCGTGACCCCGTGCTCCTTCGCGCAGGCCTTGACCTCGGGGACGCGGAGCATCATCGTGACGAGGTTTACATACCCGTCGGGCTCCGGCGTGCCGCTCAGGTGCCAGGCGGTCGCCTCCTTGCGGCTGGCCTTTACATCGCCCGCATAGCGAAGGAAGCTGTCTTCCAGCTCCTCCTCATCGGGTTCTTCAAGCCTTCCGAGAACGCCGTGCTCCGCCGGAACGTTGAGCCCATATTTTTCGCTTAAATATTCGGCCAGCAGTGTCTTTAAAAAGATGAGTCCGCCCGTGCCGTCGGTGACGGCGTGGAAAAACTCGACGGCCATCCGGTTCTTGTACACCAGCACGCGGAACGCGCATTTTCTGACGCTGTCAAACGGCACATGCTGCAGCGGGCAGCTCTTTTCCTCCTGAATGTCCGGTGCCTTTGGAATTTGCTCCAAATAGTACCAGAACGCGCCCCGGCGCAGACGGACCGCAATGGACGGGAACCTGCGCACCGTCACGTCGAGCGCCGCGCGCAGGGTCGGTAAGTCGATGGGCTCGGTGAGCGTCGCCGAGAGCCTAAAATAATTGGTCCATGTGCGCCGCTTGGCCGCCGGGTAGATTTTCGCCGCGTTGTCAAGCTTCATCCATCGAAGGCTCTTGGCGGGCGAAAGCGTCTTGTCTAAAAAGTGATTGATGGATCCGAAATCGTCCTGCATGTTTTCCGCCAGGCAGTATAACACGTACGCGTGCCAGCGCTCGGGCGCAATGTAGAGTTTGCTCTTGCAGCCTGCGTCCAGCAGCTTCTGGTGCAGCCGCTGCGCGTCGTCCAGAAGAATTTCATCCCCGCCCGCGAAAAGAAGCGACGGCGGCAGGTCCTTGAGGTTGCCAAAAAGCGGCGAGCAGAGCGGATCTTTGGGGTTCTGCGTATAGCAGGCCGAATAAAAGTCCAGAAGCTCTTTCGAGAGCGACGGGTCGTTGTCGCGGTTCTCGTCGAATGTCGCGCCCGACTGCGTCAGATCCGTCCACGGGGAAATGGCAACAATGCCGCACGGAAGCGGAAGCTTCAGCTGCTTGAGCCTTAAGCACAGCGCGTAGCAAAGTCCCCCGCCCGCCGACTCGCCGCAAAGCAGGATCTGGTTCGGGCCATACCCCTTCGAGAGCAGGTACTGATAGCTTACCACCGCGTCGTCCAGCGCTGCCGGGAACGGGTCTTCCGGCGCCAATCGGTAGGCTGCGCAGAACACGCGCACGCCGCACTCATCCGCCAGCGTCGCGGCAAAGCCCTTGGCATACTCCAGATTGCCGCACGTGTAGCCGCCGCCATGCAGATACAGCACAACGCCCGTGCGCCGCTTATCCTTCGGCGTGAGCCATGCGCCCTGAAAGCCGCCGAAATCATGCTCGCGGACATAGACCTCCCGCTTGTGAATAGCCGTCATCAGCTCGCCGAGCTTGTCCTGCCCCTTGCGGGTGACCTCTAAAGAGCAGTTGGCGACGAATGGCTTGAAAAAATTCAGCTGGGCGCGAACCAGTTTTGCGTGCAGCTCCATGAAAAACCGTTCCTTTCCGCAGTTCGCCGGTCCTCCGGCGTTGAATTTATATTATAGCATTCCCGATACCAATTGACAAGTCCGCCGGATTCAGCCGAAATCCTCCAAATAACGCGTAGGGGTATCTGAAAACGCATGATGTGACCGGCAGCGAGGGATTTTTGCGTTGAGCAAGACATTTTTTCGCAGGAAT
>ERZ1106963.2350-NODE-2350-length-18975-cov-20.738742_pt1 | contig 18975 bp, 16 predicted proteins | sample MGYA00403681_ERZ1106963 | MGnify/ENA primary metagenome ERZ1106963 (study PRJEB35170, sample SAMEA104062407) | human gut metagenome | biome: human gut; feature: human-associated habitat; material: faeces | place: Denmark | collected 2012-05-03 ...
TGTTCCTGCCCCTGATCGTTGTCAACTGCATCATTCTGGGCCGTGCCGAGATGTTTGCCTGCAAGAACAATGTGGTGGATTCCGCACTGGACGGCATCGGCATGGGCATCGGCTACACCCTCACCGTGGTGCTGATGGCCTCCATCCGTGAGATCCTGGGCAGCGGCACCTGGCTGGGCTTCCAGGTCCTGCCCGAGAGCATGGCCAAGATGAGCATTATGACCCAGGCTCCCGGCGCATTCTTCTGCTACGGCGTGCTGATGGCCGGCTGCGTCTGGCTGGAAGGCAAGCTGGATGCCCGCATCGAGCGCAAGAGCTGCTGCGACCTCGACAACCTGAAGAAGGAGGCAGAATAAGATGTTAGTCAAACTTGCTGCGATCTTCTTCAGCATGATCCTGGTGAACAACTACGTGCTGGTGAAGTTCTACGGTATCTGCCCGTTCCTGGGCGTTTCCAAGAAGCTGGATTCCTCCATTGGTATGTCCGGCGCTGTTATCTTTGTTATGCTGGTGGCAACGGCTGTCACCTTCCCCATCCAGATCTTCATTTTGAACCCCGCTGACCTGGGCTACCTGCAGACCATCGTGTTCATCCTGGTCATTGCAGTGCTGGTGCAGTTCATCGAGATCTTCCTGAAGAAGTATGTTGTTGCACTGTACAATTCTCTGGGCGTTTACCTGCCCCTGATCACCACCAACTGCTGCGTGCTGGCCGTGACCATTCTGGTCGTGGACGACTACGGCGCAGACGTTGCTACCCTTGGCTTTGCCGCTGCCTACATTGAGGCTCTGGTCTGTGCCGTGGGTGCAGGTGTCGGCTTTATGCTGGCCATGGTCATGTTCAGCGGCGTGCGCAAGCGTGTGGAAGCCTGCGATCCCCCGGCACCCTTCAAGGGCCTGCCCATTACCCTGATCGCAGCAGCCATCACCAGCCTGTCCTTTATGGGCTTCGGCGGTCTCGTCGAAAACCTGTTCAACGTGACGCTGTAAGGGAGGAACAGGATTATGAATATTGTATCTGCTGTGATCCTCTGTACCATCGTGGGCGCGATCGGTGCCGTTGTTCTGGTGCTGGCCGCAAAGTTCATGGCGGTTGAGGAAGACCCCCGTATTGAAGAAGTTTCTGCCTGCCTGGCCGGTGCAAACTGCGGCGGCTGCGGCTACGCCGGCTGTGCCGACTACGCAAAGGCCGTTGTTATGGACGGCGTTCCCTGCGACAAGTGCGCCCCCGGTGGCCCCAAGGCTGCTGCCGCCATTGCCAAGATCATGGGCGGCGAGGCAAGCGCTGTGGAGAAGAAGGCTGTGGTCCAGTGCCAGGGCAACTCTGAGCACTGCAAGCCCAGCTACGAGTACAAGGGCATCCAGACCTGTGCCGCTGCTGCCACCCTGTACGGCGGCCCCAAGACCTGTACCTTTGCCTGCATCGGCCTGGGCGACTGCACCAAGGTGTGTAAGTTCGATGCCATCCACATTGTGGACGGCGTGGCCAAGGTGGACAAGGACAAGTGCACCGGCTGTGGTGCCTGCGCCAACATCTGCCCCAAGCACGTTATTATGATCGACGCAGGCGGCCCCCGCAAGCCCGTGGTCATGTGCTCCAATCAGGATAAGGGTGCTGTGGCAAACAAGCTGTGCACCACCTCCTGCATTGCCTGCGGCATGTGCGAGCGCACCTGTAAGTTTGATGCCATCCACGTTGTGGACGGCGTGGCCCGTGTGGACTACGACAAGTGCAAGGGCTGCGGCATGTGCGCCCAGAAGTGCCCCAAGCACATCATCCTCTTCCCGCTGAAGGACGATCCGAATCCCCCCAAGCCCGTGGTGAAGCAGGCTCCGAAGCCCGCTGCCGCTCCTGCCGCTCCGGCAGAGCCCGCCGCAAAGGCTGAGGAGGCAAAGGCTCCCGAAGCCCCCAAGGCTGAGTAAGCGGAACCCATTGTAATATGGTAAAGCGCCCCCATTGCTCCTTTGAGTGATGGGGGCGCTTTTTGGTGCAAAACCTCTCCGTCATCATCGCTGACGCTCGATGCCACCTCCCCTAGTAGGGGAGGCCTTGGCATGAGATTCATTTTTCAATCTGATCGCTGGCGCTCCAAGGGCATCATCTGCCGCAAGGCAGAAATAACGTTGCGTCAGCAGGGCAAACAGGAGCGAAGCGCCAGATCCCGAAAACGCGACGGCCTGCCAAGGGCTCCCCTACTAGGGGAGCTGTCACGGCGAAGCCCGTGACTGAGAGGTTTAACCCGGACGCTGTCGAGCTTTGCGAGACTGAGAGGGCTCCGAAAACTTTTTTCAAAAAATCCTGAAAAAAAGTGAAAGGAATCTGCGTTTCATGTATTATAGAGAGTGAAACTGCGAATATACAACACAAAACTGCGTGATATATCAATGCGGCGGGCGTGCGGATAAGTTAGGCTGCGCTACTCCCCGCAATGATATTGCGACGGTTCATAACGTGCTGTATATCGCAGAATATTTTGTCTGAAAAGGGGAAGGGAAAATAAAATTTCACTATTGAAAATACTGGATATACATGCTATAATTACGATAATGATGTATCTGGTAAAAATAACCTGCCAAGGGAAAGAAAAACGACAAAAGTTGAATATCTTTTCCTCCGGTTTTGCCAAAAATACTATGATGCAGGGAGGGCTCCACTGTGCGGAAAAATCATCACGGAAAAAAAGATAGGCTGGTGAAGCGCGTTTTTGCGCTTTGTCTGGCGCTTGCGGTCATCTGCACCTGCCTTGTGCCGGTGTTTGCAACGGAGGGTCTGATCGATCCTCAGGTTAATCAAGAGGCCTCCCGGCCCGTAGATGACGGCGAGGCATCCTATCCTGACGACGAATTTGCCGGTTTCGGCGAGGAGGAAGCCACCCGGCCTGTAGACGGCGGTGAAGCTGCCGGTTTTGGCGAGGACGAAGTTGCCACCCGGCCTGTGGAAGGCGGCGAGGACAACCTCGACGGCGGCCCCACCGTTACGGATTCGGAGTGGGGCACCGTTATTGACTACGGCACCAGCACCGACACCAGCTCCAGCACCGAGACCCAGTGGTCCGGCGAGGACGACGTGGTGGAAAAGCCTGATGACAAAGTGGTCGTTTCCGGCGACGAGATCAAAAAGCTGCAGGACATGGTGGTCTACCGCTTCTGGCTGAAGGAGCTGAACGCCAACGACCTGCAGGACATTACCGCTCAGGCACAGATCAACAATATGACGGAGAGCGAGTATCTGGCCCGGAACGGTGAGGTTCTGTGGAACCTGTACTTTATTCAGGCTGTGCCCCGGGCAGAGACCATCGCGGATTACAGCAGCTACATCGAGAACCCCTCTTCCAACCGGGACCCCAAGGGCGAACTGCGGCAGTTTGACTACTGGTACACGCTGGACGAGTTTGGCAACCGGGTGCGCCTGAACCTCACCGACCCCACCAGCAACATTCTGGACGACAAGACCACCACCGTGAACGTCTACGCCGCATGGAAGGACGGAACCGTGGGCTCCGATGAGGAAGAGGACGTGGATCACGAGGATCTGGTGGACAAGAACCCCGTGCCTGTGGATCTGGAAACCAAGGCCTCTGCCTCCTACAAGGACGAGGACGACAATACGAAGAAGGTCGATCTGCCAGTGGAGGTGAAAAATCTGCCCTCTGCCGCCCATAGCCTCAGCGTCATCCACATGGGTGATGATGATATGCAGACCTTCTACGAGAGCCACGAGGACAGCTTTGGGGAAATGATGCCCATTCTGGGCCTGAAGATCTCCCCCAAGAACGCCAAGGGCCAAACGGTGCAGCCTGCCAAGGGCCAGAAGGCTACCGTCACCGTCTCCGGTCTGGACAAACTGCCGGAAATTGCGGCAATGGAAGAAGAGGGAGCGCTCACTGCCGATGCACTGAAGGTGCTCCACCAGAAAGACGACAATACCGTGGAAAAACTGGATGTTGTCAGCTATGAGAATGGCACCCTGACCTTCGAGACCTCCAGCTTCAGCCCCTTTGTGATTGCGCTGGAATATCCGGATCAGGGAAGTGAAGACTTCGATGATGACGGCATTGAGATCGTCAGCATTGAGATCGATGGCGTTGAGTACCCGAATGTGAATGATGGGATTGCTACGATCAGCAGTATTCAGGGCGATGTGAAGGTCCCGGTTGGCTCGACCATAAAACTGAGAGGCGACAATGGCAAACCCGGTTATTACCATTATTGGGAGGTTTTAAGCGGCAATGCAACCTTTATTTACAATAACAAGTCTTATAAAACCATCAACGGAAAGGGAGACGACTATAAGCTTGTTTCACTAAAGCTGAACAGCGAAGGAAAGGTTAAGATTCGCCATACGTATGGATGGTCTAAGGAGCATGATGACAACCATAACAATGATACATTGGATATTACAGTTGTAAAGGCTAGCAAGAACAACAAGTATAACCTGTATGTATATACACAAATTCCGGGTTATTCGGATACCAGCTATGAGGATGCGAAACAGTGCAACAGCGTCTGGAATGGTATGGCCATTGGTACGATTGCTATAGATCAGCCTGCAAGCAAAAAAAATGGAATTATTTATGGAAGTTCTGATATTGCTGCTAAGCTTGGAACCGAAATTGTTGTAGATTCGGCACAGTTCCCTGTGATTCCCATCAAGCAAGAAGATGGAACGTATAAGGATTACTATTATCAGACGGATCCACGCAGACCGAAAGATGCACCTTATTACACGATTGAGTGGTATCGGGTAGTGGTATCTGATGGCGCAAATACCGGCAAAAATGGTGCAGACGGCGACTGGGGGGGTGATGAAACTCTAAAGAGTAAGTATACAAGCGGCGATTATGCATCTCCGATTAAACCTGTATATGGAAATCAGTACCATCTGGATGGCGTTCTTCAGTTCCACGATGAAGTGCATATCAATGTGAGCTACAAGGTTCAGGATGCAGGAAAAACGGGTTTTGACCTACAGGCGGATTACTCGGCGGTTTACAAGACAGAAAAGGATAAAGCTATTTCGCTGAAGAATGCACGCCGTCCGGATAAGGATAGCCTGAATGGAAGTGTGTGGGTAACAACTCCTTTGTATCAGGCAAAAAAGAAGGTGGGAAGGATAACCTACCAATTTGACGGATGGTATACAAACGAGGCTTGTACCGGAAATAAATTTGATTTTGAGAAAGGTACAATTACGAAGGATACTATATTCTACGCAAAGTATGTACCCATTTCCGAAGAGACCGATGTAACAATCACCAAGCAGGTGACGGGTTTGTTGGGAGATACAAACAAAGAGTTTGAGTTCTCTGCAACTGTTACAAATGATGGTGAGAACATTACGAGCCAGATTGATGCCGTGGATGAAAACGGTAGCAATGTTAATCTGAGTAACTTCAAACTAAAGCATAACCAGAAAATCACCTTGAAAGATGTACCTGTTGGTGCAACCGTTACGGTTACGGAAATTGCGCCCGGAGCGCATTATAAAGTGACGGCAACCGGATATACTGGTGAGCAGGACGGTGGTAACAACGTATCCTTTACCTACATTACTGTAAAGAGTGCAGATGCAGTTGAAACAGCAAGTGAGACGGGTACGGAAACTGCTATGGCAGTTATGACGGCTGTGGAAGCGGACGACATTGTTGTCACCAACCATGCAACCCTCAAGCCCGACACCGGTGTCCTCCTCGACACCCTGCCTTACATCGTCATCCTTGCTGTGGTGGCTGGCGGCGTGGCCCTGCTGATGCTGCGCAAGCACCGTAAGGAAGATGACTAAAGGGGGCTGACCGCATGGCGAAGAAGAAAGCGCCCCAGCGGCTGGCCGGTGCAGAGGAAAGCTGTATCAGCCCGGAGCAGGAAGCGATCATCCAGTGGTTCCGGACGGTGAAATTCCGCAAAAACCTGCTGGGCGGCGTGGACGAAGCGGCAATGTGGAAGAAGCTGGAAGAGCTTTACGCCCTGTACGAAGCAGCCATCCGCGCCGAGCGCACCCGCTATAATGTGCTCTTGGAGCAGCAGACCGGAAGCCTGCCCTTAGATACCGCCAAAGTTGACAGTTTTGCCAAGGGCTCCCCTACTAGGGGAGCTGGCACGGCGACAGCCGTGACTGAGAGGTTTAACCCGGAATCTGACAGCTCTGACCCCCAAAAGGAGGCGCATTCCGATGCACCCGCTGGACAATGAAGCCCTGAAGCAGGGGGCAAAGGCGGTGCGCCGCCGCAGGCTGGACGCTGAGAACCGGCAGGATTTTATCAGCCTGCTGGGCCGCGTTGTGGTAATCCTGCTGTGCGCCTGGGTGCTGTTCACGCAGGTGTTCCTGCTCACGCAGGCCAAGGGCAGCAGCATGTTCCCCGCGGTAAAGGATGGCGACCTGCTCATCTGCTACCGCCTGCAAAAAACCTACGCAAAAAACGACGTTGTGGTCTACACCCAGGGCGGCAAGCTCCGGGTGGGCCGCATCCTTGGGCGCGAGGGCGACCTTGTGGCTCTGGACGACAGCGGCACCCTTGTGGTGAACGGCGCGGTGCAGAGCGGCGAGATCCTCTACCCCACCTACGCAAAAGACGCGCTGGAGTACCCCTACACGGTGCCGGAAGGCTGCTTTTTTGTGCTGGGCGATTACCGCACACAATCCGAGGACAGCCGGGACTTTGGCCCGGTTCCGCTGGAGGATGTGCAAGCAAAAGTAATTACACTACTGCGGCGACGCAGTTTGTAATACCACGGAAGCCGGAAGAAGCTGCCGGCATCCTGCCTGTGAACCGCGGAGTTTGGGCCGTGGCACAGGAGTACGAACTATTTCTTACTAGGGAGGAATAACAATGAAACTGAAGAAATTCTTCGCGGGCGTTCTGGCTGCCGCCATGATGCTCACCGTCGGCGCAACCGCAGCGTTTGCGACGGAAGGCAATAAAGTTGATGCTAGCTATGAGGGCACGGCTGGCGAATACAATGCGAAGATGTTTGTGCCGGTTGATGGTAAGGCTGAAATTGACCTGACCAAGGTTCTGACGGTTGTTAGTGGTACTGCACCCGATAGCATGAAGTTTAACTTTAATGTTTATGAGGGTACGGAAACTACCGGTACAGCACTGGATACTAAATCGGTGGAATTTAACGCAGGTAATTATACTTCTAAGGGTGGCGAAAAAAATAATGGTGTCTATACTGGCACCTTTAAGCTGGATGTTGCGAAGCTGACTGAAGGCAAGTCTGTTGGTAAGTATACTTTTACCATCGTTGAGAGCATGGACAAGGCATACCAGTCTGTGACTGCTGAGCGTGGTACCGTGAAGATGGTCATCAGCAAGGTCAATGCAAAGGAAGTTGATTCTACTGCTACTGCTGATTTTGGTTATTTTGTTGCTCTGTATGATAGCGAGGGTAATAAGATTCTGGCCACCGATGCTTTTAAGAATAAGTATGGTGATGGCAACATTCAGAATTTGAAGTTGAGCAAGACTGTCCATGGTGCACTTGGCAACTTGAGCAAGGACTTCACCTTTAAGATTAAGTTTACTAAGGCAAATGCCCTGCAGAACAATACTGATACTGGTCTGTATAAGGGACCTCAGGTTGCAGAATTGAGCAACACTGCAACCCTTAAGGATGGCACTACTGCAATCTCTCAGAATGCATATCTGGAACTGGATAAGGAATATACTGTTACTCTGCGTCACAATGATTCTCTGAAACTTTCCAATCTGCCTGCTGGTATTAAGTATGAAATTTACGAGGATGGTTCTCAGGGAGAAGCTGGTGCTGTTGTTGTTACTGTTGACAATGTGAAGTACACTGTTACTGTTACTGATACTGCATTTGACACCACTGAGACTACTAAGATCAAGGGTACTGTTAATAATACTGACGTGACTGCAGCCTTCCAGAACACCAATCCTGATTCCCCCGACATGGGCGTTGTGCTGGACAATGCGCCCTACATTGCAATGCTGGCCATCGTTGCCATTGGCGGTGTGGCCCTGATGCTGAACAAGCGCCGCCGCGACGAGGAGTAATTGCTCGCGGTAGATTAAACCCCACCGTCATCCCTTGCGGGATGCCACCTGTCCGGGTTGCGGCACCCAGCATCCACATCGTGCAAAGCACTCGTGTCCTGCTGGCCGCTGCCCCAACAACTCCTCCCTGTTTCCGCCACTGGCGGCGGTCGTCGTTGTTGCCTACTAGGGGCGGCCTTGGCAAAACCGTGAAGCTTTGCGCCATGCCAAGGGCCCCCCTATTAGCGGGGGCTGGCACGCGAAGCGTGACTGGGGGGTTATCTCAGCACAAACCTAACGAATAACCACTTATTTGAATTTGCTTAACCGGAGGTGGGCTGTATCAACTGGCAGAGAAAAGCGTTGAGGGCAGCCGACTTTCTGGTGAGCACGGTGGTCGTGCTGTTCCTGGTGGTCGCCGGGGCGTATTCAGCCTATGCCCTGTGGGACAACTCGCAGGTGTACGCCGCCGCAGACAATGTTCAGGCAGAGCTTCTGCAGTTCAAGCCCAAGGCGGGCGCGGATAACGGCGCAAGCTTTGAGGAGCTGCTGGGCATCAACCCGGATGTCTGCGCGTGGGTCACACTGGACAACACCGCCATCGACTACCCTGTGGTACAGGGCGAGGACAACTTTACCTATGTGAACACCGATGTTTACGGTGATTTCTCGCTGGCAGGCAGCATCTTTCTGGATGTGAACTGCGACAAGAACTTCACCGACCCTTACTCTCTGCTGTATGGTCACCACATGGAAGAGAGCAAGATGTTCGGTGATCTGGATCTCTACAAGGACGCAGAGTTCTTTGCAGAGAACACCACCGGTGAGCTGATCCTGCCCGACCGCACCTATGATCTTAAAACCTTTGCATGTCTGCTGGTCCCTTCGTCTGAGAGCGCGATCTTCCAGCCCCAGCGCTGGGACAGCGACCTGCAGGGGTTGTACACCTTTGCACAGGAGAACGCCCTGAACCTGAACACCGAAACGCTGGCCGCCATGAAAGCGGCGGGCGATGACGCTCAGGTGCTGGCGCTGTCCACCTGTTCAACGGAGTTTACCGATGCACGCACCATTCTTCTGGCGTGGATGATCCCGTCCGCGTCGGATTCATAAAGGAGAGGATGAAATGAGGTTCCGTAAAATCGCGGCAGCACTCCTGACGCTTGCGTTGGGGTTCTGCCTGTGTCAGCCGGCGGCATTTGCGGCCACCGCGGCTGACCAGCATACACAGCTGCAGGAGCTTCCGGTTTCCATTCAGTCCACGGGGGAAACACCTCTCCCAAAGGAAACACTGACTGTGGAACTTGAGGCTGTGGACAATGCGCCCCTGCCCGAGGTGACCACTCTGGAGATCACCGACGGCGAGACCGGCAGCTTTGGCCCCATCAGCTATACCAAGCCCGGCTATTACGTTTACACCGTGCGCCAGCGCGCCGGTGTCAACACCCGCGGCACCTACGATGAAACCGTGTACTATCTGCGCGTTTCCGTGGTGTGGGACAACGACAAGCTGGTGGCCCGGATGGCCGTGCACACACAGGCCGACCTGATGGACGAAAAGGTGAGCAGCATCACCTTCAACAACAGCTACAAGGACATCGAGACCCCGTACTACCCGGACCCGTATGACCCTGATCCTGTCACCCCGCCCACCCCTTCCACGCCGGAGAACCCGGCCCCGGCAGATGCCCGCCCGACCGTGACTGAAACCACCACCCCTAGTGCACCGGAGCCCACCGCCCCGGCCAGCGTGGTGGCGGATGCCCGCCCGACCGAAGGCCCCAAACTGATCCAGACCGGTCAGCTGAACTGGCCCATACCTGTTCTGACGGCAAGCGGTCTGGTGCTGGTGGCCGTGGGTGCCTACCTGATGGAGCGCAGCAAGAAACGTGAAAAGAATGCGTAAAGTATCCCCTGGGCTTGTTTGCATCGTGCTGGGTGTGGTGCTCCTGCTGGCGGCTGGTGGCCTGTACGCCTACAACCGCTACGAGGATGCCCACGCCGGTGCCGAGGCCCAGACCGTGGTGGCCGACCTTCAGCAGAAGGTGGAGACCCCGGAACCGGAGGCCGAGAGCGGCCCCCTGGACCCCGAGCTCCCGGTGGTGGAGATCGACGGCAACGAATATGTGGGTGAGATCTCCATCCCCGCCATCGGCATTGACCTGCCGGTGATGAGCGAGTGGAGCTACCCCCGCCTGAAGATCGCCCCCTGCCGCCAGTTCGGCTCTTCCCGCACCGATGATCTGGTCATTGCGGCGCACAACTACGAGAGCCATTTCGGCAAGCTGGCCTCCCTCACAGCGGGGGACAGCGTCACCTTCACCGATATGGACGGCATCGTGAATGAGTACGTCGTGAACAAGGTCGAAGTGCTTGACCCCCACAGTGTGGAGGAAGTGGAACACAGCGGCTACGCCCTGGTGCTGTACACCTGCACCTACGGCGGCAAGACCCGTGTCACCGTCTTCTGTGATCGTGCATCGTAAAAATCAAGGCTGAAAAACAAAAAGAAGCCCCGACATTCGTCGGGGCTTCTTTTTTACTATGTGGGAACTCCCTCCGTCATTGCTGACGCAATGCCACCTCCCTCTCAGAGGGAGGCTTTTCGCTGCCGTAAGGCTCCCTCCTAGAGGGAGCTGTCGCCGGAGGCGACTGAGGGAGTTACTGTTTTTTCCACCGCCGCATCACGCCCATGCCCAACGCATAGGGGCCGGTGTGCACGGCGATAGTGCAGCCGATCTGCAGCAGGACCACATTGCACTCGCAGGTGGGGTACTTGGCGCGCAGGGCGGCGCGGGTCTGCATCCAGAGCCGCTTGCCCTCGTCGGCATCGTAGCCGTAGCCCACCGTGATGCAGTAGTCGTCGGGCGTGCCGTTGTGTTCGGCCAGATAGGTCATCAGCAGGTCGAGGGCCTTCTCAAAGCTCTTCTGGCGGCCGCGGGCCACACCAGCGGAGAAGATCTCGCCCTCCTTGAACAGGATCATGGGCTTGATGCCTAGAATGTTGGCGGCACGGCCCGTGACTTTGCCGATGCGCCCGCCCTTGATGAGATAGTCCAGATTGCCCACCGTGAAGAAGATCTGGTTGGTGATCTTTTCCGCTTCCAGCCAGGTCACGGCTTCGTCCAGCGTACAGCCTGCATCCCGCATGGCCACCGCGTTTTCCACCACGATGGATTCGGTCACGGTGGCGGCGGTGCTGTCAATGACCTCGATCTTAGCATCGGGGAAATCCTCCAGCACCAGCTCCCGGGCGTTGCGGGCACTGCCCACGCAGCCGCTCATCTTGCTGGTAAAGCAGATGCAGAGCACCGGGCGGCCTGCCTCGGCATGGGCCCGGAAGGCGGTTTCAAAATCCTCCAGAGAAGGCAGGCTGGTCTTGGGGTAGGCCGCGGGGTTATCTACCATGAACTGGTAGAAATCGCGCACGGCGATCTCCTTGCCTTCCTTGCGGTAGTGCTCACCGTCCAGCGAGACATAGAAGGGGATGATCTCAATATTCAGCGTTGCGGCCGTCTCAGGGGTCAGGTCACAGGCGCTGTCCGTGATGATATCAAACATAGTCACGCTTCCTTTTCAATGCGGCGGGTTCTGTGGCGCGGATCAGACGTTGTGGTGGATGTAGGCCTCACGCTCGGCACCCACGGAGATGTAGGTGATCTTGCAGCCAATAGCCTTTTCCAGATACTCAACGTAATCGCGGGCTTCCTGGGGCAGATCCTCCCACTTGCGGGCGGCAGTGATATCGCAGTGCCAGCCGGGCAGATACTCCACCACGGGCTGTGCGGTGTTCAGAGCCTCGCCCATGGGGAAGCGCTTGGTGATGGTGCCGTCGGTCAGCTTGTAGCCGGTGACCATGGGGATCTTCTCCATGTAGTCCAGCACGTCCAGCAGGGTCAGGGCAACCTCATCGCAGCCCTGGCAGAACACGCCGTAGTGGCTTGCCACCAGGTCGATGGGGCCAACGCGGCGGGGACGGCCGGTGGCTGCACCGTACTCGTGGCCAGCCTCACGCAGGGCGTGCTTCTCTTCCTCGGTCATGGCCAGCTCAGTGACAAAGGGGCCGTCGCCCACGCAGGAGGAGTAAGCCTTCATCACGCCGATGCTGTTGGTCAGCTTATGGCCCGGGATGCCTGCGCCGATGGGGGCGTAAGCGCCGATAACGTTGGAGGAGGTGGTGTAGGGGTAGATGCCGAAGTCGATGTCGCGCAGAGCGCCCAGCTGGGCCTCGAACAGCACCTTCTTGCCGGCGGCATCTGCGTCAGCCAGATACTGGCCCACGTCGCAGATGTAATCCTTGAAGATGGCGGCATACTTCTCCAGCCATGCCCACATCTCGTCCACGCTGATGGGAGCGGAGTGGTAGCTGCCCTCCATCACCAGGTTCTTGGAATCCACCATGGTCACCAGGCGCTTCTTCACGCTGTCGTCCAGGTGGAGCAGGTCGCCCATGCGCAGGGTCTTCTTCATGTACTTGTCACCGTAAGTGTAGGCGATGCCGCGCTTGGTGGAGCCGAACTGTGCGCCGGTCTTGGCCAGGCGGGCCTCTTCCAGGCCGTCCTGATCGACATGGTAGGGCATGGTGATGGTGGCCCGGTCGGAGATCTTCAGGTTATCGGGGGTGATGGTGATGCCCTGCTCCCGCAGCTTGTTGATCTCGCCGTCCAGATGGTGCGGGTCGATGACCATACCGTTGCCCATCACGCAGACAACGTTGGGGCGCAGGATGCCGGAGGGCAGCAGGTTCAGCACGAACTTGCCGCGCTCGTTCTTGACCGTATGGCCTGCGTTGTTGCCGCCCTGATAACGTGCAACGATGTCATACTCCTGGCTGATCAGGTCGACCATGCGGCCCTTGCCCTCATCGCCCCAGTTGATACCCGTAATTGCAGTAAGCATAATAAATGACCTCTTTATCCTTTTTTCAAAAGACAGCCTTTTCCGTGCACCTTGCCCGGGATACGCCACCTTGGGAATCTGTACCGCCCGCGGAAATGTCCGCAACAATACAATTATAGTATAGCACGAAACGCGGAACAAAAAAAGAGGGAAGAAACACTTTTCTCTCAATGATCCGCCAGGCACTCCTCTTCGTGATGCTGCTTCAGTTCTTCTTCCCCAGCTTGTGCACAGTGCCATCCGGCTCTTTGATCGAGGTGTTGTTCAACTGGGCGCGCAGGCTGGCCTTTACGTCCGCAACATACTCCTGCCGCAGGGCCTGCTGCTCTGCCTTTTCGGCATCGGTCAGGCCGGTGGTCTTGCTCTTTTTTGCCAGCTCGTTGATGCGGGCAATCTTCTCGTTTGTCATCGCAGTTCTCCTATTAGATAAAATGTGATATAATATGACCGGGATGCCCCTTCCGGCAGCTGCGGCTCTTTTGGCGAGGCAGCAGGAGGGAGCTATTTGAATCAAAGCAAGTATAACAAAGGATGAAACCGATGTCAAAACAGTTGAATTTTGCACAGCAGATGGACGAAGTGTTGAAAACGCTGGGGCCGCAGCGGCCAAAGCTGCTGCTCCACGCCTGCTGCGGGCCCTGTTCCAGCGCCGTGCTGGAAAAGCTGTGCCGGTATTTTGAGATCACGGTGCTTTACTATAACCCCAACACCTGGCCTGCCGAAGAATACTACCGCCGGGGCGAGGAGCTGAAAAAGTTTGTGGCGCAGGCGCACCCGCTGGGGGTCACGGTCATCGAGGACCACTACGACCCGCAGGAGTTCTACACGGCTGTGCAGGGGCTGGAAAACGAGCCGGAGCGGGGCGGGCGGTGCACCGTCTGCTACCGTTTGCGGATGCGTCGGGCGGCACAGTACGCAAAGGAGCACGGCTTTGATTGGTTCACCACTACGCTTTCCATCAGCCCCCACAAGGATGCTGCCCGCATCAATCAAATCGGGCAGGAGCTTGAAGCCGAATTCGGCATCAGGCACCTGCCCTCGGATTTCAAAAAGCAGAACGGCTACCTGCGCTCCCTCCAGCTTTCGGAGGAGTACGGGCTTTACCGTCAGGATTACTGTGGGTGTGAGTTCAGCGCAAAGGCGAGGGGGTGAACCGCTCAGTCGTCTGCTGCTTGCCTCTCCTGCCAGGAGAGGTGGCATTGCGAAGCAATGACGGAGAGGTTTATTCCTCCCGCATTCTGGACACCAGAATCGCAAAGACGATCAGCCCCACACAGGGCACGATGTTGGTTGCCATACCAACAGCAAGACCGGCGCTTTCAGCTACCTTGCCGATGACCCAGGGCATCAGGATCGCGCCGCTGGATGCCACCGGCAGCATGATGCCCATGCTGGTCACGGTGGTCATTTTACCGGCGCTGGCCACGGCGGTGGGGTTCATACCGGCCATGGAGAAGGCGAAGGCGAACAGCAGCAGGATGGCAGGCAGCTGGCTGTGGGTCTGCATCATGGCAAAATAGAAGGCTGTGCAGAAAACCGCCATAAATACCATGGCCTTGCGGGGCTGTTTGAGTGGGAACACAAAGGCGATGAGCAGGCGGCCGATCAGGGTGGCACCCCACATCACGGTGACGGTATAGGCCGCCAGCGTGCCTGCAATGATGCCGCTGTCCTTGAAGTAGGTGACCATCCAGCCCACAACGCTCTGCTCGGCGGCGTTCTGGCAGAACAGCAGGCCGGTGAGCAGCCAGAAGCGGGAGGAGCGCAAAAAGCTCCAATCGGTGACAGCTTCTTTGGCCTTGGCACGGCCTGCCATGGGGGTGAACAGGTATACCAGCCAGAGCACCAGTCCCAGCGCCGCCAGTGCCAGCACGGCCAGCGTGGTGCTGACCCTGGCCGCGGCAGAGATCAGAAAGGGGCAGAGCAGGGCACCGCAGGCGTAGCAGGCGTGCATGGTGTTCATGCCCCGGGTGCGGTCTGCAGAGTTGCCGCTGACAAGGATGGTGCAGGTGTTCAGGACACTGCCCTTGGCAATGCCTACAATGAAGAAGGCCAGCGCCAGCAGAATGGGCAGGCCGGTCAGGCCCATCAGGCCGTAGCCCACCGCATAGCCGATGGTCAGCAGCAGGACGCTTGGCTTCATGCCCATTTTTCCCACCAGCGCACCGGCCAGCAGGCCCGCCAGCAGGTTGCCGATGCTCAGCAGGCTGAGCAGGGTGCCGGTCATGCCGTAGGCAAAGCCGTATTCCTCCTGCAGCAGGCTGACCACCACACCACTGGAAATGGTGCAGATGCCGCTGAAAAAGAAGGTGACGAAGCCCGCGTTCCGCAGGCGGGTGTTCCGTTGTTCCATAGGGTTCTCCTTGCAGTATTCGGGGGCGCAGCGCCCGTAGTTGCTTTTATTAAAGCATATTCTGGTCAGAAAGCAAGGGCTGTTGAGCCAGCAGAAGCAAAATCAGCGCCCAGTGGAAGCGCCCTGCCGTTCGTTCGGTGGGGCGCTTCTGGATTTTATTTTGCGTCTCCTATTGACAATGATCGAATCGTGCGTTATGATATTGTACGGCATCAAACAGTTCTAAAGAAAACAATCCTGTCACAAACAATTCAAAAGGGAAACAATTATGCACGATGAAAGCACCAAGCAACCCTGCTGCAACCCCCCATGGGAGCCGCCGCAGGTCATCCCGGCACAGGTGCGCCGGGTGAACAACCTGATCTTCCGCAAGATCAACCAGTTCCATCGGGAGAACAATGTGGACAACGTGACCCCCATGCACGACTGGATCATGAGCTACCTCTACTGGCACAAGAACGACCCCGTGTACCAGCGCGATATCGAGCGGGAGTTCTCCATCACACGCTCGACTGTGACGAACATCCTGCAGCTGATGGAGCGCAAGGGCTACATCGAGCGCCAGAGCGTGCCGCAGGATGCCCGACTCAAGCGGCTGATCCTGACGGAAGAGGGAGGCCGCGTCCACGAAAAGACGATGCTCTCCCTGCACCAGACCGATGAGTTTGTGGCCGGATTGCTGACGGAAGAGGAAAACGCAGAGCTTCTGCGGTTATTGAACAAGCTGCGCAAGGGGCTGGAATGACCCCTGCAAATAAACTTCAGGAGGATTACAACAGATGATCAAAAAACTTGTGTCACATCTGGGCGAGTATAAGCGCGCCGCGATCCTGACACCGATCTTCTCTGCTCTGGAAGCCATCATGGATGTGATGCTGCCCACCATCATGGCCTTTATCATTGACCAGGGCATTGAAAAGGGCGATATGAACGCCGTTGTCAAGTACGGCCTGCTTACTTTCCTGGTGGCGGCCATTGCCCTGCTGCTGGGCGTGCTGGCCGGTAGGTTTGCCGCCACGGCATCCACCGGCTTTGCAGGCAACCTGCGCGATGCGATGTATGAGAACATCCAGCATTTCTCGTTCTCCAACATCGACAAGTATTCCACGGCCGGTCTGGTCACCCGTATGACCACCGACGTGACCAACCTGCAGAACGCGTTCCAGATGATCGAGCGCATGTGCGTGCGTGCCCCCGTCCATCTGGTTTTCGCGCTCATCATGGCCTCCATGATCAGCCGCTCGCTGACCATGGTGTTCCTGGTGGCGATCGTGTTCCTGGTGGCAGTGCTGGCAGGTATTATGGTTCCCACCTTCGGCATCTTTGATAAGGTGTTCAAGAACTACGATAACCTGAACGCCTCCGTGCAGGAGAATGTCTCGGCCATCCGCGTGGTCAAGAGCTTTGTCCGGGAGCACTTTGAGAACGAGAAGTACACCAAGGCCTGCGAGAGCCTGTACAAGCAGTTCGTCCACGCCGAGAGCCGCCTGAGCTTCAACAATCCTGCCATGCTGGTCTCTGTGTATGGCTGCAACATCGCCCTGAGCTGGTTCGGCGCACATTACGTCCTGAACGGTGCGATCACCACCGGCCAGCTGAACGCCCTGTTCGGTTACATTATGAACATCCTGATGGCCCTGATGATGCTGAGCATGGCCTTTGTGATGATCGCCATGTCCGCCGCTTCTGCCCGCCGTATCGTGGAAGTGCTGGACGAGACCACCGACCTGCCCGCCCCCAAGGCACCGGTGCAGCAGGTCAGGGATGGCGGCATCGAGTTCGAGCACGTTACCTTTAAGTATAAGCACGGCTCCGGCCAGCCTGTCCTGAACGATGTCACCTTCAGCATCCGGCCGGGCGAGACGCTGGGCATCATCGGCGGCACCGGCAGTGCAAAATCCAGCCTGGTGCAGCTGATCCCCCGCCTGTATGATGCCGAGACCGGCTCTGTCAAGGTGGGCGGCGTGGACGTTAAGGATTACAGCCTGGATGTCCTCCGCCGGGAGGTCTCCATGGTGCTGCAGAAGAACGTTCTGTTCAGCGGCACCATCCTCGACAATCTGCGCTGGGGCGATGAGAACGCCAGCGAGGAAGAATGCATCCGGGTGGCCAGGCTGGCCTGCGCCGATGAGTTCATCGAGCGCTTCCCCGACAAGTACAATACCTGGATCGAGCAGGGCGGCTCCAACGTGTCCGGCGGCCAGAAGCAGCGCCTGACCATTGCCCGCGCGCTGCTGCGCAAGCCCAAGGTGCTGATCCTGGACGACAGCACCAGCGCCGTGGATACCGCCACCGATGCCAAGATCCGCAAGGCCTTCCGGGAGGAGATCCCCGGCACCACCAAGATCATCATTGCACAGCGCATCTCCTCCGTGCAGGATGCAGACCGCATCCTGGTGCTGGACAACGGCCAGATCAACGGCCTGGGCACCCACGAGGAGCTGCTCAAGACAAACAAGATCTATCAGGAAGTTTACAACAGCCAGACCCAGGGCGGCGGCGATTTCGACAAGCAGGGAGGTGAGCAGTAATGGCACAGGTGAAAGAAGTAAAGGGCCCCGGCCCCCGTGGGATGGGCGGCCCCAAGCCGAAGGTCGAGAACCCGGGCAAGCTGCTCAAGCGGATCATGGATGAGGTGTTCAAGCACTATCTGCCCCACTGCATCCTTGTGCTGGTCTGCATCATCGTCAGCGCGCTGGCAAATGTGCAGGCAAGCCTTTTCCTCAAGACCCTGATCGATGATTACATCGTCCCCATGACCAAGCAGGCCACGCCGGACTTCGGCCCGCTGGCAGGCGCACTGGTGCGCATCGGCTGCATCTACGCCATCGGCGTGCTGGCCGCATGGCTCAACGCCCGTATCATGGTCAACGTGACCCAGGGTACCCTGCGCAACCTGCGCGTCCAGCTTTTCACCCACATGGAAAGCCTGCCCATCCGGTATTTTGACTCCCATCCCCACGGCGACATCATGTCGGTGTACACCAACGATGTGGACACCCTGCGCCAGATGATCAGCCAGAGCATCCCCCAGCTGGTGTCCAGCGCCATCACCATCGTGTCCGTGTTCACCAGCATGTGCCTGATGAGCTGGCAGCTCACCGTTGTCACCATGCTGATGGTGACCCTGATGCTGTTCTGCTCCAAGAAGATCACTTCCATGAGCGGCAAGTACTTTGTGGCCCAGCAGAAGGATCTGGGTAAGGTGAACGGCTACATCGAAGAGATGATGGAGGGCCAGAAGGTCGTTAAGGTGTTCACCCACGAGCAGAAGGCTCTGGATGGCTTCCGCCAGCTGAACGATAAGCTGAAGGAAAGCGCCAAGCAGGCCAACAGCTACGCAAACATCATCATGCCCGTTACCGCACAGCTGGGCAATACCAGCTATGCAGTCTGTGCTCTGGCGGGCGCGGCCATGGCTGTTGGCAATGTCGGCGGCATGACCCTGGGTACCGTGATGGCCTTCCTGAGCCTGAACAAGGGCTTCAATATGCCCATCAGCCAGGTGTCCATGCAGGCCAACAGCGTGATCATGGCACTGGCCGGTGCGGAGCGTATCTTCAAGATGATGGACGAGACCAGCGAGACCGACGAGGGTTATGTCACCCTGGTCAACGTCAAGTATGGCAAGGATGACGAGCTGGTGGAGACCACCGAGCGCACCGGCATCTGGGCCTGGAAGCATCCCCACCACGACGGCACCACCACCTACCACAAGCTGGC
>ERZ1106963.2361-NODE-2361-length-18903-cov-26.556080_pt1 | contig 18903 bp, 19 predicted proteins | sample MGYA00403681_ERZ1106963 | MGnify/ENA primary metagenome ERZ1106963 (study PRJEB35170, sample SAMEA104062407) | human gut metagenome | biome: human gut; feature: human-associated habitat; material: faeces | place: Denmark | collected 2012-05-03 ...
TCCCCAAGCTGGGCGCGCTGATCTCCATCATGCCGCAGGCCGTTCTGGGCGGTGCAGCCGTTATGATGTTCTCTTCCATCGTGGTCAGCGGCATCCAGCTGATCACTAAGGAAAAGATGACCCCGCGCCACCTGACCATCGTGTCCGTGGCACTGGGCGTGGGCTACGGTATGGGTGCCAACAGCGGCATTCTGGCACAGGCTCCGCAGGCCCTCCAGCTGATCTGTGGCGAGTCCGGTATCGTTCCGGCCGCCTTTGTGGCGATTCTGCTGAACGTGCTGCTGCCCAAGAACGATATGGCAGAGTAAGCTTTAGCCTTTTTGCCGGGCAATGGTCTCCAGCTGCTGCAACACCTCCGGGGTGTCTGCATCCAGCAGTTCTGCGCTGTCTGCAATGCAGATTGTGCGCACCTGCGCAGGGTACTTTTTAAGCAGCACGTTGCCGCCTTTGTTTTCCGGCAGGGTGAGCAGTTCCGAAAAGAAACTGCTTCCAAACAGAACGGGACTTCCAACAAGAGGTGTCGGGTCGTTATCGGCCACGGCACCCAGACGGAAGATCTCCCGTTCTGTTTCTTTTTGCCATTCTGTCGGGGATGGCTGTTCATGGCAAAAGCGCTCTGTCATGGTTTCTACCGTCTCCCGGCGCAGCAGGGGCTGATCCCCGGGTAGAAACATACAGCCGCTAAGCTCCGGCTTCTGCTCCAGCAGCGCCGAAAGGCCCAGTCGAACGGTATCATTGCGGCCGGGCAGACTGTGCAGCAGCACCGGGACGCTGTGCGCCCTGCACAACGCCTGCACCTCTTCCGAGCGGGTCACCACGATGCGGGCAGCGATACCGGGTGTGGCGGTGGCGTCAAAAGCACGGCAGAGCATGGGCTGCCCGCAAAAATCCGCCAGCAGCTTGTTTGTGCCAAACCGGCGGCTCAGCCCGGAGGCCATGATCACGCAGCCGACCGTAAGCGACTTCTTCATACAAAAACACTCCTTCAGCAGCATTTTATAATAGTATTATATCGAAAGCTGTGCTAAAATAAAAGCAGAGATATCGCAGCGATAGAAAAGAGAGGTACTGCACATGATGACGATCCGAGAATACAAGCGGGCAGAAAGTCTGGAGGAAGCGTGGCAGCTGAACCAGAAAAAGCCAAATCGCATTTTGGGCGGCATGATCTGGCTGAAGATGGAAACCATCAATGTCGGCACCGCCATCGACCTTTCCGGTCTGGGGCTGGATACCATTGAGGAGACCGAGGATAGCTTTTCCATCGGCGCTATGGTCACCCTGCGCCAGCTGGAGCAGCATCCGGGGCTTGCTGCCTACACCCACGGTGCCATGCGTGAGGCTGTGCGCCATATCGTGGGCGTGCAGCTGCGCAATCTGGCAACGGTGGGCGGCAGCATTTACAGTAGGTTCGGCTTTTCGGATGTACTGACCATGTTCCTTGCCATGGATTGTGATGTAGAACTGTACAAGGGCGGCATCCTGCCTTTGCAGGAATATGCCCAGCGCCCCTACGACCGGGACATTCTGGTGCGGCTGATCGTAAAAAAGACACCGATGCAGCTCTATTACCAGTCGGTGCGCAACAGTCAGACCGATATTCCGGTGCTGACCTGCGCCGCTGCCCGGTTGGAGACCGGAGATTACCGCATCGTCATCGGTGCACGTCCGCTGCGCGCCGTGCGGTTCGAGCTCCCGGCAGAGCCTGCCCTTGCGGCAGAACAGCTTGCTGCACAGTTTGCCGAAAGCGTAAAGGCGCAGGTCATTACCGGCTCCAATATGCGCGGCAGCGCCGAATACCGCAGGCATCTGGCGGGCGTGCTGACAAAGCGTGCGGTGCTGGAGCTGGAACAGCGTAAAATGCAGGAGGAAAAGTAAATGCAGATCACACTTACCTTAAACGGTGTCCGGGTATCCGAGGAGATCGCCCCGGATATGCTTTTGATCGATTTTGTCCGTGCACACGGCTGCAAGAGCGTTAAGCGCGGCTGCGAAACCTCCAACTGCGGTCTGTGCACGGTGTTCATGGACGATAAGCCCGTGCTGTCCTGCTCGGTGCTGGCAGCCCGCGCCGATGGACATAAGATCACTACGCTGGAGGGCTTGCAGGAAGAGGCTGCCGAGTTTGGTGCCTTTATTGCAGATCAGGGCGCAGAGCAGTGCGGCTTCTGCAACCCGGGCTTTATTATGAACGCGCTGGCTTTATTCCGGGAGCAGCCGTACCCCACCGAAGAGCAGGTGAAGGAATACCTTGCCGGAAACCTGTGCCGCTGCTCCGGCTACGAAGGCCAGCTGCGCGGCATCATGAGCTTTCTGGCATGGAAAAAGCAGAAGGAGGGCGTACAGTGAAAACCGTCAACAAACCGTTCCGCAAAAAAGACGCGATGCAGCTGGTCACCGGCCAGCCTGTCTATATGGATGACATCATCCCGCAGGATTGTCTGATCGTCAAGCTGCTGCGCTCGCCCCATGCAAACGCCATCGTCCGCACCATCAATACCGCTGTTGCCAAAAAAGTGCCCGGCATTGAGGCTATCTTCACTTGGGAGGATGTGCCGCAGGATGCCCGCCGCTACACGCAGGCCGGCCAGACCTACCCGGAGGCCAGCCCCTACGACCGTCTGCTCATCGACCGCCATGTCCGCTTTGTGGGAGATGTGGTGGCCATTGTAGCAGGTAAAGATGAAAAGTGCGTGGACAAAGCGCTCAAGCTTATCAAGGTAGACTACGAGGTGCTGGAGGCCGTGCTGGATTTCCACACCGCCAAGGATAACCCCATCCTTGTGCACCCGGAGGACAACTGGGAAAGTCTTGCCCCCGTGGGTGCCGACAATAAGCGCAACCTCTGCGCTCATGATGAATGCGGCAACGGTGATGTCGACGCTGTGCTGGCCGGGTGCGATGTGGTCATCGACCATGTGTACCACACCAAGGCCTGCCAGCAGGCCATGATGGAAACCTTCCGCACCTATTGCTCCATCGATACTTACGGCCGGCTGAACGTGCTCAGCTCTACCCAGATCGTTTTCCACGCCCGCCGCAACATTGCCAATGCACTGCATATCCCCAAATCCATGGTGCGTGTCGCTAAGCCCCGCATCGGCGGCGGCTTTGGTGCAAAGCAGACCGCTGTCAGCGAGGTGTATCCGGCCTTTGTGACTTGGATGACCAAAAAGCCCTCCAAGCTCATCTTCAGCCGGGTAGAAAGCCAGACGGCTTCTTCGCCGCGCCATGAGATGGAAATGCACGTCCGTCTGGGTGCTACCAAGGACGGCATCGTGAAGGGTATCGATCTGTACACCCTGTCTAACACCGGTGCTTACGGTGAGCATGGCCCCACTACCGTGGGTCTGTCTGGTCATAAGTCCATTTCGCTGTACGGCAAGGCCGAGGCCTTCCGCTTTGTCAGTGATGTGGTATATACCAACCACATGTCTGCCGGTGCGTACCGCGGCTATGGTGCTACACAGGGCCTGTTTGCGGTGGAGTCTGCGGTGAACGAGCTGGCACACAAGCTGAACATGGATCCCATTGCACTGCGCCTGAAGAACACCGTGCAGGAGGGTGATGTAATGCCCGCCTACTACGGTGCGGTGAATACCAGCTGCGCACTGGACCGGTGTGTACTCAAGGTACGCGAGATGATCGACTGGGAGCACAAGTACCCCGCCCGGGATATGGGCAACGGCAAGATCCGTGCCGTAGGCATGGGTATGGCCATGCAGGGCTCCGGTATCTCCGGTATGGACGTGGGCAGCGCTACCCTCAAGCTGAATGATGACGGCTTCTATACCCTGATGATCGGTGCAGCCGATATGGGCACGGGCTGCGACACCACGCTGGCACAGATCGCCGCCGAGGTTCTGGACTGCCCGCTGGATAACATTACTGTCTTTGGTGCGGATACGGATTCCTCTCCCTATGATTCCGGCTCTTATGCTTCCAGCACAACCTATGTCACCGGCAAGGCCACTGAAAAGTGCGCCATGAAGCTGCGGGAACAAATCTGCAAACTGGGCGCAGAGCTGCTGGGCTGCCCGGCGGATGCCGTGGAGTTTGACGGCAAGGTCGTGTTTGAAAGCGCCGATCCCACCCGCCAAAAGACCCTGTCCGAGATTGCCTTTGCTTCTCAGTTCGGTCATAAGATCCCGCTGGAATTCACCGAGACTCACACCTCGCCTTTGTCGCCGCCGCCGTATATGGTGGGCGCTGCCGAAGTAGAGGTTGATACCGAGACCGGCGAGGTGAAGGTGCTGGAATTTGACGCCTGTGTGGACTGCGGCACCCCCATAAACCCCAACCTGACCCGTGTGCAGGCCGAGGGCGGCATTCTGCAGGGTATCGGTATGACCCTGACTGAGAACATCACCTACGACAAAAATGGCTACCCGGAGGAGAACTCTCTGTTCCAGTACAAGATCCCTGCCCGCAACGATATCGGGCATATCCATGTGGAGTTTGAGAATAGCTACGAGCCTAACGGCCCCTTTGGCGCAAAGTCCATCGGTGAGGTGGTTATCAATACGCCGCTGCCCGCCATCTCGGACGCCATCTACAACGCCATCGGTACCCGCTTCTACGAGCTGCCCATTACCCCGGAGCAGATTGCCATGGCAGTTGCAGCCAAGCAGTAATAGCAGATGCTGAACGAAAAAGAGCTTCCGTTTCTGGCAGAGAAAGGGCATATCGTTTCTCTGGTAGGCGGCGGGGGCAAAACCACCCTGTTGTATGCCATGGCAGACCACTGTGCCCGTAAGGGCTGGCGGGTGCTCGTGACAACCACTGCCCATATCCGGCAGCCTGCTGCCTGTTATGCACCGGATGAAGCGGCTCTTTCTGCTCTATGGCAAGCGGGTCACTATGCAGTGATCGGAACCCCGGCAGAAAACGGAAAGCTGACCCTGCCGCCGGAGCAGCTTTTGCGCAGGATGGCACAGGCAGATGCGGTATTTATAGAAGCAGACGGGGCAAAGCACCACCCCTGCAAGCTCCCGGCGGTGCACGAGCCGGTGCTGCTACCCCAAAGCGATATTGTTTTGGCAGTAGCAGGGCTTTCGGCGCTGGGTAAGCCCCTGCGAGAGGTCTGCTTCCGCTACGATACCATCCGTCCGCGGTTTTTAGCAACTGCGCCGGATGCACTTCTTACGCCCCCTGTGCTGGCACAGCTGCTTGCAAGTGCGCAGGGCGGACGCAAGGCGGTGGGCGACCGGCAGTTTTACGCCGTACTCAATCAGGCCGACACACCGGAATTGCAGCAGCAGGGCATACAAATACAACAGCTTTTGCGTCAGCAGGGCATTCCGTGCGTACTGACGCATTTTAAAGAGGAAGAACGTGCATGAGCAAGGAAGATAAGATCGTATTCTGTACCGGGGGCGGCTGCACCGCAAAGCTGGGTGCCGGGGTGCTGAGCCGTATTCTGGAAAAGCTGCCCCGGGGCGAAAAAGACCCGGATCTTCTGGTTGGCTACGACAGCCGGGATGATGCCGCAGTCTACCGCATTACGGACGACATTGCGCTGGTGCAGACCGTGGACTTTTTCCCGCCGATGGTGGACGACCCCTACACCTTTGGGCAAATTGCAGCCACGAACGCCCTGAGCGATGTCTACGCCATGGGCGGCGAGGTAAAGACTGCCTTAAATCTGGTCTGCTTCCCGGAGGATATGGATCTGAACGTACTGGGCGAGATTTTGCGCGGCGGGGCTGAAAAGGTGGCAGAAGCCGGCGGCAGTCTTGCAGGTGGGCATTCCATTGCGGACAGCGGGGTGAAATACGGCCTTTCCGTGACCGGCCTTGTAGACCCGCACCGGATGTACACGAATGACACCGGCGTGCCCGGTGATAAGCTGGTATTGACCAAGGCTTTAGGCGTGGGTCTGCTGTGCACGGCAAACCGCGTGGGTGAAGCTTCCCCGGAGGAGATGGAAGCCGCCATCCGCTCCATGACCACTCTGAACAAAACGGCGGCGGAACTCAGCCGCAAATACCGCGTCCATGCCGCTACGGATGTGACCGGCTTCAGCTTTCTCGGCCATCTGCACGAGATGATGGGCGGCAAACTTTCCTGCGTCATCCATGCAAATGCCGTGCCGGTGCTGCCGGGCGCAGAAAAGGCAGCCGATGCGTTTTTGTACACCGCCGCCGGGCAGCGCAACCGCAACCATACCGGGCCGTTCGTTCGGTTCGAGAACGTAAGCTTTGCCATGGAGGAAGTTTTGTTCGACCCGCAGACCTCCGGCGGGCTGCTGCTGGCAGTAGACCCGGCGGATGCCGCGGCACTGGAACAGGAGCTGCGCGCCGCAGGTCTGCCCGCAAGCATTGTGGGCGAGATCCTGCCGAAGCAGGAAATTGAAATTACTGTAACAGACAAATGAGAGGAGTAATCAGCATGGCTGAATTTATCAAAGTGGATGCACTGGGCGATGCCTGCCCGCTGCCTGTTGTCAAGGCAAAAAAGGCGATTTCCGAGCTGCAGGGCGCAGGACAGGTGGAGGTACTTGTGGACAACGAGATCGCTGTGCAAAACCTGACCAAGATGGCACAGCAGAAGGGCTATCAGTATAGCGCTGAAAAGCTGGAAGAGCGCAAATACCGTGTGCTGTTCACGCTGGGCGAAGCAGAAAGCGCACCGGCAGAGCAAGCCCCTGTCTGCGTACCGGACGCCCGCACGGATACGGTGGTGGCTATTTCCGCTGCCGTTATGGGCGAGGGCAGCGAGGAGCTGGGCAAGACCCTGCTCAAGGCCTTTGTGTTCGCACTGACCCAGCAGGACAAGCTGCCCAAGACGATTCTGTTCTATAATGGCGGCGCAGCGCTGACCTGTGAAGGCTCTGCCATGCTGGAGGATCTTAAGGCATTGGAAGCACAGGGCGTGGAGATCCTGACCTGCGGCACCTGCCTGAACTTCTACGGCCTTACCGAGAAGCTGGCTGTGGGCAGTGTGACCAACATGTACACCATTGCCGAAAAGCTGACGCAGGCAGGAAACGTGGTAAAGCCGTGATTTATCTTGACAACGCAGCCACCACCCTGCATAAACCACCGCAGGTGGAACAGGCTATTGTGGAGGCACTGCATACGGCTGGCAATCCCGGGCGCGGCGCACACGAGCCCACCCTTCACGCCGCACGGGTCGTACTGGACACCCGTCTAGCGCTGGCAGCGCTTTTCCATGCGCCAGACCCCTCCTGCATTGTCTTTGCCGCCAATGCAACCATGGCGCTGAACACAGTACTGAACGGCGTGCTGCATCCGGGTGACCATGTGATCACAACGGTATGTGAGCACAATTCTGTTCTGCGTCCGCTGTACCGGCTGCGGGCGCAGGGGATAGAAGTCTCCTTTACCGGAGTAGATGACGCTGCCCGGCTGTGCTACGACCAGTGGGAAACATTGCTGCGTCCCACGACCCGGGCACTGGTGGTGACGGGAGCTTCCAATGTGACCGGCAACGGCATAGACCTTGCCCGCGCGGCGGACTTTGCGCACCGGCACGAACTGCTACTGATCGTGGATGCTGCTCAGACTGCCGGTGCGCAGCCCATTGATGTGCAGCAACTTGGCATAGATGCTTTGTGCTTTACCGGGCACAAGGCGCTTTTGGGGCCACAGGGCACCGGCGGCGCTTATGTGCGCCCCGGCCTGCGTGTTGCGCCGCTCCTTGTGGGCGGCAGCGGTGTGCACAGCTTTGACGAAACGCACCCATTGCAGATGCCCACCGCACTGGAGGCTGGCACACTGAACGTGCACGGCCTTGCAGGGCTTTGCGCCGGTGTACAATGGCTGCTGGAACAGGGTGTAGAAAACCTTGCTGCCCGGGAAGCCGCCCTTGCCCGCCTGTTTTATGAGCAGGTGCGCACTGCGCCGGGCGTAACAGTGTATGGTGATATGACCATGCAGCCCCGTGCGCCCATTGTGGCGCTGAATATCGGGCAGGAGGATTCTGCCCGGGTGGCAGATATTTTGTGGGAGGACTACGGCATCTGCGTGCGTGCCGGAGCGCACTGTGCTCCGCTGATGCACAAGGCGCTTGGCACTGTGGAGCAGGGCGTAGTGCGGTTCAGCTTTTCCCATTTCAATACGGAGCAGGAGGTGCAGCAGGCAGCGCAGGCAGTCTGTGCACTTGCCTGGGAACTTTTATGCGAGTAAAACGAAGCTATATCGTGCTTTCCTTTCGCACTACCTTAGAAGCTATGGAGTGGGAAAAGCAATGCCATGCTCGGCAGGTGCCCGGGCGGCTGATCCCGCTGCCGCGTGAAATCTCGGCAGGGTGCGGGCTTGCATGGCGTATGCTGCCGGAGGACTGGCAAAGCTGGCAGGCAGAACTGGATCAGACACAGTTTGATAAGGTAACACCTGTGGCGCAATAATTAAGGGAGAGAAACACCAATGAACAGACAAACGCTTGCAGACGTTCTGCAAAGTACAAACCAGACCGGCAGCTATACGCTGGCTACCGTGCTGGAAGGCGCAGAGGCAGGCAGTCAGCTGCTGCTGCGGGACGGAGACGCCCTATGGCAGACCCGGAGCGCCGAGCTTTTGCAGCGGCAGCTTGCCGCCCTGCAAGCCTGTACCGCCACGGGCTTTCTTACGCTGGACGGGCGGCGGGTATTTGCCGAGCGCTTTGGTGCTGTGCCACAGCTGGTAGTCTGCGGCGGCGGTCATGTGGCGGCTGCTCTTGTAAAGCAGGCAAAGCTTCTCGGCCTGCCGGTGCTTGCCATAGACGACCGGGAGGAATTTGCCCAACAGCTGCGCGCCACCGGAGCGGATACCGTGCTTTGTGCCCCCTTTGCACAGGCACTTCAAAATGTGCCCGGTGGGGCAGAGACCTATTTTGCAGTGCTGACCCGCTCCCACGCCTTTGATTTGGATTGCCTTACTCAGATTTTGCAAAAACCTGCGGCCTATGTCGGCATGATGGGCAGCCGTGGCCGTGCCGCACTGGTGCGTCGTCAGCTGTTGGAGGCCGGGTTGGACAACCAGCGGATCAATGCACTCTGCGCGCCCATTGGCCTTGCCATCGGGGCGCAGACGGCTGCGGAGATCGCGCTTTCCATTCTGGCGCAGATCGTGCAGGTCAAGAATGCCCGCCACCAGACCGAGGGCTATCCCGTCACATTGCTGGATGCGATGGTGCAGGCAGAAAAAGCCCGCACCCCGGCGGTATTGGCTACCATCGTTGCGCGGCACGGCTCCACTCCGCGGGATGTGGGCGCAAAGATGCTCATTATGCCCGATGGCAGTACAGTTGGCAGCGTGGGCGGCGGTATTATGGAGCATTACACGGTACAGGCTGCTCAGAAGCTGTTGGCACAGGCTGCGCCCGTTCTGCAATGCCTGCAGCTTTCGGCTGACGGCAAAAACGAGGATGCGGCCATTGCTGCCTGTGGCGGCTCCATGGAGGTGCTGTTGCAGACACTTTTCCCCGGGGAGGAAGCAAAATGAAAAAGGATGCCTTGATCATCGTACGCGGCGGCGGCGACCTTGCCACTGGAACCATCCACCGGTTGTGGAGCGCCGGGCTGCGGGTGCTGGTACTGGAAACGACACAGCCCGCGGCCATCCGCCGTCAGGTGGCTCTGTGTGAAGCAGTGTATGAAGGTGAAACAACTGTTGAGGGTCTGCGCGCTGTCCGCATTGAAACATTAGAGCAGGCGCAGTCCGTCTGGGCGCAGGGCGCTGTTCCGGTGCTCGTTGACCCGGAGGGAGCCTGTATTGCCCGGGCAAAGCCGGAGGTCGTAGTGGACGCTATTCTGGCTAAGCGCAACCTTGGCACCTGCCGGAATATGGCACCGCTGACCATTGCCCTTGGCCCAGGCTTTGTTGCTGGGCAGGACGTGGATGCCGTGGTGGAGACCAAACGTGGCCACCGGCTTGGACGGATCATTCGGGAGGGAAGCGCTATCCCCAATACCGGCATCCCCGGCGTTATTGGCGGGTACGGTGCAGAGCGGGTGATCCATGCACAGGCCAACGGCGTTTTTATGAATGTGCGTAAAATTGGCGATTTGGTAGAGAAGGGCGAAGCTATTGCTACCATCCGCACCCCGGAGGGAAAAGATATCCCGGTCACTGCACAAATTTCCGGTATTCTGCGCGGATTGCTGCGCAGCGGCTATACGGTCACACCGGGCTTTAAGATTGCGGATATCGACCCCCGGCGGGAGGAACTTTCCAACTGTTTCCTGATTTCGGATAAATCCCGCTGCATTGCCGGCAGTGTACTGGAGCTTGTCTGTGCGCAGGTGTGGCAGTAAAACCTATATAAAAATAACCCCTGCCGTTTTGCGGAAAGGTCTGCAAATACGGCAGGGGTTTTAAGGTTCTATGTTAGTTGCGGTAGCAGCGATCCTGTCCTACAAGCCAGTTTTCGCACAGGCGCTGGGCTTCCTCAAGACTGCGGCTCTCGCAGTCAAAGAATGCGCCGCGCATGGAACAGTAGGAGTAGTGCACCTTAGGAACACCGTTGCCATCCTTGAAGCGCTCGTATCGTTCTTCACCGGGCATCAGAAAAAGCTGTTCCATGGTTCCTTCTCCTTTGTTTTCAAGCAGTATAAACGGCCGCCGGGCGGCGGCACACAACGCTTGCTATTGTATCACGATGGAGATCGGTTTGCCATTGTCTTTTTATCCAAAGATATGCCAGCTTTTTCTCTGCGGTTGTGTCAAAGAAGGGCTTGACAAATCATTCGTGCAAACTGCGTTCCTTTTCCAGCGCTGCTTTCATGCCGTGAATACGCCCCAGTGCATAGGAGAGCATTGCTGCGCACAACAGATTCAGCCAGCCGCAGCGAGCTTGATTTAGAGAGTTCGTTATGCCAAGAATCAGGTTTGCCAGACAGATCAGGGAAAGCATCCGGTCGATACGACTCAGATGCGTCAGACGGGAGTCGATATCCGAGAGCAGCTCAAAGCTGCCAAGCTCCGCTTTCCGACGGAAGTACACCCAGTTGACACAGCCACCGATATACTCTGCACCCAGCTCCTTTACAAAGGCGCGGTAATCACTGCTGGGGTTCATCTCCAAGCGGATGATATACTCGCCCGGTTCGCAGCGTACAAAGGTATAAAAGGAAAACCCGGTATTGTCCAGTACCCAGCCCTCCTGCGCCATCTCGTTCAGCCAGCGCTCTTCTTTTTCAAAATCCCACACAAAGAAAAGCTTGAAAACGGTTTTCTTTTCCCTCATAAGGCTTCCTCCTTCAGGATGCTCTCACCATTTGCCACAAGCTGCTGCAAGCGGGCAAGCTCATGCTTTAAAACCTGTACACCCTCTGCGGTAAGCTGGTATTCCTTTTTGCGGCTGCCGCTCTCAGCAGGCAGGGGACGGATCCAGCCTTTTTCGCACAGAGAGGTCAATGCACCATACAGCGTCCCGGCGGCAAGATGGACTCTGCCGCCGGAAAGCTGCTCCGTCTGCTGCATGATGCCATAGCCGTGCTGTGGATGGTAAAGAGACAACAGGATGTAATAGGTTGATTCTGTCAATGCAAGGTTTTCCATACTGAAATACTCCATGGATTCTATCGGACGTCTTTATATCGTCAACCGATATATCGTGCTTAAAGTATATCGTCATCCGATATACTTTGTCAAGCGTTTTCAGAAAAAAGTCATCAAAAAGCTTTAAGACACAGTTCGTATGGAAAAACCGATGGAATGTAGGAAAATATTTTGTGCACTTTTCATAGTTTTCTTCTGAAGATTTTGGTGGTACAATATAGTCATCAAATTCTGCAATTCGGGAGGAGCTCCATGGCGGAAAAGTGTATTGAACTGGATAGTGTAGAGATCGCAGCGGCTGTTTTTGGCAACTGCGACCGGAATATTCGCTTGTTGGAAAAAGAGTTTTCGGTCACCGCTGTCTGCCGCGGTACACAGCTGCGCATTTCCGGCGAGCCTGCCAACGTGGCCGCTGCGAACCGCGCCGTGGAGGGAATGCTGCTTCTGATCGAGAACCGCACCCCGCTGGAGGATCAGACCGTGCACTACTGCATCAGTTTGGCGCATGATGGCGCGGAGAAGCGGGTAAAGGAGCTGACCGAGGATTTTGTTACTGTCACGGTCAAGGGACGGCCAATCCGCCCCAAAACGCTGGGACAGAAGGAATATCTGAGTGCTATCCGCTCCAATGCCATTACCTTCGGTGTCGGCCCGGCGGGTACTGGCAAGACCTATCTGGCCGTTGCCATGGCAGTGAAGGCCTTCAAGGCCAAGGAGGTATCCCGCATTATTCTGACCCGCCCGGCGGTGGAGGCAGGGGAGAAGCTGGGCTTTCTGCCCGGTGACCTGCAGCAGAAGGTAGATCCCTATCTGCGGCCGCTGTACGACGGCCTGTTTGATATGCTGGGCGCAGAGACCTACGAGCGTCTGGTGGAAAAGCAGATCATCGAGGTTGCTCCGCTAGCCTATATGCGCGGGCGCACACTGGATGATTCCTTTATCATTCTGGACGAGGCGCAGAACACCACCCCGGAGCAGATGAAAATGTTCCTTACCCGTATGGGCGTAGGCTCTAAGGTGGTCGTTACCGGCGATGTGACCCAGATCGATCTGCCGGGCAGCACCCGCAGCGGTCTGGTGGACGCGCTAAAGGTGCTGAAGGATGTGAACGGCATTGCACAGTGCTACTTTACCGATAAGGACGTTGTGCGTCACCGGCTGGTGCAGGAAATCGTTAAGGCTTACGAGCGTGCGGCCCATCCGGCTGCCGAAGCGGAAAATAAAGAAAACAAAAAGAATTTTAAGTAACCCTTTGAAAGGAGTGGACCGATATGTCCAACAAAGTTTTGATCACCAACTCCCAGAAAGCTGTCAAGGTGCCCTCTGGGCTCCGCATCCTCATCCGCCGTGCCTGCAATGCCGTGCTGGAATATGAGCATTTCGACCGCCCCGCCGAGATCAGCGTTACCTTTGTGGACAACGCTGCCATTGCCGAGCTGAATAACCAGTACCGCAACAAGCCCATGCCCACCGATGTGCTGAGCTTTCCTCTGGGCGAGAATGGCAAGTATGATATCGATGAGAATAACGGCTGCATGATGCTGGGCGATATTGTCATTAGCATGGAGCGTGCCATGGAGCAGGCGAATCTGTATGGGCATCCGCTGCAGCGGGAGGTAGCCTTTTTGACCGTTCACTCCATGCTGCATCTGCTGGGCTACGACCACGAAAACGGCGGTCTGGAAGCCATGCGCATGCGCGAAAAGGAAGAGGCTGTGCTGCTGCAGCTGGGTCTGCCCCGCACGGTCAGCTACACGGAATGATATTCCTTCACTGCAACAGAACATAAAAACAAGACAGGAGTTCACTTTGAGTACTACAACACCCGTTCAGGAGCATTACGACACCTCCTCTGTATTCGTTGCTGTCATCGGACGGCCGAACGTGGGCAAATCCAGCCTGACGAACCTCTTGGTCGGCGAAAAGGTGGCTATCGTCACCTCCAAGCCCCAGACGACCCGCACCCGCATCACCGGCGTGATCACCCGGGGGCCGCTGCAATATGTGCTGCTGGATACCCCCGGTGTGCACAAAGCTCACAATAAGCTTGGCAAACGCATGGATAAGACCGCCAGCGATTCCATTGCGGATGTGGATGTTTCCATGATGCTGTTCGAACCCTACGGTGCACTGAACGAATCCGAGATGGTGCTGGTGGAGGCGCTACAGCGCAGCGGCCCGGCCATTGCGGTCATCAACAAGACCGACCTTGTGAAAGATCCTGCCGACCTGGAAGCCCGCAAGGCAGAGCTGAAGGCGCTGGGTGTATTTGATGCAATCTACACTATCAGTGTGCGCAACAAGGAGGGCAGCGAGGAACTGTTCGATGCTCTGAGCCGCTATGCCGTGGAAGGCCCCCATTACTTTGATGACGATGCTTATACTGATATGCCGGAAAAGGAACTGGTGGCCGAGGTCATCCGCGAAAAGGCACTGCTCTTTATGCGGGATGAGATCCCGCACGGCATTGCAGTGGTGGTGGAGCGCTTCAAGGAGCGCCCGGGCACAGACCTGATCGACATTGATGTGAACATCTACTGCGAGCGGGAGAGCCATAAGGGCATGGTCATCGGTAAGGGTGGTGCCATGCTTAAAAAGATTGCTAGTGCTGCCCGCGCCGACTGCGAGGAGTTCTTGGGCTGCCGGGTCAATTTGCAATGCTGGGTCAAGGTAAAATCCGACTGGCGGGACAACGAATTTTTGCTGAATAACTTCGGCTTCAAGCAGAATCCATCCAACCGCTGAGCGCTGCCAAAGCAGGACAGTTTTCCCTTGTATGCTGTGCTAGAATCAGGCTGACACTATAACAAAAGCAGCCTGTGTACAGGAAAGGGAAGGAGTGCTGAAAATGGATGCTGCTGCAAGCTGGCAGGCCTTTGCCTGCACGGGGAATATTCTCCGTTATCTCGATTACAAACAACGGGTGCAGCTGCCCGCCGAGCATCCGGCAGGAGAAACGGACGATGGAACCATTTGTGACCATGGGTCTGGTACTGAAGGAGACCCGTTATAGAGAAGCAGACCGTATTCTGACGATCCTTACCCCGAAACTGGGCGTGATCACGGCAATGGCTGCAAACAGTCTGCGGTTGAAAAGCAAACTGTTCAGTGCCTGCGGGCTGTTCTGCTATTCAGAGTTTACGCTGGTGCCCGGACGCAATATGTATACCGTGCGAGAAGCCGAGGTGCAGAACATCTTCCACGGCATTTCCTCTTCCATTGAAGGGGTAAGCCTTGCTATGTATCTGACAGAACTTGCTGCTGCGCTTTCGCCTACCGGCGAGGAGGCGGCCCGGGAATTGCGTCTAGTGCTGAACAGCCTGTATATGATCAGCGAACACCGCACCGACCTGCGGGTGATTAAAGCGGTATTTGAGCTGCGCACTATGAGTGAGTGCGGCTTTATGCCGCAGCTGGTCTGCTGCCGGGATTGCGGCACCTACGATGAAGGAGATGCCTTTTATCTGGACGCACAGGAAGGGCATCTGCTTTGCGCGTCCTGTGCGGCAAAGGCAGGCAAGAACTGCAATCTGGACAAGGCTGCGCTGTTTGCGCTACGCCACATCTGCTTAGTAGAGGACAAAAAAATATTTGCATTCAAGATCTCTGTGGGCAGTCTGGCAAAGCTTTCCGCAGTGGCTGAAAACTATGCCCTGACGCATCTGGATAAGCCGCTGAAGAGCTATGCTTTTTTGAAAAGTGTGCTGTCCTGACCAAAAAGGAAAAGTATGGAAACAAGCTACTTAAAAACATTAGAACTGGATAAGATCATTGCCCGTGCAGCAGATGGCTGCGTATGCAAGGAAGCCCGTGCCATGCTGCTGGCTATTGAGCCGCAGTGCGACCCGGATGAGGTGCGCTATGCACTGGAGCAGACAGATGCCATCAACACTCTGCTGATCAAAAACGGCTCGCCGCGCTTTGGCGGGGTAGAGGGGGTCAGCCAGCTTGCCGCCCGTGCCGTAAAGGGCGGCGTGCTTTCTATGGGCGAGCTGCTGATGGTGGCCGGTGCGCTGCGCAATTTTCAGCATTTGACCAGCTGGTACGGCTCCTCTGAACATGACGCGCTGCCGACCGATGATCTGTTTTACGCACTTGCACCGGAACCGGGTCTTGAGCAGCAGATCTCAAGTGCCATTCTGGCACCGGACGCCATGGCGGATACCGCCTCCCGCACTCTGGCAGAGCTGCGCAAAAAGATCCGCGCCACAGAAAACAGCATCCGCGACCGGCTGGAAAGCATGGTGCGCAATATGGATACCTCTAAATACTTGCAGGAAAGCGTGGTTTCTATGCGCAACGGCCGGTACGTTGTGCCGGTCAAGAGCGAGTATCGCGGCGAGGTCAGCGGCATCATCCACGATGTATCCTCTACGGGCGCTACGGTGTTCGTGGAGCCGCAGGCTGTGGTGGAAGCCAATGCCCGCATCCTGCAATACCGTGCACAGGAGGCGCAGGAGATCGAGCGCATTCTGGTGGCCTTTACCGCACAGGTGGCCGCCATTGAGCCGCAGTTTCAGTACAGCTACAAGGCCATGCTGGAAATTGACATCCTGCTGGCGAAAGCACGGCTTGCGCTGGAACTGAAAGCCTTCAAGCCCGCTGTGCGGACTGATTCTTCCTTTAACCTGATCCGTGCCCGCCACCCGCTGATCGATCCGCAAAAGTGCGTTCCTGTGGATATTGCACTGGGCGGAGAATACGATTCTCTTATCATCACCGGCCCGAACACCGGCGGTAAAACGGTCACTCTGAAAACCGCCGGTCTGCTGTGTGCCATGGCGCAGTGCGGCTTTCTGATCCCGGCAGACGAGCGCAGCGAGATCTGCGTATTTGATGAATTTTTGGTAGACATCGGCGATGAACAGAGCATTGAGCAGAGCCTGTCCACCTTCTCCGGCCACATGAAAAAAATCACCGGTATTCTGGAACTGGCCATGCCGCACACCCTTGTGCTGCTGGACGAGCTGGGGGCCGGTACCGATCCCGCCGAGGGCGCCGCGCTGGCAGTTGCCATCATTGAGGAGCTGCGCCGCCGTGGTGTGCTGCTGATGGCGACCACCCACTATGCAGAGCTGAAGGTCTTTGCATTGGAAACAAAGGGCGTGGTCAATGCCAGCTGCGAGTTTGATTTGGAGACCCTGCGCCCAACCTATAAGCTGAGTGTGGGCGTACCGGGAAAATCCAATGCGTTCCTGATCAGCGAAAAGCTTGGCATCCCAAGCCGCGTCATTGAGGCTGCCCAGCAGCATCTGTCTGCCGAGGATAAACGTCTGGATGCAGTTCTGGGTCAGCTGGATGATCTGAAACTTCAACTGAAAGAAAGCCAGAACGAGGTGGAGCAGCTACGCAACGAAGCCTCCCATCAGCTGGAAGCCGCCCGCAAAAAGCGGGACGAGCTGATCCAGCAGGGTGAGAATGAATTGGAAGCTGCTCGTGCCAAGGCACGCACGCTGGCACAGCAGGTGGAAACGCAGGCCTACGCGCTGACTGACGAGCTGCGCCAGTTGCAAAAGGACGAGCGCATGAGCGCCCAGCAGAAAGCGCAACGCGCCCGCGAGATCGCCAAAAAGGAGACCGAAAAGCTGTTTGCCGGTACGGAGGTGGTACATAACCCCGTTAAGGAGTTTGTGCCGCTGAAGGATGTAAAGGTAGGGCAGGAGGTCTGCATTGCAGAGCTGAACCAGCTGGCCACCGTTCTGGCGCTGCCGGACAAAAACGGCGATGTGCTGGTGCGTGCCGGTATCATTAAGACCAAGGTACCCCTCAAGGGCTTGAAGCAACCGGAAAAGCTGGTAAAAGAACCCACTGCACCAAAAACCAAGGCGCAGCAGCGGTATTCCCGCCTGACCGGTGACACCAACCGTCCCAACGGCAGGGTAGAGCGCGTACAGCGCACCGCCAAAATGGAGTGCAACCTGCTGGGGCTTACGGTGGATGAGGCACTGTCGGAGGTGGATTCCTTTATCGATCGCGCCATCCTGAACGGACAGACGGTGGTCTACTTGATCCACGGCAACGGCACCGGCGCACTGCGCACTGCCATCCATAAGCATTTGCGCGGCAACCGCATGGTCAAAAGCTTCCGTCTTGGTCGTTACGGCGAAGGTGAGAGCGGCGTGACGGTTGTAGAACTGAAATAACCCAGTAAAGACTGCCTTTTGAAAAATTGGCAGTCTTTTTTTGTTGCAGTGCAAGGAAAAGGCGAGTATACTCGTATTATATAAATAGGAACGTAAAACGAACAGGAAGTAAAGCCTTATGCCAACCAGTCAGCGCAGACCAGTAAATAAACATAGCAAACGTAAAACGCACCGCTGCAAAACGAGGAACCGGTTTTTACACGGTTTGCTGTTTGTTTTTGCGGCACTGATGCTCTGTTTCGGCCTGTTTTTATGGAAGGCGGCGCTGGAATTGAACGCACCCGCAGAACCCGCAGTCTCGTCCGCAGAGGATGATTTTCGTCCTGTGGTGGGCGACCCGCCGTACCGGGTGGCAATAGACGCCGGACATGGCGGCAACGACCCAGGCGCAAGGGGAGTGGTCGAGGAAAAGCAGGTCACCGCAGCTACGGCTGCTGTGCTGCTTCAATGGTTAGAGCAGGACCCGAATTACATTCCGTTGCAGACCCGGGAAAGCTTTGATGCAACCGCCACGCCTGCCCAGCGTGCAGCCACCGCCAGTGCCCAAAGCCCGCAGCTGTTGCTGTCCATCCATGGCAACTCCGCAGCCAACGGCTCTACGGCATCCGGCTTTGAATGCTATCCGGCAGTGCCCGGACGTACATGGCATCAGGAGAGCTTTTATTTTGCCCGGCTGCTGGCCGGCGGAATGCAAAGCATCGGCGCAAAGCTGCGCGGACGTGGGGGAGTGCGGTACATTTATTATCTGGAAAACGACCAGAAGCAGCTGGTGGAGAACACCTACACACAGGTACGGCCTGAGCGCAGCTTTACGCTGCTGGAAGATGTGGATTGTCCGGCAGTGTTGGCAGAGCAGTGCTTTGTAACGAATGCCGAGGATGTAGAGCGCTTTGGCAGCGAGGAGAGCTGCAAGACTGTGGCGCGCATGTATTACGAAGCTATCTGTGTATATTTCGGCACAGAACCGCTGCCGGTGAAGTGAGCATCGTATCACCGAAGCAGAAAAAGCAATACTGCTTTTATAACATGACCTGTAATGCACCGGAACGGCTACCGCAGGCATAAGTCGAATGCTTGAACATACTGGTAATGCGTTCAATGGCGCAGAAGCGGGCACATACAAAAAGAACAACATCCACAGAAGCTGCTGGAAATCTGACAGAAAGAGAGAAGGGCAGCTTCTCTCTTTTGATTACAGATATTTCGTATAATGCACGTTATGCGAAACTTAGGGAAGTGAAAAAAGCCCGTTTCCC
>ERZ1106963.2362-NODE-2362-length-18903-cov-5.470819_pt1 | contig 18903 bp, 14 predicted proteins | sample MGYA00403681_ERZ1106963 | MGnify/ENA primary metagenome ERZ1106963 (study PRJEB35170, sample SAMEA104062407) | human gut metagenome | biome: human gut; feature: human-associated habitat; material: faeces | place: Denmark | collected 2012-05-03 ...
GAAATCACGATGGATACTTTCTTAGTACCGTTGCCAGCGACAACAAGCGGAAGCGCTCCTGAAAACAAACAGTTCTATTTTTTATTTTATAAAGTTGTTATGCATGCAATACAGTAGCTCTGGAAATCCGTAACACCACCTGCAAGCGGCAGTTCATAAGTTAAACTCTGGTTATAAATACTTGCGGATTTCTTCAATCAGGGAAGCATATTCTGCATCTGACAGGAATTTTTCACCCGGATTCATGGCAAAAACGCCACCCCATTCATAGCCATCTGTGTATTTTGGTACAAGATGGAAGTGAAGATGATGTCCGGTGTCACCGTAGGCACCATAGTTGATCTTCTGAGGATGGAATGCCTTGTGAAGAGCCTCTGCTACATGGTTGATATCTTCCATGTAAGCAGCGCGTTCTTCGGCAGTCAACTCTACAATCTCACTGACGTGTTTCTTATGGGCAACGATCACACGTCCTTTATGGCTTTGTTCTTTAAATAAATAAACTTTGGAGGATGGAAGTTCACAGATTTTAATGCCAAACTGGGCAACTAAGTCACCTTCCATACAATAAGCACAATTCTGATCTGTCATAATCTGTCTCCTGTCTTATTTCTGGTTGAAATGTACAGCGAAACCGGCGATTTCATCTTTTAAGTAAGCAACAGTGATATTTCCTTTTGCATCATATTTGAAAGAAGACTCATCAAATACAAAACCACGTTTCTCTAAGTGGTACATTGCACGTGCAAGATAGTTGGTTTGGATTGCAATATGACCACAGGTTCCACGTCCCGGGTTTTTCATCATTTCAATCAGGGAACCAACGAACATAGAGCTGTTTCCAACTTTTACATCCTGTCCAAGTAATGTAGCGAATTTTGCAGAATCAGAAGCAGCAGCTTCCTCAGATGCATTGTTTACACCAACGTGAAGAAGTTTGAAACCTAACATGGTAGAAACTGCTTCTTTTGTGAGTGCTGTGATACCAGCCCAGTCTTTTGCAGCAACAAGGTCTTTGCTTACCATCCAGGAACCGCCACATGCGATGATTTTGTTGAAATCAAGGTAATTTGTAAGGTTCTTCGCATTGATTCCGCCGGTTGGCATGAATTTCATATTTACATAAGGAGCTGCCATGGATTTGATCATGTTTAATCCGCCGGCTGCCTCTGCAGGGAAGAATTTTACAACATCAAGACCAAGTTCAATAGCAACTTCAACGTCACTTGGGTTAGAGCATCCAGGAGTAACCGGAATTCCTTTTTCTACACAGTATTTCACTACTTTTGGATTTAAGCCAGGACTTACAATGAATTTTGCTCCGGCGTTTACAGCGCGGTCAACCTGCTCTGTAGTAAGAACGGTTCCGGCACCTACTAACATTTCCGGGAACTGCTCAGCCATAATACGGATAGATTCCTCAGCGGCAGCAGTACGGAATGTAACCTCTGCACAAGGAAGTCCTCCGTCACATAATGCTTTTGCTAAAGGAGCAGCGTCCTCTACGTGATCCAGGGCGATAACAGGTACAATACCAATTTTGGAAATCTCTTCTAATACTTTGTTCATGATGATTCTCCTTATCATTCTTATTTTCTCATCCATGTTTTGGATGATTGTGTTCTAATATAAAGTTCCATTATACGAAACAATGTTCCATAAAACGGTACGGTTTTATTATAACATCAGAAAAACGGATGTCAATAGTTCCAACTCAATTCCCTTGACATTTCTAATAGTAGCTGTTAATATGAGAAAAAAAGAAAGTTCCACAATATGAAACGAGAATCTGAAATATGAAACATATAGGTAAATCCAGAGTTTTTTTGGTTTTACAGAATTATATTGTGAACAGGAAGAAAGGGACACCTACGATGGCAGAAGAAAAAGAAACAAAAAATCCGGTGCAGTCTGCAGAACGAATTTTCCAGGTGCTTGAGATGTTAGCAGAGCATGGCGGGATGGGGTTAATGGAGATCAGCACAGAACTCGGACTTCACAAAAGTACGGTCCACCGCTTATTAATGTCCTTAATCTATATGGGGTATGCAAAACAGGACGAGACAACGCAGAAATACATGCTTTCTTACAAAATCGTGAGCATGGCGGGAAAAATCTTAGAGCGTACCGATATTTTACAGATCGCAAAACCTTATATGGAACGTCTGTCCGATATCAGTGGTGAGGCAGTGCATCTTGTACAGCGGGAAGGCAACAACATTTTGTACATATATAAAATAGAAGCAAAAGTTGGCACGATCCGCATGGTATCACACGTCGGCATGGTACATCCGATGTATTGTTCCGGTGTGGGCAAGGCGATCATGGCAACGCTTCCGGAGAAAGAAGTAAAACAGATCTGGAACGAGAGCATTATCGAGAAGAAAACGGATAAGACGATCACTGACATTGATGAGATGATGCAGGTGTTAGAGGAAGTCCGTAAGAACGGTTATGCGTTAGACGACGAGGAGAACGAGGAGGGCGTGCGCTGTATCGCTGCATGCCTGCATGGTTACAGCAAGGAAGTGAAATATGCATTCAGCATTTCCGGACCGGTCAGCCGTATGACGAGAGAGCGCGTGGAAGAACTTGCTGTGGATGTGAAAAAAGTGCAGGAAGAATTATCAAGAGAACTGGGGTACTATCCACAAAATTAAATTTTTTTACAGAATATGTATAAGAAAAAAATCGATGGTCATACTATTTTCGAAGAACAGAGCAAATATACTCTGTAAAAGAAAAGGAGAAATGACTATGAGAAAGTGGAAATTACTTTTGGCTGGAATGATGCTTATGTTATCGTTGAGTGCTGTCGCAGGCTGCGGAAATAACAATGCAAACGATAAAAATAATGGCACAAACGGTACAAACACGAGCACAGAAAACCGTCTGAATAACAATGCGGACACTACCACAGGCAATGACAAAAATACTATTGACACCACAGAGGATAAGGACAAGGATAACAACCGTGTGGATGATAACGGCAACGTGATCGAGGATGTAGTGGACGGTGTTGGCGATGCCGGCAAAGATGTGATCGATGGTGTGGAAAATGGTGTGAATGATCTCACAAACGATGCAACCGGCGGAAATGCAGAGAATACCAACGGAACCGGTGGGAATGCCGGAAATGGAACTGCAAATCCGTAAATGATAGAGAAATACAAAAAAAGAAACGGCTTATCGTTTCTTTTTTTGTGCCTGTTTATTCAGATACATTTCATGGTCTGCTTTGTCAAGCAGATTGCGGAGCGTACAATCTTTGTAATTCATGGAGTAGCTGTAACCATAGGCGTAACTGATCGCATCCGGCATATTGCTGGAATGATACTGTTTGATTGTAGCATGTAGTTTTTCCAATAGTTCGTCTGCCTGCCCGGAGGTGGTGTCATACAAAATAGCGATAAATTCGTCACCGCCGAATCTGCCGACAAAATCTTTTTCAGGAACTACCTTTCTTAAAATGTGGGCAAAATTGGCGATCATCGAATCCCCGGCAGCGTGTCCAAGGGTATCGTTCACTTCTTTTAAATTATTTAAGTCGAACATAACAAAACACAGCGGCTCAGTGATAAAACCGGAAGAGTTCAAAAGGTCTTCACAGCGGCTTTTGTTTGGAAGTCCGGTGTGCACATCCAGATAGGCTTTCTTGGATAAAATATGATTTTCCCTGACGGCCTGAATGTGCTGGATCTGCTGCTGGACGATCAAAAAGATTAACAATAGTATATCAAGCGCAGAAATAATCTCGGTCAGCCGGATCCGCGCAGCAATCTTTTCCGAGTACTGTTCGGCAGCAGTCACCGTCTCGTCGGCATATTCAAAATAAGTTTCACTCATTGAGACAACATTGGTGTTTTCATAGCCCTTTTCACGAACAGTATAAATCTCTTCTTTCAGTAGTTCCCAATATTCAATCTGATTGTCCAGACACTGCTGGTAAGCAGGATCTTTCAGGCTTACCAGATTATAATTTCCATCTTCATATTTTAAACCGGACAAAATTTTATCCAGATATTCGATCTGCATGTCATCTGCAGTTCCGGTAATCTCAAGCTTGACTTCACGCTGCGTGGCTCCGCGCACAAGACTGGCATAGTTTACCACGTGGGCAGTTCCATGTAGATTCTGGATCTGCACCATCATAAAAATGACAAGGAAAATCAAAACGAAGATCAGAATTTGCTGCAGCAGTGAGGCAGCATGCTGTTCTGCCTGTTTCATTCGTCTGCTAAAAGAGGTTTCTTTTGTATACATGAGTCACCTTTCCGAAAGTTTTTTTGTGTGTAGCTGTATTCTAACCCATAAAATCCGGACGGTCAAATATTAGTATGCTTTTCAAAGAAAATATCTTAAATAAAAATGAAATCTTGCCAAATTAGTTGTGATTCATTTTTATTTGAATTATAATAAACCCATCGCATTTTTTGAGGGCGACGAAAACAGAAAGCAATTTCAGGGATATTAAGGAGATTTCAATGTCAGATAATGATTTCAGAGAGGTGATCGACGGAGAAGAGAACAAAGAGCCGGCAGCCTCTGACAATAATTTACATACAACGGAAGCAGAGAGTGCGGAAGTGGTGAACACCACGGCAGATGCACAGGAGAGTGATGAGAAGAAGGATGATGAGTACGAGGAGATCTGCTACATCTGTCACAGACCGGAGCATATAGCCGGAAAAATGATCAGGATCCCAAACAGCATTTCCATCTGTCATGACTGTATGCAGAGAACGTTCGACAGCATGAATGGCACAGGATTCCCAATGGGTGATATGATGAACATGGGAAGTTTTAATAATATGAATCTAGATAAGATGCCTAATATCAGCATGATCAATCTCTCTGATCTGCAAAATATGATGGGCGGTATGCCAAACAGCCAGAAGATCAAGAAAAAGAAACCAAAAGAGGAGAGAAAGCCGGAGATCGATATTCATGCGATCCCGGCTCCACATAAGATCAAAGCGTCGCTGGATGAGTATGTGGTTGGACAGGAACATGCAAAAAAAGTCATGTCTGTAGCAGTTTACAATCATTACAAGAGAATTGCCTCCGATGTGCAGGACGGTGTGGAGATCGAGAAATCCAACATGCTCATGATCGGACCGACCGGAAGTGGTAAGACGTATCTGGTCAAGACACTGGCAAGATTATTAGATGTGCCGCTTGCCATCACGGACGCAACTTCCCTGACAGAAGCCGGTTATATCGGTGACGATATCGAGAGTGTAGTCAGCAAACTGTTAGCGGCTGCTGACAATGATGTGGAACGCGCAGAGCACGGAATCATCTTTATCGATGAGATCGACAAGATTGCAAAGAAGCGCAACACAAACCAGCGCGATGTCAGCGGAGAATCTGTCCAGCAGGGAATGTTAAAACTGTTAGAGGGTGCGGAAGTGGAAGTGCCGGTAGGGGCAAGCAGTAAAAATGCGATGGTTCCGATGACGATGGTCAACACGAAGAACATTCTTTTTATATGCGGAGGAGCGTTCCCGGATCTGGAAGATATCATTAAGGAGCGTCTGAACAAGGAAGCTTCCATTGGATTTAAGGCAGATCTGAAGGACAAATATGACAATGACGAGAACCTGCTCGCCAAAGTGACGACAGAAGATGTGCGCAAATTTGGTATGATTCCGGAATTTTTAGGACGTCTGCCGATCATGTTCACATTAGAGGCACTGACAGAAGATATGCTTGTGCGTATCTTAAAAGAGCCGAAGAATGCGATCATCAGGCAGTACGAGAAGCTGCTTGCCATGGATGAGGTAAAACTTGTATTTGACGAGGATGCGCTTCATTCTATCGCAAAGGAAGCAAAAGAGAAAAAGGTAGGAGCGCGTGCTCTCCGCTCTATTATCGAAGATTTTATGTTAGATATCATGTATGAGATCCCGAAGGATGACAATATCGGCATGGTAACGATCACAAAAGATTATGTAGAGAAAAAGGGCGGTCCGCTCATCACGATGCGCGGCTGTGCAGCGATCGAAGAAAAGCCAGCAATTTAAAGGAATAAAAGACAAAACTCCGGCATTTATTGTAAAGATAGGTGTGCGGAGTTTTTTATGTCTGACTGTGAAGAAAAGATTTATTCCAATGATTATGTGGATTTTATCATATCGAAAGATGTTTTGGATGTGATTGACCTTTCAAGTGATTGTATCCAGCGAATCGATGAGGAAAAGGATACTTATTTTTATCCGAGGAGTTTTTTCCGGATATTTGATTTTCCGGCAGATTCCTATGCTTCTGTTCCAAAGTGCTATGGACTTCTGGATGAGACGGCGCTTGAGGTTTCGGGGATATTAAAATTACAGCAGCAGCCGGCACTCGCACTGAAAGGGCAGGGCGTGATGATCGGATTTATCGATACCGGGATCGATTACCGAAATCCGGTATTTCAGTATTCTGATGGGACAACAAGGATTTACCGCATCTGGGATCAGACGATCCGGGATGGAACAAAGCCGGAGGGGATCGCATATGGTTCCGAGTATAAGACAGAGCAGATCAATGCCGCACTCCGGGCAGAAAATCCGCTGGAAACCGTTCCGTCCATGGATACCAATGGACATGGAACCTTTGTGGCCGGGGTGGCATGTGGAAGCGAGGATGTGGAAGATAATTTTATCGGGGCGGCGCCGTTTTCCGAGATCGCAGTCGTAAAACTGAAAGAGGCAAAAACTTATCTGCGGGAATTTTATTTTATACCGGATTCTGTTCCGGCGTATCAGGAGAATGATATCATGATGGCAGTCAGCTATCTGGACCGGCTGGCAAAGGAGCGGGATATGCCGCTTGTGATCTGCATTGCACTGGGAAGCAACATGGGAAACCGTGGCAAGGACGGACAACTGGCAACTTATCTGGATATTGTATCCAGAAGGCGGAAAAGATGCAGTGTGGCAGCAGTAGGAAACGAGGCGAATGCAAGACATCATTTTCTTGGAAAAATACAGCCGGACATGGAGTACGAATCGGTGGAAGTCTCGGTGGAGGAAAATATGCCGGGCTTTTTCATTGAGATGTGGGCAAATGCGCCGGAGCTTTATGCGGTATCGGTCAGCTCGCCCACCGGGGAAGTGCTGCCAAAAGTGCCTTATCGGAGCGGTGGAAGACAGGAGTTTGTCTTTATTTTCGAGCAGACAAGAGTCAGCATCGACTACCGGCTGACGGGCAGGCGGCAGGGAAACCAGCTTATTTATTTACGTTTTTCAAACGCAGCGCAGGGGATCTGGACGATCAACGTGTATCCGCAGAGCATTGTGACAGGGGATTACAATATGTGGCTTCCCATGCGGAATTTTACGAGTGGAAATGTTTTTTTCCTGCGGTCAAATCCGAATCATACGATCACCGTGCCGGGTAACGCAGGGCAGGTCATAAGCACGGGCGGCTACAATGTGGCAAATGGCGGTCTGTATCTGGACTCGGGCAGGGGATTTACACTTTCCGGTGAGGTAAAGCCGGATTTCTGTGCCCCGGCGGTGAATGTGTATGGACCGGGACTGCGGAACCGCTTTGTGACCATGACCGGGACGAGTGCGGCGGCAGCGATCACAGCCGGGGCATGTGCGCAGATCATGGAATGGGGACTGGTAAAAAGAAATCAGATTTTCATGTCCTCTGCGGATATCAAAAATATGCTGATCCGCGGCGCAGACCGGGCGGATGACAGGAGTTATCCGAATCCGTCGTGGGGGTATGGAACGCTGGATGTGTATGGAGCATTTGAGGATCTGCGGAGGTAGCGGACATTGGCTTTTCATTTTCCCTTCTGTGAAGTATAATAATATGTGGAAAAAACATTTTGCAGGCTTCCTGTGACAGTAAAATGGATCACAAGAGGTATGGAAATATTATAATTACGCAGGAGAAAAGAAAATTTTATGATAAAGATCGCGTTTTGTGATGATGATATGGAAGTGCTTCATCAGATGAACGAATTATTAGACCGCTACCGGGTAGAACGGAATGAGGATATTACCTATGCAGCATTCCAGAGTCCGTTTGAACTGCTGACGGAGATTGAGAAGGGCATAAGACTGGATATATTATTTCTCGATGTCGTGATGCCGGGGCAGAATGGCATGGATGTGGCAAAAGAGATCCGGCAGTATGACACGAATATGAAAATTATTTTTCTGACCTCATCCCCGGAGTTTGCGGTGGAATCTTATTCGGTTGGAGCTTATTTTTACCAGTTGAAACCGATCTGGGAGGAAAGCTTTTTCCGGCTGATGGATGCGGTGCTGGCGGAGTGTGAGAAGAAAAAGAAGAACAGCCTGATCCTGCGCAGTAAAGACGGTATTACGAGGATCGATCTGCAGCAGCTGGAATACTGCGAGGTGCTGGGACGAAAACTTTTATTTCATCTGGGAAACGGAGCAGTTCTGGAAAGCGCAGGGAGTCTGGATGATCTGGCAGGACAGCTGATGCAGTACAGCAATTTTTTCCGTCCCCACCGATCCTTCCTTGTGAATATGGAGTATATCCAGAATATTTCCAGCCGTTCCATCAAAATGGTAAATGATGCGGAAATCCCAATTCCGCATGGAAAATGTTCGGAAATCAAAAATACATATATGGAATATGCGTTTAACGGAGAGCAGGCTGTCTTATGACGGTCTGTTTTTTCTTTGATAGAATAAACTACATGAATAGTAAGAAAAGACATGGTCGATTCAATACATTTTACGGTCGATTCATGACAGTGCGTCCATTTTTTTGGGAAAATCGTGTATTGTAGATTCAGACAAAGGAGAAAGCCAAAATAAGCACACAAAAGAAGGGAGGATTAAGAAGAAAAAATGTTAGGTATGGAAATCTTGGTCATTATTGGTTTGATCCTGCTTTTACTTGTTCTCTGGATCATCTCCGTGCAGCGGAAGTTTGCGGTGATGGACGGAAATATCCAAAATGCCATGAATCAGATCGGAGTGCAGATTTCCTCACGTTTTGATGCACTATTTGCAGTGCTTGATCTTATGAAAGGATATGCAGCAGATGACATACAGCCGCTGATGGAGCGTGCAGCAGCCAGACGAAGTGTGATCACTGCTCGCTCCGCACCTGAGGAGGTATCAGAGCAGGAGCAGGTGATAGAGGAAACCGTAAAAAGCATCCGTCTGGCAGCAGAACGCAATCCACTGCTCTGCGCAGATAAAAACTATACCAAATGTATGGATGCGGTGGAATGTTATGGGCGCATGGTATATACCAGCCGTTTGATCTACAACGATTCAGTGACAAAGTTAAACAGTGCGCTTGGTATGTTTCCTACAAATGTAATTGCAGGTATTCTTGGCTTTCATAAAAGAGAATATCTGTCACAGAAAGGGGATTAATATGGGATTATTCAGTAATAATAAAAAATTATGTCCGGTCTGCGGGAATCCGACACCGCGGCTGCTTGCAACAAAAATACAGGACACACCGATCTGTAAGGAATGCGATAAAAAAATCTATCTGCCAAAAGGCAGGACAGATCGGATGACCATCGATGATTTTAAGCAGTACATCCAGTTTTACGAAGATAATCAGGCATTGAGGGATCAGTTCGAGGAAAACTATTCGTTTAATTTTGGACTGTTTGGTGGAGATCTGGTATTAGATATTTTCCATGGACTTTTCCGTGTGAACTGTGACAAAGATTCGCTCGCATTTCAGGCGGACAATTTAAAGTCTTTCCGTATTTTAGAGGACAGCCGGGTTTTATTTGAGGGAAATCATCAGGAATTAAAGCATTACGACAGTAAAGTTCCGGAAAAAGTAAAGCAGCTGGAGCCGCAGATCGCACAGTTTCAGATGCAGATGAGGGAATATGAAATGTTTGAGCGGCTGGAGCGGATGCATGAGGAAAATGACAAAGATGATAACCATTATCATGAGTATCATCCAAGACCATCTTTTGACGTGGCTTCTCCGGCAGATACCTTCCATGTGGAGCTGACGTTTGACCATCCTTACTGGGATAATATCAAGTGGGATAGGACCGGAGTTTCCTTTGACAGTGACAGTCCTAGTGTCGAGGCGTTTTTGAGCTGCTATGAGGATAAAACAGAGAGTCTGCACACGCTGGCGCTCAATCTGGCACACCTGATGAATCCGAATGTCAAAGAGATAACAGCGGGGGAGAAAAAACAGGCTGCAAAGCAGGAGACCGGATCTTTGGAAGAGCAGAAGCAATCTTCTGAGAGCGATACGATCGAACAGCTGCAGAAGTACAAAGGTCTTTTGGATGCAGGAGTCATCACAGAAGAAGAATTTACAGCGAAGAAAAAACAGTTATTGGGAATTTAATGATAAGGCTGATCCGGAAAGGGTCAGCCTTATTTATGAAATCTGCAAAAATAATTTTCAAATGTTACGTTAAAATTTGTGATGGAAATTGAAAATTTCGAGTATATTTTGTGCCGGTTTTATTGTATAATATTCTCTATGTTTGTAAATAAAAAAGTGAATGAAAATAAATAAGGGGATAACAGGGATGAGAATAGGATTTGATAATGACAAGTACTTAAAAATTCAGTCTGAGCACATCAAGGAACGTATCAGTCAGTTCGGAGACAAACTTTATCTGGAATTTGGCGGAAAATTATTTGACGATTACCACGCATCCAGAGTCTTGCCGGGATTTGCACCGGACAGCAAACTCCAGATGCTTATGCAGCTTGCGGATGTGGCAGAGATCGTGATCGTGATCAGTGCAGCAGATATAGAGAAGAACAAAGTCCGCGGGGATCTTGGAATTACTTATGATGTGGATGTTGTCCGGCTGATCGGAGAGTTTGAGAAAAAGGGTCTGTATGTGGGAAGCGTTGTCATCACGCAGTTTGCAGGACAGAGCGGTGCCGTACAGTTCCGTGAAAAACTGGAAAAAAGAGGCATTAAAGTATATCAGCATTATAAGATCGAGGGCTATCCGGCAAACATTCCGCTGATCGTCAGTGAGAACGGATTCGGCAAGAATGACTATATCGAGACGACCAGACCATTAGTCGTCATCACTGCACCGGGACCTGGAAGTGGAAAAATGGCAACCTGCCTCTCCCAGCTTTATCATGAGAACATCCGTGGAACAAAAGCCGGATATGCAAAATTTGAGACATTCCCAATCTGGAATCTTCCATTAAAACATCCGGTAAACTTAGCTTATGAGGCGGCTACCGCAGACTTGAATGACGTGAACATGATCGACCCGTTCCATCTGGAAGCTTATGGAAAAACGACGGTCAACTACAATCGTGACATTGAGATCTTCCCGGTTTTGAACGCTATTTTTGAAGGGATTTATGGAGAAAATACTTATTATAAATCACCGACTGATATGGGTGTCAACATGGCCGGAAACTGTATCATCGATGACGAGGCGTGCTGTGAAGCCTCCAAAATGGAGATCATAAGACGTTATTACACAGCGGTAAACAAACTGGTCAAAGAGGAAGCGACGGAAAATGAAGTTTACAAGATCGAACTTCTGATGAAACAGGCGAAGATCACAACGGACGACAGACATGTCACAGTCGCTGCAAAAAAACGTGCAGAGGAACTTGGCGTTCCAACTGCAGCGATCGAACTTTCCGATGGCTGTATCATTACGTCCAAGACATCAGATTTTCTCGGTGCGTCTGCAGCATTGCTACTCAACGCATTAAAATATCTGGCTGGCATTGAGCATGATGAGAAACTCATCCGCCCGGAAGCGATCGAACCGATCCAGGATCTGAAAGTCCGTTTCCTCGGTGGAAAGAATCCAAGACTTCATACCGATGAGGTATTGATTGCCCTTTCGCTCGCTGCGGTGACCAATGAAAACGCAAAGAAAGCATTAGAGCAGCTTCCGGCACTTCGGGGATGCCAGGTGCACACTTCCGTAATGCTCTCTGAAGTGGATATTAAAATTTTTAAGAAGCTGGGTGTGGATCTGACAAGTGAACCGGTGCGCAGTGGATTGAAATTATACTAGTACAGCAAAAAATACATTGAATAATTTGTGAATTATGTATAAAAACTCTTTTATAAAATAAGGTGTATGGTATAATAAGCACAAGTGATGAAATCACGAGGTAATACAGGCGGTCTGATTGTTAAGAATATAACAATCAAAACAGGCACATACATATTTTATAGGAGGTTTTTTACAATGGCAAGATTTACGTTACCAAGAGATTTATACCATGGAAAAGGTGCTCTGGAGGCATTAAAGACATTCAAAGGAAAAAAGGCAATGATCTGTGTTGGCGGCGGCTCTATGAAGCGGTTTGGATTTCTCGACAGGGCAGAACAGTACCTGAAAGAAGCAGGAATGGAAGTTCAGTTGTTTGAAGGCATCGAACCGGATCCTTCTGTGGAAACCGTGATGAAAGGTGCAAAAGCAATGATGGAATTTGAACCGGACTGGATCATTGCGATGGGCGGCGGATCCCCGATCGATGCAGCAAAAGCGATGTGGATCAAATATGAGTACCCGGATATCACGTTCGAGGATATGTGTAAAGTATTTGGCATCCCGGCGCTTAGAAATAAAGCTCATTTCTGCGCAATCTCTTCCACATCAGGAACAGCGACAGAGGTGACGGCATTTTCAATTATTACCGATTATGAAAAAGGTATCAAATATCCGATCGCAGATTTTGAGATTACACCGGATGTGGCAATCGTTGATCCGGATCTTGCAGAGACAATGCCACAGAAATTAGTTGCACATACTGGAATGGATGCTATGACACATGCGATCGAGGCATATGTTTCTACCGCTAACTGTGACTTTACCGATCCACTGGCGTTACATGCGATCAAAATGATCCAGAATGATCTGGTTGATTCCTACAACGGAGATATGGCTAAGAGAGATTCCATGCACAATGCGCAGTGTCTTGCCGGAATGGCATTCTCCAACGCTCTGCTTGGTATCGTTCATTCCATGGCACATAAGACAGGAGCTGCATTTGCAGATTATGGTGCTCATATTATTCACGGAGCTGCAAACGCCATGTATCTGCCAAAAGTTATCGCATTCAATGCAAAAGATGAGACAGCAAAGAAACGTTACGGCGATATTGCTGATTTTATGGGACTTGGCGGTGACAGCTTAGATGAGAAAGTTGCGTTACTCATTGCATACTTGCGCAAGATGAATGATGACCTTAAGATTCCACACTGCATCAAAAATTACGGCGCAGACAGCTACCCGGCAGAGCAGGGCTTTGTTCCGGAAGAGGTGTTCTTAGAGAGACTGCCGGAGATCGCTGCCAATGCGATTTTAGATGCATGTACCGGTTCCAATCCTAGACAGCCGAGTCAGGAAGAGATGGAGAAGCTGCTGAAATGCTGCTACTATGACACCGAGGTGGATTTTTGATAAACCGGAGTTTAACTTATGAACTGCCGCTTACAGGTGGTGGCACGGATTTTCGCAGGTTATGTTAATTGCATGCCAATAAAGTGTAAAGAAATATAAAAAATAGAACTGTTTGTTTTCAGGAGCGCTTCCGCTTGTTGTCGCTGGCAGCGGTACTAAGAAAGCATCCATCGTGATTTCAAAATCCAATTACATTGTCTTTTGAAATCGCAATGTCTGCTTTCTAAGGACCGGCCGCTCCCAAAATCCTGAAAACAAATCAGTTCTATTTTTTATTAAGCCAAGACTGTGCAGCATGCAATATCCAGATTGTGAAAATCCGTCAATCCAGAATACGAGCGGCAGAACCCAAAGATGAAACTCCGAGAGTTCCATAACGTAAATTACAGATTTTGTGGTGCGATTCATGATGTTGATTGGGCAAATATAAGCGTCCTCTCACAAGTCATTCGTAACGTAAATGAAAGAAAAACGGTGCAGACAAATATGATTTCCTTCGTGAGCCATGGAGATAAGACTCTTTAGAGGCTTATCGGAATGCCCGGCGAACAGGAACATCATATTTCGTCTGTACCGTTTTTCTTTTCATAAACCGATAAAATCACGACTTGCGAGAGGACGCTTATATCTGCCCCCTCACAGCCTATAAAAGCACCACAAAATCTGCTGCTCTATGGTAAGTTAAACTCCGGTTTATCTCACAAGCTGCTCTGCGTAATCGAGAGCATCAACAATGTTTTCATGGAAATTTTCTTTTCCGATAAGTTCCACAAACCCATCTTTTTCCATAACATGCATAGGCTGTTCATTTACGTGTGAGAATACCAGTGTGATATTTTTGCGTTTTGCACGGTCGGCGAGTTCGTGTAAGGAATGCATAGCACTTGCATCGATTGCAGGAACACTTCTCATACGGATGACAACAACCTTGGTGTGGTGATGGCTGTTGATATTTACAATCTGGTCGGCAGCAGCAAAGAACATTGGACCACAGATTTCAAATACGCTGATGGAGTGTGGAATATCACGGAGTTTTTCTGCCTCACCCGGAGTGATGTCAGGGGAGTCGGTGTATTTCCATGCTTTGATATCGGCGGTTTCCGCCATACGTTTCATAAATAATAATGCAGCAAGTACAACACCGATTTCAATTGCAACTACCAGATCAAAAAATACCGTTAAGAAAAAGGTCGCAACTAGAACGATGATGTCACTCTTTGGTGCAGTTTTGCAAAGGCGGAAGAAAGAAGTCCAGTCCGCCATATTTGCGGCAACCACAAGAAGAACAGCGGCTAAAGTGGTCATTGGGATCAATGCAGCAAGCGGCATCAAAACCAGAAGAATGATCGTTAAGGTGATACAGTGCACAATACCGGCAATTGGAGTACGACCACCGTTACGGACATTGGCAGCAGTTCTTGCGATTGCACCAGTGGCAGGAATACCGCCGAAAAGTCCGGAAAAAATATTTCCAAGTCCCTGCCCAATCAGCTCGGCATTAGATTTGTGTGTGTCACCGATCATACCGTCAGATACGACTGCGGAAAGCAGGGATTCAATACCGGCGAGGATGGCAATTGTAAATGCAGGTGAAATCATTTCCTGCACAAGCTTCATGGAAAGAGCAGGTGCATGGAAGGTTGGAAATGCGGAATTTAATTCACCGTAAACACTGCCAATTGTATTTACCGGGAGTTTTGCAAAATATACGATTGCAGTTGTGATAATAATTGCGATCAGGGAACCTGGAATTTTGTCTGTTACTTTTGGCCAGAACAGCATAATGATAATGGCAACAACACCGATGATTGTAGAGGTGAGGTTGATCGTGCTGATATTTTGTACATAAGCAATGACTTTGTTTAAAAACTCGGAAGGAACCGAAGCAATTTCAAGACCGAAGAAATCTTTCAACTGTCCGACAAATAAAGTTACCGCGATACCACAGGTGAAACCAGTAGTAATGGTATAAGGAATGTATTTGATCAGGGAGCCAAAACGGCAGATTCCCATAATCACAAGGATGATTCCTGCAAGGATCGTAGCAACGATCAGTCCGTCAGTTCCGTACTGTTCTACAATTCCGTAGATAATCACAACAAAAGCTGCGGTTGGTCCACCAATCTGGACGCGGCTTCCGCCGAAGAAAGAAATAAAAAATCCGGCGATAATGGCAGTGTAAAGTCCCTGTTCAGGTCCTACACCGGATGCGATTGCTAGTGCGATGGATAGTGGAAGAGCGATGATCGCAACAATGATACCGGAAATAATATCTTTGATGAGCTGCTCTCTGGTGTAACCTTTCATAACATCAAAAAGTTTTGGTCTTAGTTCATTCATGTGATGATTTATCCTTTCAGTAAAAAATATATAAAATAATTATAAAAAAACTATAAACACGCAAGCTAAAATTTTAGCACTGTGCAATACCTATTTCAAGGAAATACACTTGTTAATTTTTTGACAACTTGTTTTTTAGGCAATACATAAGGGATACAGTTTAATTCCTATTGACATAGTATGAATAGAGGAATATACTGAATATAATGATTTTACAGTGCAAATTTGTTTTTTTAATGACAAATTTTATCGGGAAGGAATATATTATGAAAGTATCAACAAAAGGCAGATATGCATTAAGATTAATGCTGGATCTTGCAGTGAATAATACCGGAGAACCGATTAGTCTGAAAGATATTGCAAGAAGACAGGGGATTTCGGATAAATACTTAGAGCAGATTATCTCTGTTTTGAATAAGGCAAAATACGTGAAGAGCATCCGTGGTGCGCAGGGAGGATACATATTAACCAAAAAGCCTGAGGAATATACAATAGGCATGATTCTCAGACTGACAGAGGGAAGTCTTGCGCCGGTAGCATGCGTGGAAGAAGAGAATACCTGTGAAAAAATCCATGACTGCGCAACAATTCTTGTATGGCAGAAGATGAACGAAGCAATCAATGACGTGGTAGATCATATGACATTGCAGGATCTCGTAGACTATGAGATGAAGGAGTGCTCGGATTATGTAATTTGATTTTTGTGATAAAAAACATCAATGAAAGAGATTAAATTTAATCATTTCATTCTTTCTATCACCGTGTTAAGATTACATCAGATTTGTTGATGTATTTTATGCAAAGAAAGAATTGCGGTAATGCTTCCAGAGATTTGTACATTTATTGTGCAGATGATCAGAATATAAGGTTCTTTCTTTGTGATAAATGAAACGATGAAGAGAAGCAAATATTTAATATGACATATAAGATGCCGCATTAGTTTCGCCTCTATGATTCGGATGAATCGTAGAGGTTTTTTGCTGGGTTTTAATAAGGAAAGGAAATTTGAAAATGAAAAACGTAAACAAATATGAAAGACAATATTTTATGCCGCCGGTCTGTGAGTATGACTGGGCAAAAAAAGACCATATTGAAAAAGCACCAATCTGGTGTTCCGTCGATCTTCGTGATGGAAATCAGGCTTTGATCGAGCCAATGAGTCTGGACGAAAAGCTTGAATTTTTCCAGATGTTAGTGGATATCGGATTCAAGGAAATTGAGGTTGGTTTCCCGGCAGCTTCTGAGACAGAATTTATTTTCATGAGAACATTGATCGAGCGTGATATGATCCCGGATGATGTGACCGTACAGGTTTTGACACAGGCGAGAGAACATATTATTAAGAAAACATTTGAGGCGGTCAAGGGTGCGCCGCATGCAGTCATTCACCTTTACAATTCTACTTCTGTGGCACAGCGCGAACAGGTATTTAAAAAGAGCAAAGAGCAGATCAAACAGCTTGCAGTCGATGGCGCAGAATTGCTGAAAAAACTGGCAGACGAGACAGAGGGGGATTTCTCTTTCGAGTACAGTCCTGAAAGTTTCCACGGCACAGAAGTGGATTATGCAGTGGAAGTATGTAATGCGGTACTTGATGTATGGCAGCCATCTGCACAGAATAAGGCGATCATCAACATTCCGGCTACTGTAGAAACAGCAATGCCGCATGTGTTCGCAACCCAGATCGAGTATGTAAGTAAAAATTTGAAATATCGTGACAATGTTGTTTTAAGCCTTCATCCACACAACGACAGAGGATGCGGTGTCAGCGATGCAGAGCTTGGACTGCTTGCGGGAGCAGACCGGATTGAGGGAACATTATTTGGAAACGGAGAGCGTACCGGTAACGTGGATATCATCACAGTCGCCATGAACATGTATTCCTATGGAATTGATCCGCAGCTCGATTTTTCCAATATGCCACATATCCGCGAAGTGTATGAGCGTCTGACCAGAATGCAGGTAAATGACCGTCAGCCGTATGCTGGTAATCTGGTATTCTCTGCATTTTCCGGTTCTCATCAGGATGCGATCGCCAAAGGTATGGCGTGGAGAGAAGAGAAGAAGCTTAACACATGGACAGTTCCATATCTTCCAATCGATCCGGTGGATGTTGGCAGAACGTACGATTCTGATGTTATCCGTATCAACAGCCAGTCCGGTAAGGGTGGAATCAGTTACATACTGAAACAGAACTTTTCTATTTCCGTGCCGGAGAAGATGCGCGAGGAAGTTGGTTACGCTGTGAAACAGGTATCCGACGAGGAACACAAAGAGTTGTCTCCACAGTGGGTTTACGAGATTTTCGAGGACAATTACATTCATTATACTCCATACTTCCAGATTTCCGAGTGTCATTTCCGTCAGGATGATGGCATTATGGCAGAGGCAACGATTCAGTATGGAGAGAAAAAGACGATTGTAGATGCCAATGGTAATGGACGTCTGGATGCGATCAGTAACACGATTAAGCAGTATTTTGGAATTACTTATGAACTGTCCACTTATGAGGAGCATGCATTGTCCCACGGTTCCTCCTCCAAGGCGATGGCTTATGTTGGTATCACCCACGATGGAAAGAATTACTGGGGCGCAGGCATGGATGAGGATATCATCAAAGCGTCTATCCATGCGCTTGTGGTAGCGGTCAACAAGCTGCCGGAGATGACCAAAGATGACAATCATCAGGATGACCGTCTGGTTTCCATGTTAAATTATATCCAGACAAATTATCAGACTGTAACATTAGAGAATATGGCAGAACAGTTCCATCTGTCAGAACCATACATTTCCAAATATATTAAAGATAAATCCGGTAAAACATTTGGAGAACACGTTGCACACACCAGAATGAAACGTGCCAAGACGTTGTTGAAAAATGGCAACATGACAGTTGAGAATATTTCCTATGCGGTTGGTTATCAGAATGTGGAGCATTTTAACAGAACCTTTAAGAAAACATTTGAGATGACACCACTGCAGTACCGGAATTTAAGTAGAGAGTAAACCAGAGTTTAGGTTTTGAACTGCCGCTTGTAGGTGGTGTTACGGATTTTCGTAGGTTATGTTAATTGCATGCCTATAAAGTATTTATAAACATAAAAATAGAACTGTTTGTTTTCAGGAACGCTTCCGCTTGTTGTCGCTGGCAACGGTACTAAGAAAGTATCCATCGTGATTTC
>ERZ1106963.2364-NODE-2364-length-18898-cov-6.490102_pt1 | contig 18898 bp, 15 predicted proteins | sample MGYA00403681_ERZ1106963 | MGnify/ENA primary metagenome ERZ1106963 (study PRJEB35170, sample SAMEA104062407) | human gut metagenome | biome: human gut; feature: human-associated habitat; material: faeces | place: Denmark | collected 2012-05-03 ...
AGACTTTGCTGAGAGAGGCTGTGTTTCGTGTTCAGCTGGAAGATCGGCCGAGACGCTCCGGCGCGGGAAATGGAGATATGGAGGTAGAGAGATGACCAAGCGCGCATCCGAACGGAAGTATGGAAAGGGAAGAACTGCCAAGAGACTGACTGCATTTGTGCTGGCCGCGGCACTCTGCTTTGGGCTTTTGCCGGCAGTGTCCCCGACGGCAGAGGCCGCTGATTGGATGGAGCCCTATTTGGAACAGGTTGTGGAATGGGGCGTCATGCGGGGCGACGCATCGGGCAATTTGAATCCGGACCGGCAGATTACCCGGGCGGAGTTTGTTACGATGGTGAACCGGGCGTTCGGTTATACGGAGGTGGGAGCAAATCCCTTTACGGATGTACCGAATAACGCCTGGTACGCGGAAGATATCCGCATTGCCAGCAAGGCAGGCGAGGTGTTTGTGTGCGAAAACGCCGCCTACCATCCGTTCAGCGAGGATGAAGCCTATGCGGTTCTGGGCGAGCATGACATCCTGGTCAAAGTCGATATGGGCACCGGCGAAGCCAGCGGCAAAGCCTGGGGCTGCGATCTGACCTATGACTATGTTAAGATCAACGGCGATTACCGGACCTGATTTTGCAATTAGAAATTAGGAATGAGGAATGAGCAATGAACGGCTCGTTTAGGCTTGTAACTTTTAATTTGTGCGCACACCGCCAACTCCTAACTCCTCCCTCCTAACTCCTAACTTATCTTGCTACTTTTACGTTTGGGGAGCGATTTATGAAAAACGAGGAAATGGCGCTGCTTTTTTCGGAAGCCACGCCCTACATCCAGAAATATCACGGCAAAACCCTGGTGATCAAATACGGCGGCAATGCCATGGTAAACGAGGAATTGAAACTGGCCGTTATGAACGACCTTGTCACCCTGACCCTGCTGGGTGTGCGCGTTGTGCTGGTACACGGCGGCGGCCCGGCCATCAACCAGATGCTGAACCGCGTGGGCAAGGAATCCAAGTTTGTCAACGGCCTGCGTTATACCGATAAAGAAACCATGAGCATTGTGCAGCAGGTTCTGGCCGGTCAGGTCAACAAGGATCTGGTTGCGTTGCTCAAGGGCCGCGGCGTTGGCCTGTGTGGTCTGGACGGCCACACCATCACCTGCTCCCGCAAGAGTGATGTAGACCTGGGCTATGTGGGCAACGTGGAAAAAGTGGACACCACCCTGATTGAGCACCTGCTCAACGATGGCTTTATCCCGGTCATTGCCACGGTTGGCATGGATGAAAACGGCATTGCCTACAACATCAACGCCGATCCTGCTGCAGCCGCCATTGCTATTGCCCTGCACGCCGAAAAGTTCGTTTCCATGACGGATATTGTCGGCCTGCTGTATGACAAGGACGATGAATCCACCCTGATCCCCGAAGTGGAGATTTCCGAGATAGAGGGCTACAAGGCACATGGCGTCATCTCCGGCGGCATGATCCCCAAAATCGAGGGCATGGCCGATGCCATTTATGAGGGTGTGCATGAGGCTGTTATCATTGATGGCCGTGTTCCTCATTCTGTTCTGCTGGAAATGTTCTCTGACCGTGGTTCCGGCACCCTGTTCTACCGCCGCGGCAACCGATGATTTAATTTTACGGGGATTTACGGGGGATTTTGTACCTTTTTTGAAAAAAAGGTACCGAAAAAACTTCCAATATATTATAATATAAGAATCGTGCAAGCTGGCCGTGGGTACATAGCATGTACTTACGGCACAGTTATTCATTCGCCTATTTTTTAGGTTTATTCCCGAATAATCCGGCTGCCAACCATTCCAGACCTCCCAAGGAGGGAATAACATGAATACCGAAAAAGTCATCAAACGTGACCAGAAATACATCATGCACACCTATGCCCGCAGCCCGCTGGTGCTGGAGCACGGCGAGGGCATGTATGCCTATGATGCAGACGGCAAAGCCTATCTGGACTTTACCTCCGGCATTGGCGTAAACGCGCTGGGCTACTGCCACCCGGCCTGGGTACAGGCCGTTACCATGCAGGCCACCCGTTTGCAGCATTCTTCCAACCTGTATTACACCGCCCCCTGCGGCAAGCTGGCCAAGCGGCTGTGCGCCCGCACCGGGCTTGACCAGGTGTTTTTCGGCAACTCTGGTGCCGAAGCCAACGAAGGTGCCATCAAGTGCGCCCGCAAATACAGTGTGACCACCTATGGTCCCGACCGCAACAAAGTTCTGACGCTGGTCAACTCGTTCCATGGCCGCACCCTTGCCACCCTGACCGCCACCGGCCAGGATGTTTTCCACAAGGATTTCGGCCCCTTCCCCGCTAACTTCGGCTACATCCCCGCCAACGATTTTGACACATTCAAGGCCGCTGTGGATGATTCTGTCTGCGCTGTTATGATGGAGATGGTACAGGGCGAAGGCGGCGTGGTTGCGCTGGACGCCGACTATGTGCAGAGCGTTGCCGACTACTGCCACGCCCACGATATTTTGATTATTGTGGACGAAGTACAGACCGGCGTGGGCCGCACCGGCACTTTCTTGGCCTGCGAGCAGTTCGGCCTGAAACCGGATCTCGTCACCCTGGCCAAGGGGCTGGGTGGCGGCTTGCCCATCGGTGCCGTGCTGGCAAGCAAAAAGGTTGCCGATACCATGGGTCCCGGCTCTCACGGTTCCACCTTTGGCGGCAACCCGGTCGTCTGTGCAGGCGGCTGCGCTGTGCTGGATGCCATGGATGATGCATTCATGCGCAACGTCAACGCCCGCGCCGCCCAGCTGCGGGAGGGTCTTGCCTCTCTGCCGCATGTCGCATCTGTCAGCGGCATGGGCCTGATGGTCGGCATTGCCTTTGCCGATGACGTAAAAGCCGCCGATGTGCGTGCTGCCTGCGAGCGCAAGGGCCTTCTGGTGCTGACCGCCAAGACCCGCCTGCGCCTGCTGCCCCCGCTGATTTTGAGCGAAGCAGACGTTGCCAAGGCACTGGCTATTCTGGATGACGTGCTTTCATCCATGTAACTGATCAGGAGGGTTTTCATGGAGCATTTACTCAAGTTAAGCAGCCTGACCCCCGATGAGATCATCCACATTCTGGATGTCGCCGATGAATACAAGCGCCTGCACAAAGCAGGCACTGATCCTAAGGATCTGCAGGGCAAGGCCGTTGCCCTGATGTTTGGCAAGCATTCCACCCGCACCCGCACCAGCCTGGAGGTCGGCATCTACCAGATGGGCGGCCTTGGCACCTATCTGAGCGCCGCTGACATGCAGATCGCCCGCGGCGAGCCGATCCAGGATACCGCCCGCGTGCTGGGCCGCTATTACGATGCTATTGTGTACCGTACCTTTAAGCAGAGTGATGTGGACGCCCTGGCCAGGTACAGCGGCGTGCCGGTAGTTTCCGGCATGACCGATTACGCCCATCCCCTGCAGGTGTTGACTGACCTGATGACGGTGCGGGAGTACAAGGGCAAACTGGCCGGGCTGAAAGCCGGTTTTGTGGGCGATGGCTACAACATGGCCAACAGCCTGATCGTGGGCTGCCTGATGATGGGCATGGACTTTACCATTGCCTGCCCGAACGGCTACCGTCCCTCCGCCGATGTGCTCTTCTTTGCGCGGGAATATGGCGACCACTTTAAGCTGACCACCGCCCCGGACGAAGCCGCCCGCGGTGCCGATGTGCTGTTCACCGATGTGTGGACCAGCATGGGCATGGAGCGTGAAACCGAGCGCCGCCGCCGGGATTTCAACGGCTTCTGCCTGGATGCAGCCCGCATGGCGCTAGCCAAGCCGGACTGTATCGTGCAGCATCCCCTGCCCGCCCACCGCGGCGAGGAGATCACCCCCGACGTTTTTGAAACCCACGCAGACGAGATTTTTGATGAAGCCGAAAACCGCCTGCATGTAGAAAAAGCCGTGCTGGGCATTTTGCTGGCCGGCAAATAACGCATAACCCTTTGCACCGCCCGCCCCCCTTGGGGTTGGCGGTGCTTTTGTTTACTAGCAAACTAAAACGGGCACCACAGTCGCCTATCCCGCGGCATGGTGCCCGTTTGCTTTTGTTTTTTTTACTGGTAAGATACCACTTTGATGTGGTACTCATTTTTCGCCATTCTGTGCCACGCGGCAAGCTGTTCCACTGTGGGGGTGGCAAAGGATGCGCTGGGCTTTTCAAGCCCCAGCTGCGCGTATTACCATGCCGACCAGTGCCACACCTACCATAACCCCGGCAGCACGCCAACCCGCGCGGCCATGGTGATCCAATATACCGCACAATAAAAAAGGCAAAAAATAAAACCCGAACGGCCACTGCCCCGTTCGGGTTTTACTAAAAAGAAGGAGAAAAACAGAACGTCTCGCCGGCGCCTGAATGCGAACGGAACCACCCCTCTACAAGTGATACCCTCCCTACGGATTCGGCAGGGCGCTCTGGTATTCTTCCTCTTTAGCTGTCGCTCGGAAGCTCTCGCTTTCGATGTACTTATAGTACACTATTTTTGTCGAATTTGCAAGATGCGTACTTGTACAACATGCTACATTTACCCCACCTTGTTTTGTATAGTTTGCACAATCGTTCACGGATAATTCATACAAATAGCGCCCGGAGCGTTCAAAGCCCCGGGCGCAAGAAATATGCTGTTTTCAGACCGGAAAAGCGGGTTTTCTCCGCTTATTCCACAGGAACGATCCAGCCCTTGGTGTCGGGCAGCTTGCCCCACTGGATGCCAGTCAGCGTGTCATACAGCTTCTGGGTCAGCTCACCGATGTGGCCGCCGCTGATGTGGGCAACCTTGCCCTCCCAATCCAGCTCCTTGACAGGGGAGACAACGGCAGCCGTGCCGGTGCCAAAGACTTCCTCCAGCTTGCCCTCGTCGGCAGCCTTCATGATGTCGGCAATGGCAACACGCTCCTCATGCACCTTGTAGCCCCAGTCCTTCAGCAGCTCGATGATGGAGCGGCGGGTGACGCCGGGCAGAACGGTGCCCACGCAGGGGGCGGTGTAGATCTCGCCGTCGATCTTGAACATGATGTTCATGGAGCCGACTTCCTCGACGTACTTCTTCTCAACGCCGTCCAGCCACAGCACCTGGGAGAAGCCGCGCTCCTCAGCCAGCTCGCCGGCCTTGATGGACGCGGCGTAGTTGCCGCCGCACTTCGTAAAGCCGGTCAGGCCCGGGGCGGCGCGGATGTACTCATCCTCAACATAGATGCGGACGGGGTCGAGGCCCTCGGCGTAGTAGGCACCGGAGGGTGCGCAGATGATGGCAAAGCGGTAATGCTTGGCGGCATGAACGCCCAGGCCCACATCGGTAGCGATGCAGAACGGGCGGATGTACAGGGACGCACCGTCGGAGTGGGGCACCCAGTCGCGGTCCACATCGACCAGCGCCTTGACAGCCTGCACGAAGTCCTCCGGCGGGATGGGGGGCATGCCGAGACGGTCCGCGGAATCGTTGAAACGGTTCGCGTTGCAGTCGGGGCGGAACAGCTGGATCTTGCCGTCCGCGGTACGGTAGGCCTTCATGCCCTCAAAAATTTCCTGTGCGTAGTGGAACACAGTGGTAGCCGGGTCCATCTCCCACGGGCCATAGGGGACGATGCGGGCGTCATGCCAGCCCTCGCCCGCGGTATAGTCCATCAGGAACATGTGGTCGCTGAACTGCTTGCCGAAGCCGAGCTTCGACTCGTCCTGCGGCTTTTCCTTCGGATGGGTCGTTTTGGTGATTTTAATGTCCAACATAATTTCACACTCTCCCTTTTATACTCAAGCGCACCGCCGCACAGCAGTGCGGGTGATGATTAGGTTTATTATAGCGCTGTCGCGCGGCGAGTGCAAGCCCTTATTTACAAAATGTGTATTTTGTGTTGCAAAAAGCGCAATTCGCGTTTTCCCCCGGCTTTCCACAGTTTTCAACAGCGCCGCTGTTGAAAATGTGGAAAATAAACGTTTTTTCTACGTAGATTTTCCCGGTTTTCCGCTTTTGAACGGGTCCGGGCGGCAGAGTTTTCCACGCTTTCCACGGAGTTTTCAACATTTCCACGGTGGATAACCGTTATACGCCGTGGATAACTCGGGATGAATATACGGAATGTGAACGGGGTGTGAACAGAAAAAGCGGTCTGCCCGCCTGCCCCGCGCCCAACCAAAAAAGCGTGCCGCTCTCTTTCCCACAAGAGAGCGGCACGTAGTCCAAACTCAATTTTCTTTTCGGTGCACCACAAACATCACCATGCTGAACACCAGCATGAACGCTGCCAGCCCCGCCGCAATCAGCAAAATCAGCTGGAAGACCTTCACGTTAAAATTTGTCTGCAAATTCTCCCGCGCGGCGGAGACCACATCCGAACCGGAGGAAACCGTCGATTGGGCGTTATTGGCCATCTCCTCGGCGGCGGTCAGTGCGGCCTGGGCGGCGTCGGTGTCGCCCAACGCCTCCAGCGCGTCGGCCAGTGCCTGCCCGCCCATGGCAACCAGACGGTCATTCGTCTCGCTCTTGATCTTCTCGTGATTGACCGCGTTGGCCAGGTACTCGGCAAACAGGTCTGTTGCGCCGCGCACGGCGGGGGCGTAGTCGTCCTTGATCTGCCAGCCCTTGACGGTCCACATACCGTTCATGTAGAACAGCAGCTGCATACCGGAATCCTCCAGCAGAGCGCTGTACACGGCGTCCGCAAAGGCCGTGCTCGATGTATCCACCGTGCCGAAGCTCAGCGAGATGAACTCTTTAACGCGGTCATACTCGGTCAGATTCGCGTAGTAGCTGCGCAGCGCCTCGGCCAGGTCGGTGTCCTTTGTCACCTTGGAGCCGACGACGACGGAGTCGAGGTCCGCCCGCAGGTCCCCGTTGCTGAAGCGGCTCAGCGTGCCGTCATCGTCTTTATTAAAGGAAGCGCGCATCGCCTCGGCGTAGCCCGCGGCATCGCCGGCCTGGCCGTAATACTGCCTGGCCAGCTCCTCACAGTCGCCGCCCCAGCTGCCCGTGATGGGTATGCCGTTGTAGACAAGGTTCATCGACGCCAGCAGGTGCCCAAAGTCGATGCTCTCTCCGTTGGGCAGGACGACGGTGTTCATATTCTGCAGCGACGCCAACTCGGGGTCACTGCTGTTGACGCAGCTCTCAAACCCGGCGTCGCGCACACCGGCGGTCAGCTGCCAGATCGTGGAGTTGTACTCCCCCGTGCGGGTGTAGGCCAGCGTCAGCTCGATCGGGTCGGGCGTGTCGGCCTGACTGGCCGAGTACTCCCGCGCCAGCGCCTGCAGGCGGGACAGGCGGTCCAGCACCGTGTCGTAGTCCTCCGCATGGGCAGGCAGTGCCGCCGCGCAGAACAGCCCCAGCAGCACAAACAGCATAGCCAGCAGGCGGGGCATACGGTTCGCTATAGAATTCGTAGTCAAGCACCTCCGGTAAAACAGGACAAAAGCCGGGGCAAGGCTGCGCCTGCGCCCCGGGTCTGACTTTTTAACCAATTTGTAATCTTTAGTATACCACATCCGCCCCGGGTTTGTCACCTGTTTTTTTGTGTGTATTCTGTGCGTCTTGACTTTTTGCCCCGCATAGGCTTTAATAGAGGCATTACGGAGGTAATTCTATGCACAAACAAACGCATAAACGCGCTTTTTATACCCTTGCAGGCTGCATTGCCGCACTGGCGCTCTGCGTGGCGGCATCGCTTTTTCTGCTGACGCCCGCACCGAAAGCGCAGGACGTCACCATACCCGGCACGCGCGGGGACATTTACGCCACGGTACAGCTGCCCGGCAAGCTGGCCCGCGGGGAGGAGCTGCCGCTCGTCGTGCTCTGCCACGGCTTTACCGGCAGCCGCAGCGGCGACGGCCACTTTGCGCCGCTGGCCGACGATCTGGCCGCCCAGGGCATTGCGACGGTGCGGCTGGATTTTCCCGGCTGCGGCAACAGCACCGAGCCGTTCCCGGCCTACACGCTGTCCAACATGACCGACGACGTCGAGAGCGCCATCACCTACATGCAGCAGACCTACGGCACGGGCCGCACAGCGCTGGTGGGCCACAGCATGGGCGGACGGCTGGCCAGCCTCTACCCGCAGCGCAGGGGCGGCATCACGGCGCTGGCGCTGTGGAGCCCCGCCAACGGCGCGGGCCTGCGCGGCATGGAATTTTTGAACATCGACGACTTTTCCGCCGTGGAAGCGCTGGCCGCTGAGGCCGAGGCGAGCGGCAGCATCAGCACCTGGGGCGTCGATGTCAGCGGAACGCTGTTCACCGAGATGCGCGATTCCGACCCGAACGCCGCCCTGCGGGAGAGCGCCCTGCCGACACTTTTGACCTACACCGGCCAAGAGGGCATTTTGAGCGACACGACCCAGGCCGAGACGATAGCCGCCGTCGAGAGCCTGCCCGACGGCAGGGTCGTGCTGGAGCCGTTTGCCGAGGGGAACCACAACTATCTATCCGAGGACGCCGCCACCGCCGCCGCGCTGGACAAAGTGCTGCGGGAGACGACAGTGGCGTTTTTGGTGGAGTATTTGAAGTAGGCCCGCTGCGCCTGCGAGGCCGACAGGAACGGGCACCTGACGAAGCCCTTTGAGACCGTGACCGGCTGAAAACATCGGTAAAATACAGAAAGAAAGCAAAAACCGCGGAGAAGCGCAAACTTTTCCGCGGTATTCTTATTGCAGATTTACCAGCACATAGTTCCCGCAATCGACAATCGCCCCCGCCCGGGGGTATCCCGGCAGGTCGTGGGCGTCGGCGTAGGTCTGCGCCTGCTCATGCAGGGCAGCGCTGTGGGTCATGTCCAAAGCAAAGCCATAGTAGCGGAACAGGTGCTCCGCTGCCTGGCCGTAGACGTCGTCCACCTCGGAGAAGGCCGTGACCGACCAGTTCAGCACCGAGTTGCAGTTGGTCTCGACGTACTTGACGGTGTCGCCGCTCTCCCAGCTCGTGTGCTCACGGAAGAAGCGGTACAGCGGGTGCTGCATCGGGTCAGCCGTCGTGTACCGGGTGATATTCTCCCCCAGCGTGTAACGGCCCACCAGCACCACGGGCTTGTCGGTGCCGTAGTCGCGCACAAGCTCGGTGCCCAGAGTGCGCACCACGGCGGCCTCCTGCTCGGAACGCTGGTAATCGACGGCCAGCAGATGGTTCAGGTACATGGCCTGGTGCAGACAGAGCAGCACAGCCAGCAGCTGCACGCCGCCCAGCAGCACAGCCCGCCGGGCCGCGGCGCGGCGCAGCAGCTCATACACAGCCAGCACCGCCAGTGCCACAAACAGCGCAAACACCTGACAGGTGCGGTAGGGCGAGCACTTCCCCTGCACAAACGACAGCAGCACCAGTGAGAGCAGCATTCCCGCACCGGTGAGCAGCAGCAGGGGCCGCTTTTTGCGCACCGCCAGCACGATGACCAGTACGATGAATACAAGCGCCGCCACCGTCAATTCAGCAATGGGCAGGTAGAAGCAGCCTCGCAGTGCGTAGTTAATCAGAATGCTCTTGACAAGCAGCTTTGCAAGATAGATAAATGGGTAGAATGCCCACAAAATTTCGGTGGCGCCGTTGGCCGCAGCCTGCGGCGGCAGCACAAGATGGATGCCCGTCGTCACCAGCACGCGCAGGCAGAGCCCGCCGACCAGCGCCGCCGCGTACCACAGTCCCTCGGTCAGGACTGCCGCAAACCGCGGGCGCTCGGCGGCCAGCAGTTGCTCCAGCGTTAAAAGCGCAAAGACAGCCAGCACAAACACCGCCGCCAGTGACTCATAGGACGAGCAGACCACCATCAGGCAGAGCGCCGCCGCGCCCATGCGCAGAGCCCTGCCGCGCCACGGCACGCCGGGCTGGCGCGCGTCCCACAGCAGATTCAGCGCAGCGGCGTCCAGCAAATAACCGCCGCAGACGCAGACATTCGCGCCGCTGTACTCCCAAATTTCGTTCATCAGCGGGTAGGAGACAAACAGGCAGGCAAACAGCCCATAGCCGAACATGCTGATGCGGTCCTGCGCAGCCTTGCGCAGCAGTACGCAGAAGCTCACCGCCGCCAGCGCCAGCAGCAGCGCCGCCAGCAGGTCAATGCCAAAGGCATAACTCGGCTCGGCCCTGCCGTAGCCCAGCACCGCGGCCCAGAGGTTCATGCCGAACCGTCCGGTGGACAGCATAACGCCGCCCGTGCCGATGTAGCGGTCCCCTTCCAGCGAGTCAATGCTGACCCGTGTCGTGGCGATGGCATAGCCGTAGCTGAGCAGCAGGGTCATCCCCAGCGCCGCGCGGAATTTCGCGTTTTTCAGGAAATACCCAAGCTCCTGCTTCATGCCGGTCATTGGTCGTCCGGCCCAAAGTTGAGGCGTTCTTCCTCCACAACGAGCGGGCGGTTCATGATGCGGGTGTTCATAGCCATGACGTACTCGCCCAAAAAGCCCAGGAACGCCAACTGAATACCGCCCATAAAGAAGATGGCGATCATCGTCGGCGCGTACCCGGCGCGGAAGCTCTGCCAGAACAGCAGCTTGGCAATCAGATAGAACAGGCCGACCAGAAAGCTCAGCCCCGCCACCAGGAAGCCCGCGAACGTTGCAATGCGCATACCGGCCTTGGTGTAGCTGGTAAAGCTCAGCATGGCGGCGTCGTACAGGCTGTACCAGTTGTTGTGGGTCTTGCCCGCGCGGCGCTGGGGCTGGGTGTACTCGATTTCCTTGCGCTCGGGGCCCAGCTCGGCCACAATGCCGCGGATGAAGGGCGTCGGGTCCTTCAGGTTGCGCAGCGTCTGGATAAAGCTCTTGTCGTACAGGCCAAAGCCGGTGAACTGCTCGATCTGCTCGCAGCTGCTCATCTTCTTGATGAGCTTGTAGTAGCAGCCGCGCAGCCAGTACATGACCGGGTTTTCCTTGCTCTGGGTCTTGCGGCCAATGACGATTTTGTAGCCCTTTTCCCACTCGGCCACAAACCTGGGGATCATCTCCACAGGGTCCTGGAAGTCGGCGCACATCGTGATCGTGCAATCGCCGGAGGTGTGGATCATACCGTAGTACGGGCTGTTGAACTGGCCGAAGTTCTTGACGTTGAAGATGGCCTTGACGTGCTTGTCCTCGGCGCAGATCTGCCGGATGATGGCACGGGTTCCGTCCTCGCTCTTATTGTCGATGAACAAAATCTCATAGTCGTAGTTCGGGCAGCTCTTGACCAGCTCATCGCGCACAGCCTCATAGATGGGGCGGGCGTTCTGCTCCTCGTTGTAGCAGGGGATCATTACCGAAATCGTCTTTTTCTCACTCATTTTGTCTCTTTCCTTACCCACTCAATGGTTTCGCGGATTCCTTCTTCAAACGGGGTCGCGGGCCGCCAGCCGGTGTCCTCCTGTAAGGCCGACGTGTCCGCCTGCAGGTGCATGACCTGCAGCGGGCCGTAGGGGACCTCCCCCAAGCCCAGCGGCAGCGCCGGGTCGATGGCGTCGCGCAGCGCCTCGATGTAGTCCTTCAGCGGGCGGGCCGTGCCGCTGCCCAGCGGGTAGACTCTGCCGTCCTGTCCGCTGACGGCCAGCGCGTAGAACGCAGCTGCCGCGTCGGCGGCGTACAGGTAGTCCCACTGCTGGATGCCCGCGGTCAGAGCGGGCTTCTCGCCGTGCAGCAGCTTACGGATGGTGCCGCTGATCATCGTGGCCGGACCGTCGTGCGGGCCGTAGACGCTCAAAATGCGCGTCCAGATGTGGGCCACGCCCAGTCTCTGGCACTCGACGCGGCTCATCTGGCCGGCGCACAGCTTGGCCATGCCGTAGCCGTTCTCCGGGAAGCAGGGGGTCTGCGCGGTCAGCACACCCTCCACGCGGCCATACTCGGCCTGGCTGCCGGCTCCGATAAAGACCTGGCAGCCCAGCTGCGCCGCGGCGCGGCAGGCCGCAATGGTGTAGCGGATGTTCTCGATCTGCGCCGGCATGTCGTTGCGGCCCGGGCCGATCGTATGCGCCCACGCAAAGTGGAAGAACGCATCGGCCTTTTCCGGGATCAGCTCCGGCAGCGCGGCTAACTCCGCCGCATCGCAGGGCACCACATGCAGCCGCGCGTCCTGCGGCAGCAGCGCCGCCCGCGCGCTGCCCGGGTGGGTGACCGCGTAAACCGTCACGCCCTCCGCCAGCAGCTTTGCACACAGCGCCATCCCGATTGCCCCCGTAGGGCCAGTGATGATGGCGGTTCGGATTTGTCTTTGAATGCTTGCCATTTTTGAATCACGCACTCCCTTACACTTCCGGCATCAGCGGGATGAACATCTGCTTTTCCAGCTCCTCACGCGGCAGGAAGGGGGCCAGGTCCTCCAACGGGGGGCTGACCAGCGTGCCGTCGGGCAGGCGCTTGGTGCTGCTCTTGGGCTCCCAGACCTGCTTGGTGTCGGTGAAAATCTCGCAGAAAGCCGGGCCGTCCAGTGCCAGCACCGTGTCCACGGCCTGCTTCATCTCTGCGTTGCTGTGGGCGCTGTAGTAGGGGTAGCCAAACGCCTTTGCAAGCTTTTCAAACTCCGGGAAGGACAGGTCGCCGCTCTCGGGGCCGATGCCGACCTTGCAGTGCTCCTTGAAAAGGTTGTTCTGCGTCAGGCGGATAGAGTGGTAACCGTTGTTGTTGATGAGGAAGATTTTGATCGGCAGCTTGTTCGTCAGGATGGTCTGCAGTTCCTGCAGGTTCATCATGATGGAGCCGTCTCCCTCGAGGCAGATCGTCTGGCGGCGTCCGCCGCCGATGCAGGTGCCAATGGCTGCGGGCAGACCGTAGCCCATGCTGGCAATGGCGCTGTTGTTTGCCATCCGGCTGCCCTTCTGGATGACATACGCCTGGTTACCGACGACACAGCACGCACCGTTGGAGACCGCGGTCAGGCTGTTCTCCGGCAGGCGACTGCTTAAATAGCGCACAAAGGCGTAGACGTTGGCGGTCTCGCCGTTTTCCTCCCACTGGCGGGGCAACACGGCGGGGTAGTCGCGTTTCCAGCGCTGGCAGGTGGCCAGCCACTCGCCGCCCGCGTTCACGGGGGCCGCGGCGACCTTATCCAGCTTGGTCAAAAAGTCCTTCGCGTCGGCCCAGACCGGCATTTCGACGTGCAGGGTCGGCTTTTTCAGCTCGGCCTGGTCAATGTCCACCATGATGACCTCTGCCGCGCGGGCCCAGGTCTTCCAGTTGTAGCCGACCTGGCGGATAGAAATGCGCGTGCCTACGGCCAGAATCAAGTCTGCGTTTTGGATAGCCCAGTTGCCCGGGCGGTCACCCATGTTCCCGGCGCGCCCGCAGTACAGCGGATTGTCATCCTCGATGAGATCCACGGCGTTCCAGTAGGTGACGATGGGGATGTTGAGCTTTTCCGCCACGGAGCGGAACGCCGCATACCCGCCGGACAGGCGGATGCCATAGCCCGCGTGGAACACGGGTCGTTTGGCGTTCTTGATTTTTTCCAGAATCGTCCGGATCGTGGCGTCGTCCACCGGCGGGGGCAGCTGGGCGTCATCCTCGGCGGGGTCGTAGCCGCGCAGCTCGTCAGTCTCGATGTAGCCGCCCTGGAAGTTGACCGGGATGTCCAGCCAGACCGGGCCGGGGCGGCCCGTTGTAGCCAGATGCCACGCCTTTTCCAGCAGGTAGCGACTGTCCTTGGGGTCCTCCAGCATGGCGGCGAACTTCGTCATGTACTGGACGGACTTGGTGATGTCGTACTCCTGGTCGCCCATGGCGCGCAGCGGCGTACCGGTGTACTGCAAGGCATACCGGGCCGTGGTGTCATAGCGCACCTGGCCGGAGACGATGAGCATGGGGATGGAGTCCAGCCAGCCGCCCACGACACCGGTCAGCGCGTTGGTGCCGCCAGGGCCGGTGGTCACGCAGACCGCCGCGATCTTATTTTCCAGCCGGGCGTAGGCTTCCGCCGCAATGGCGCAGGCCTGCTCATGGTGGTTGTAGGTCACATGCAGCCGGGGGTTATGGCCCAGCGCATCGTTCAGGTGCATAGCGCCGCCGCCCACGACGGAGAAAACATCCGTCACACCGCGCGCCGCCAGAAAGTCCGCCACATAATCCGCTAAACGCTGTTTCATTGGGTTGCTCCTTCTTACTTTGTTTTCTTGAAAACCGGATGCCCATCGTTACCCTTCTGCCATGTGAGCAGGTGGGTCACTTCATCTTCATCTCGATTTTTTTTGTTTTCCTCTTTGGCATTGTCGGAAAGCTGTCTGACCAGATAGTCACCGTTGATGGCCTCCGCATCACCGTAGGCAATGTCCTGCCCCTGCTGGGACGGCGTCTCAAAGGCGCTCTTTCCGCTGCCCTGTAGCTGGTAGATTTCTTCTTCCCAGGCATTCTCGCTGCCGCTGATGGCCGCAGCACTCTGCTGGCCCGTCAGCGTTCCCACGCTGACACAGTTGAAGATTCGGCCATCGAAGTCGTTTGCAATACCACCCGCGCGGGTGGCCGTAACGGCTACATCCGTGTAGCAGTTCACGATCCTTGCCTCCTTGCCCACAGAGCCGCCCGCAATCGCACCGGCATATTTGCCGCGGATAGTGCCGCCCTCAAGGCCCAAGTTGTACACCTGACCGCCCAGGCAGCTGAACAGGCCCACGTTTTCGCTGTTACTCTGCTTCAGATTCAGGTTGCGGATGACATGCCCGGCACCGTTGTACACGCCATAGAAACAGTGCTCGTTCTCCACATCACCGATAGGCTGCATATTCTGCCCATCCAGATCAATATCAGCGGTCTGCTCGACGTACTGGCCCTTAAAGGTCATGCCATCGCTGACAAGCTCTGCAAAATGCAGCAGGTCTGCGGCGTTCTCAATGCGATACGGGTCTTCATAGGTTCCCTCGCCGTCCAATGCAAATTCAATCTGGCTGGCCTTGTCCCGCAGCTTATACACGGCCACGTCGTCGAACTCTCCAAGCTGCTCATACTGCGTCGGCAGCAGTTCGGCAAACATGTCCTCGATCTTGCGCTGCTCCAACGGCTTTCCGTCGCGGAACTCCCGCTCATGGACCTCCTTGCAGTCCGGGATGTCCTTCCAGACCACAATATCCGGCAGGTTTTCCTCCAGCAGCGCCTTTTCCTCCTGCACGTACTTATCATCCACCACGTCGTAGAACAGAACTGGGACGAATGTGTTCATATTGTAGTTGTCCGTCAAAATATTGAAAATTTTGACGTAGGGGTAACCGAAGATGACGGAATCCTCCGTCGTGTTTTCCTCGATCAGCTGCGTGATGCCTTCAAACATCTCCTTGTCCTCTTTGGAAAATTTGAAGCCCTTCAGTGCCGGGATGTCCGTGCTGTACGTCTTGTAATTTCGGGGTTTTTCTTCAGTACCCCACCACGCATAGGAGCAGATAACCTTCTGCGCCATGCAGGTGATCGACAGTACAATACAACCAACGATGGCAATGCCCCGGACAGCCAGCTCAATCCAGGCATCCACACCGCAGAAGGAAAGCACCGTTGCCAGCACCGCTGGAACTGCGACCATCGTGCAGAAGTACGGGATGCTGCTGGTGCCGGACGACATAATACCGGAGTACATCGTAGCCAGCGCCGCACAGAACAGCCAGAACATTCCCTCTGCCTGACTGTTCTCTCCCTGACTGCCAACCCTTGCACCATAGCGGACCAACTGCAAAATTGTCAACAGCAGGACCACAACGTAGAACTTCCCCTGTACCGCCTGCCAAACGTCTGTGCCGCGGTAGAGATCATGCAGGAAGTCACTGTTGCCGGAGTTTGCCCCGCCGCAAAAAACAAAGGTCGCCGCCCACGTAAACAGCAGCAGAAGGATGCTGCCCGCCGGGAGCATCACGCGGCTGCCGCGGACCTTGCGCTTTACGCAGAGATATAACAGCAACGCCGTCAGCACCGCGTCGATCAGCAGAATTGCCTGCATCTCCGGACTCTTGCCCAGCAGCTCCAGGAAGGAGGAAATCTCCTTCTCAAAATTGACATAGAGCAGGAGCAACAGCAGCGGGAACAGCAGCGACTGGGCGCGGAGCGCCTTTTCCCGGGACGCTGACACGCCCGTATTTACTGCAAGCAGCACCGCGGCCACAGCGATCAGCCAGTTCTGCACCTTGAGCAGGGCCATGGAAAGACCGCCAAACAGAATCGTAAAGATGCTGCCCTTGCCGCCCGTGTGCATGAACACCTGCTCCACAAATGGGAAGAATGCACCGTTCGCTAGCAGATAGGCCGCGGCCACGGCCAGCGGAATCACCGCACCCGCGACTACAAAAAGGCAGTACCAGCCAAAGCGAGCATCCTTTTTGCGGATGCAGTAAAACGCCAGCGCTGCAAAATACACGATGCCCGACGCCAGAAAAATCGTCTGCTTATTCAGAAAAACCAATCCCAGCATAAAGCCGGCCCCAAAAATTTTGGTGTACCTCTGCTTGCTTGTGTCCGCCTCCTGAAAGCCGATGACGCAATACAGAAGCAGAATCGAAAGAAGAGCAACCGTTTGGTTATAGTCGCCCAGCAGGTCATAGACAGACGACGCGCAGAGCATGACCGAAAACAGACACGCCACAAATGTGCTGACCACATTGATATAGCGCGAGATCAGCCGGAACAGCAGCGTAAAAATAGCAGCGCGCTGCAACAGCCACCAGAGGCGATACAGCAAGAGGCTCCCAAACGAGAGCTTCCACAGCACTGCATCGACCAGCAGATTCAGCGGGGGCAGATAATAGTAGAAGTCCCGGTACGGCACCTTGCCGTGCCAGATCAGCTCCACATAATTAACGTTCCACCCTTCACTGATGGGGAACGTATTGTTCGCATAAATTGCTGAATAACATACCACCGCCAAGAAGATTCCAATCGACAGTACATTTTTTATGGCACTTATTTTAGGTACTGGCATTTCCTGCGCTTTTGGCAGCACAGCTCCCTGCATTAGTCTTCACATTCCTTCCTTGGTTTTGCTCCACATTTTCAACTTTCCAAAATTTTCTGCAACGAGATAAATCATCAATACCCACATCGATGCATTTCCCAGCATTGTTGAAAGACTGATTTTATGATATCCTTCAAGGCTATTAAAAAGACTTATGTATGGGAATTCCCCCATAATCAGCATCATTAGTATAAGCGGCAAAACCGTGTTTTTCTTAAGTTCCGGTCTTTCATAAAGAAGTAATGTAATGGGTATCAATAAATAAATCTCGTTATATATCCAAGAAAATGTCGGAATAAGCGTCAAGACCATGCACAGTGCATAAGCTTTTTCCCATTCTTGCCGGGATATAAAAACAACAAAAATTACCATGCATAGCAATATCAGCATCAACACTCCGGCAATCCAATCCGTCGTTGAAGACTGTACTTTCATCGTTTCGCCAAACGCTTGACAGATATTGGAAATATTAACCTTAAAGCCATATCCAAATCCTTTGGCATTATTGATCGTATCCGCTGATATATCAGTAATATTTTGAAGCATTTTGGCAATGTTCTGAATCCCACCCGTACCTGCAAATGGAAGGATAAAAAGTGCCACACCGTATACAATAGCCTTTACTGCATCCTCTTTATGCTTTTTGTTCAAAAGTAAAAGACCAAAAAACACCGGATATAGCTTCAAACCTGTTGCAATTGCCAGCGACAGCAATGCCAAATTTCTTATTACCGTATTTTCACTGTTGTAATTGAACACAAAAAACATCAGAAAAAGTAATGACAGAATGACAATATTCCCGCGTTCCAGCATAAATACATACGCCGGAGAAGATACAAAGGCCACACTGTAAAGTACTACATCAATGCCTTTCAATGACAACTTGTTTGCTGCCATGGCACAGACAACGCCTGTTGACACTAGAAAGAACATCGTCCCGACAAGAACCCCATTCGGCGTTACAGATGCTTCGCCAAATGCGAAGCCTGCACTGTAATCTCCCGGAACCATTTTTGAAAAGATCCACAATATCAGATATGTCAGCGGTGGATAGATCGATCTTCCCTCATATGGATGTAAATCTGCCGCATCACGGATCGACTCGAACAAATCCGGATAAATTCCTGCCGTGTCGTATGTCCATGTCATGTATTGGATTGCCTGCCCATTGGATATTGCCAAATAGGCAAGTGCCACCGTTGCAAGAATAATCAAGCAAATACTGAACCACCTTACCGCCAACCTTTTCTTTCCTAATATCATTGATTCAGATCTCCTTAAATGTCCACAGCTTATTGATAATGAAATTCAGCGGAATCGTAACCAGCAAATTCACAATCGGTGCAATCGTTTTGCTCACGCCGAAGAAGGTAACCTCTATCCAAAGCAAAACATTGGAAAGGATCGATGTACCGCCGTAGCTGACATAGGTCTTGCCCAACCGCTTCAGCTTGCTGCGCCAGTCGTTTGCATTTCCGGTAAACACAAACTTATCGTTCCAAAAAAAGGCATTGGCAATGCTCAAAATCGTGCCCAATATGCTGCCTACCATGTACAGGCCCGGGTCGATCCACAAAAAGATATAGTATACCGCCATGGATACCGCCGTGTTGCTCACGCCTACAAGGCCAAACTTGATAAACTGGGCAAGCAGCGCCAAAAATTCCTCTTTGCTTTTCGCGCCCAACAGGGCTAACAATTTCTGCATGGGTCCATTCCTTTTATTTTCTTATAAACAATCAAAAAGCAAAGTCGGCCTTGATGCTTCCGCGCAGCACGGCTTTGCTTTTTGTCCTATGGTTCGGCCTTTCCGTCTTACTGATTCACAGCCTCGATAATCGTCTCGGCCATGTAGTCGATCATCTCGTCGGTCATGCCGGGATAAACGCCGACCCAGAAGGTGTTGTTCATGATAAAGTCGGTGTTGGTCAGCTCGTCCGCCACGCGGTAGGCGTCGGTGCCGCGGATCTGGTCAAAGCAGGGGTGCTTGATGAGGTTGCCGCTGAACAGCAGCCGGG
>ERZ1106963.2381-NODE-2381-length-18781-cov-3.611556_pt1 | contig 18781 bp, 14 predicted proteins | sample MGYA00403681_ERZ1106963 | MGnify/ENA primary metagenome ERZ1106963 (study PRJEB35170, sample SAMEA104062407) | human gut metagenome | biome: human gut; feature: human-associated habitat; material: faeces | place: Denmark | collected 2012-05-03 ...
TTCCGAGACAGGAAAAACCGCCTGATCCAGTCAGACGGTTTGATTCCTACTATTTTTTGAGGGGGGAGATAGAGAGTGGTTTTTCATCTATCCAACACCTATTATATAGAGAAAATATGTTTAAAATATGTCGTTAATCTAAAAGAAATGGAAAATTTATAAAGAAAGTTTAAACAAACTTTATAATTTTTATATCTGGTTGCACCTGATTGAGGAATGTGCTACATTGGAAGAGTCTTAAGTCCGTGTTCTGCGGAATATATTCACGCATCAGTTCGATGCAGAAATCCTATTTTTACTGATAAATATTGTTTTGCCGACGGTTATGCACCGTTTTTCCGGGGAGGGATGCCTTTGTCTGTGGAAAAGTAAGCTTCTGTTAAAAGTGAATGTGTAAAAGATAATGCCATAACAGGCAGAAATGGAGAATTGAAATGAAAAACAGAATATGGAAACAGATAAAGCAGATCACAGTTGCGGCTGCAGTGGCCGGAACTGTGCTGTTTGGAAGTGTTCAACCGGGAATGGCTGCGGATTCTGAACTTCAGTCGGGACAGGAATTGTCAGATGACCGGGAAAAGGAGGATGGATATGAGCACATGGAGGAGCTGGCATCCGGGGAAACAGTATGCAAAGAGAATGAAGCGCCGGAGGAAGAGAGTGAGAGCACACAGGAGAGAACGGAGACCGGAGGAGAAAATGTAGAAAGTGCTGCACTGCCTTTGGAAGGTGTTGAAGAGGAAGATATGGATATGGAGGAAGATATGTCCGAAGATACGGAAGACGCGGAAGAACCTGAGGAAATGCCGGAAGAAGAACCGGAGGAAATTTCGTCTTCTGCGGATGCAGACACAGAAAAAGCAGATATGACACTTTCTCTGACTTCAGAGACGGAAGAAATGAAAGCAGGGAAGACCATCCGCTACCGTGTGGACCTTGCTAATACCGGCGATGTGGATCTGATCGATATACAAATGACCAGCAGCTTTTCCTGCCCGAAGATCACACAGCAGTGGGAGGAGGCTGAGGGACTTGACGGAGAAGGTGCAGATGCAGAGGTGGCAGAGCTGAAAGCCGGCGAGAAGCGGAGTTTTTATATTCTGGCACCGCTTTTAAATGAACAGGAAAAAGATCTGGAACATAAAGTAGAAGCAGGTGCGAAAGTAAAGGGACGGCCGGAGGAGATGATTTTTCGGAAAGCGCAGATGGTCAGTCCGCTGCAGCCGCTGAAAGCAGATTTTTCTGTAAAGAAAACAGCGGACAGAGAGACTGCAATGCCAGGAGAAACAGTCACTTATCAGATCTGCATCATCAATACAGGGGAAAAAACACTTCATTCTGTTGTGGGGACAGAACGTTTTCAGGCAGAGGGGATTGAGGCTCGTTTTGTGGAACAGGAAGGGATTACATTAAACAGTACGAAAACCAAAGCTCTGATCGAAAAAATAGCGCCAGGGGAAGCAGTATCCCTTCAGGCAGAGGTGAAGATCCCGGAAAAAACGGTAAATCAGAAGCTTTTTAACAAGGTAACCGTCACAAGCCAGGAAACCGGTGAGAAACAGATGGAGGCATCCGCCGAGATCACAGTAGAAGGAAACGAGACACCGACACCAGAAGAAAGCCCTGAGGAAAAGACAGGAGGAGATTCTTCTTCCGGACAGGAAGAAATGGCAAGGGCAGCATCTTCTCATCCACAGACGGGCGACAATACGGAGCCGTCGCTGTTTGTACTGCTGGCAGTGAGTGCTGGGGTGACGGGGATGGGAGTTCTCTGGCTGCGAAGAAAATATGCCCGGATCTATGGCGGAAAATGACATTGCGTGTTCTGGTGAAAACAATAATAAACGGGCTTTTTACAGGGAGTGTCCTGGCGTAAAGAAACGTTGAAAACAGGGGGCAGGTGTGCTATTCTATATGGTATGTACACAAAATAAGAACAGTATATTTCCCGCCTCCGGTGTGCTGCCGTCAGACCGGAAAAAGGGAAGATGGAGGAGAAAAATGAATCTTTTATCCTTATTGGAACATCTTGAATACAAATGCCTTCAGGGAAATACAGACCAGGAAGTTTCTTCTGTTGTGTATGATTCCCGTAAAGTAGAAGAGGGAAGTCTTTTTATCTGCATCAGAGGCGCAGTTGTGGACGGCCATAAATTCGTGCCGGATGTTGTGGCAAAAGGTGCAAAAACTCTCATCGTAGAAGAACCGGTGGAAGCTTCGGCAGATGTAACTGTGATCCAGGTGGAAGATACCCGTTATGCCATGGCGTTTATTTCCGCAGCATGGTTCGGACATCCGGCGAAGAAACTGAAAACGATCGGAATCACGGGAACCAAGGGTAAGACAACCACCACTTACATGGTGAAGTCTATCCTTGAAAATGCAGGATATAAGGTTGGCCTGATCGGAACGATCGAAGCCATTATTGGAGAGAAACATATCCCGGCAGCCAATACAACACCGGAATCGTATATGGTTCAGAAATATTTCCATGATATGGTTGAAGCGGGCTGCGACGCGGTAGTTATGGAGGTTTCTTCACAGGGACTGATGCTTCACAGAACCCAGGGATTTGTGTTTGATTTTGGAATTTTCACAAATATTGAGCCAGATCATATCGGACCGAATGAACATAAAGATTTCGATGATTATCTTCACTGTAAATCCATGCTTCTGAAACAATGTAAGGTTGGTATCGTAAACCGTGATGATGAACATTTTGAACGTATTATCGATGGCCATACCTGTGAGCTTGAGACATACGGATTTTCTGAAAAAGCGGATCTCCGTGCAGAAGATGCGAAACTGGTGGGAAGAAAAGGATATCTTGGAATTTCCTACCATGTAAAGGGACTTCTTGATTTTCCGGTGGAGATCGATATTCCTGGCAAATTCAGTATTTACAATTCCCTGACAGCCATCGCCATCTGCCGTCATTTCAAAGTATCTGAAGAGAATATCATCAAAGCGCTGAAAGTAGCCAAGGTGAAAGGTCGTATTGAGATGATCAAGGTATCCGACGAATTTACGCTGATGATCGATTATGCGCACAATGCCATGGCGCTTGAGAGCCTTCTTGGAACATTGAAGGAATATAACCCGCACAGACTGGTATGCCTGTTTGGATGTGGGGGAAACCGCTCCAAGCTCCGCCGCTATGAGATGGGTGAGGTTTCCGGCAAGATGGCAGATCTCACGATCATCACTTCTGATAATCCACGTGATGAAGATCCTCAGGCCATCATCGATGATATCAAGATCGGAATGGCGAAAACCGATGGTAAATATGTAGAGATCCCTGACCGTAAGGAGGCTATTGCCTATGCGATCCATCATGGAGAACCGGGAGATATCATTGTCCTCGCAGGAAAAGGACATGAGGATTACCAGGAGATCAAGGGTAAGAAATATCCGATGGATGAGAGAGTTCTGATCCGGGAAATCCTGGAAGAAGATCGGAAAGCGTAATCGGATGGTCTATGCAGATGTGATCATTGACATTTCTCATGAGAAAGTTGACCGGGATTTTCAGTACCGCATTCCGGAAGAACTGGAACCGGCCATAAAACCAGGCGTTGTGGTTACTGTACCGTTCGGGAAGGGAAATATACTCCGAAAGGGTTATGTGATCGGAACTTCTACAGAAGCCAAATATGATGCCTCGAAGACGAAGGAAATCCAGGGAGTGTCCACGGACAGTGAAACAACGGAATCCAGACTGATCGCACTTGCGGCATGGATGAAAGAAACGTATGGTTCTACCATGATCCAGGCACTGAAAACAGTACTTCCTGTAAAAGATAAAGTAAGAGCCAAAGAAAAAAAGCTGATCTTTTTTACCGGGGAGAAAGCGCGTGCACAGAAGCTTCTGGAAGAACTGGAAGGCAGTCGCTTTAAAGCTCGTGAAAGATTTCTGAGGGCAATTCTGGAGGCAGGAAGTCTGGATTATACCTATGCGTCAAAAGAGCTTGGAGCCAGTATTTCTGTCCTGGATTTTTTTGAAAAAAAGGGCCTTATAAAGATTGAAAGCCAGGAAATGTACCGCATTCCGAAAAACAGTGGACTGGTAAAAGAGGACGGGGAACTTTCTCTGAATCAGGAACAGCAGGAAGCCGTTGCAGAGATTTTTCAGGAATGGCAGAAACCGGAACCGAGACCTGCACTTCTTTTTGGAGTGACCGGAAGCGGAAAGACGCAGGTTTACATGAGGCTGATCCAGGAAGTACTGGAAGAGGGAAAACAGGCCATTGTGCTGATTCCGGAAATTGCACTTACCTATCAGACAGTCCGGCGTTTTTATGCCATGTTTGGAGATAAAGTTTCTGTCCTGAATTCCAGACTTTCCCAGGGAGAACGTTATGACCAGTTCAAAAGAGCGAAACGTGGCGAGGTGCAGGTGATGGTGGGACCCAGATCTGCGCTGTTCACCCCGTTTTCCAATCTGGGACTGATCGTTATCGATGAAGAACATGAACCCACCTATAAAAGTGAAAATACACCAAGGTATCATGCCAGGGAAACAGCCATTCAGAGAGCAGGCATGGAACATGCCCGTATTGTTCTGGGATCTGCAACACCGTCACTGGAGGCTTACAGTCATGCCTGTGACGGAGAATATCTTCTGGTACGATTAAACGCTCGTTATGAAGAACGGCCGCTTCCCCAGGTATCAATTGTTGATTTGCGGGAAGAATTAAAAAAAGGTAACCGTTCCGTGCTGAGTATGGAATTGAAACAGCAGATGGATCATGCACTTAAGAACAGGGAACAGGTTATGCTGTTTCTGAACCGGCGGGGTTATGCAGGTTTTGTTTCCTGCAGGGCATGTGGGCACGTGATGAAATGTCCGCACTGTGATGTGTCTTTAAGTGAACATAATGGCAACCGTCTGGTCTGTCATTACTGCGGCTATGAAATTGCGAAACCGGAATCCTGTCCTTCCTGTGGTTCTCCGCATATCGGTGGATTTAAAGCCGGAACCCAGCAGATCGAGAAAGTCCTGGAAAAAGAATTTCCCGAAGCCCGTGTCCTTCGAATGGATTTTGATACCACAAGGACAAAAGACAGTTATGAGAAGATCCTGGCAGCTTTTGCCAGACATGAGGCGGACATTCTGGTGGGAACGCAGATGATCGTTAAAGGACATGATTTCCCGGATGTGACGCTGGTAGGTGTGATCGCTGCAGATCTTTCACTGAACATGGATGATTATCACTGCGGGGAACGGACATTTCAGCTCCTTACCCAGGCGGTTGGGCGTTCCGGCAGAGGAAATAAGGCGGGGCATGCGGTGATACAGACGTATCAGCCGGAGCACTACAGTATTCAGGCAGCAGCCATTCAGGACTATGAGAAATTTTATAAAGAAGCTTTTGAGGTATTTGCTTTTAATTATCTGACGAAACCTGTAGAAAGCGGAGAACTGGAGCATGTGCTGTTACCTATCCTGACCACCTGTGAAAGAGAAGGCGGAAAGGCGCTGCATTTTCATTACAGAACTCAGGTTTATACACTCCAGCATAACAGTCTGGCGTACATATCCAGCAGCCTCCATAATGTAACCTTCCACCTTACCGACGGAAAGAAACTCAGCTGCAGAGCGCGTCTGGGAGATTTTGCGGGACAGCTTTCCGACAGTAATTTTATGAGATGCCATCAGAGCTTTTGCATCAATCTGGAGAAAGTGAACACACTCAAAAAGAACAGTTTTGTAATTGGACAGACTGAGATCCCTATTTCCAGAGCCTATTTAAAAACCGCAAGAAAGAAATACAAAGATTATCTGGCAGAGCAGAAGGTTTGCTCTTGACAGCTCCTTTTTGGTATGTTACTATAACCATACGCTTTCGCGTAGTAGAGTGACCACGTGATAAAGGGATAACGAAAAAAAGGAGAACGATCATGAAGAAGAGAACAGTTGCAGTAGTAATGGCGGCAGCGATGACAATAGGAATGATGGTAACAGGAGTAAGTGTACAGGCAGGTGTTGAGGATAAGACCCTGATCGTAGGATTTGATGCTGAATATCCTCCGTTCGGATATAAGGATGATAACGGAGAATATGTAGGATTTGACCTTGCCCTTGCCCAGGAAGTATGTGATAATCTTGGCTGGGAACTTGTTAAGAAGCCTATCAACTGGGATTCCAAAGATATGGAGCTGAACTCCGGAACGATCGACTGTATATGGAATGGATTTACTATCAACGGACGTGAGGATGACTATACATGGAGTGATCCATACATCAACAATGAGCAGGTGATCGTAGTTGCCAAGGATTCCGGAATTGAGAAGCTTGCGGATCTTAAGGGCAAGAACGTAGTTGTACAGGCTGCATCCGCTGCACTGGACGCATTGAACAACGATGACAATAAGGAACTGAAGGACAGCTTTGCATCTCTCACAGAGAACCCGGATTACAACACCGCATTTATGAACATTGATTCCGGTGCTGCAGATGCGGTTGCTGTTGATATTGGTGTTGCCAATTATCAGCTTTCCCAGAGAGGCAAGGATAAATATGTGATCCTTGACGAGCCAATCCAGAGCGAAGAGTATGGAATCGGATTTAAGAAGGGTAACGATGAACTGAAAGATCTGGTATGGGATGAAGTCAAGAAACTTGACGAGTCCGGTGAAGTTGACAAGCTTGCAGATAAATATGAGCTGGATAAGAGTATGCTCTGCATCAGCGAGGATAAGGAGGACTCAGATTCCGATTCCACAGAAGCTGACACAGAAGAAAGTGCAGATAGCACAGAGAAAGAAGCGGATTCTGAATCTAAGTGATCCAGTCTCAGATTACAGCAAAAACTGTGAAGATATTTTTCAGAAACTATCAAACAGCAGGAGAAATAAGAAACATAGCAGAAGTTTTTGAAGCTTCTGCATAAAAAGGAAATGAGGGTGCTTCGGCGTATGAAGAGCTGCCGGGCACGCTCATTTCCTGTTGTTTACAGGAATTACAGGTATCAGTCCGATAAGTGGGACAGATACTCCGAACCAGGAGGAAAAAAATGAGTTTTAGTGTAATGCTTCAGCAGCTGGCAGGAGGAATGCTGGTCTCTATTGAGATCTTTTTTGTGACTTTGCTGTTTTCTTTGCCGCTGGGACTTCTGATCTGTTTTGGCAGAATGTCCAAAAACAAAGTGATTCGTGCCATTGTATCCGCGTACATATCCATTATGAGAGGAACTCCGCTGATGCTGCAGCTGATGGTTGTATACTTCGGCCCGTATTTTATCTTCGGAATCCGTATTTCTATGGGATACAGCCTGATCGCTGTATTTATTGCATTTGCCATCAACTATGCGGCTTACTTTGCAGAAATCTACCGTGGCGGCATTGAGTCCATGCCGGTTGGTCAGTATGAGGCTGCAAAGATCCTCGGGTACAACAAAGTGCAGACATTTTTCCGCATCATCCTTCCACAGGTGATCAAAAGGATCCTGCCATCCATTACCAATGAAGTTATTACACTGGTCAAGGATACTTCCCTTGCCTTTGTTGTGGCAGTAGCGGAGATGTTTACCATTGCCAAGCAGATCGCAAGTGCACAGACGACCATGATGCCCTTTGTGATCGCTGCCGTATTTTATTATGTATTCAATCTGATCGTGGCAGTTGTGATGCAGAAGGTTGAAAAGAGCATGAATTACTACCGTTAACCGGAATGGAGAGTATATAATATGAAATTATTTGAAATGAAACATATCAAAAAAAGCTTTGACGGCCTGGAAGTCCTCAAAGATATCTCTCTTGATGTGGAAGAGGGAGAGGTGTTAAGTATCATTGGTCCTTCCGGTTCCGGCAAGTCCACCATCCTGCGCTGCGCCACAGGCCTTGAGACACCGGACAGCGGCGAGATCATCAAAACCGGAGATGTGGGACTGGTGTTCCAGCAGTTTAATCTGTTCCCTCATTTTTCCGTAATGAAAAATATCGTGGATGCACCTTTGAAAGTGCAGAAGAGAAAGAAAGATGAAGTCTATGCCCAGGCAAGGAGCCTCCTTAAAAAAATGGGTCTTGCGGACAAGGAGAACGCATATCCTTTCCAGCTTTCCGGAGGACAGCAGCAGCGAGTATCCATTGCCCGCGCCCTCTGCATGAACCCGAAGATCTTGTTTTTTGACGAGCCGACATCTGCACTGGACCCGGAGCTCACCGGTGAGATCCTGAAGGTCATCAAGGATCTGGCACAGGAGCATATCACCATGGTGATCGTTACCCATGAGATGAATTTTGCAAGAGATATTTCCGACCGCATTATCTTTATGGACAAGGGTGTGATTGCGGTGGAGGGAACTCCCCAGGAGGTATTTTCTTCCGATAACGGCAGAATGAAGGAATTCCTGGGAAAATTCCACCAGGGTATGGAGTAACAAACGGTTGCTTTTAAAGAGGCAATGTTATATAATTTCAAGAGGCGTGAATTAACCAGATCCGGGCAGATAACGGATCATTCGCCATTCCGGCCCGGATGTATGTAATCAGGAGGATAATAATGAATACAGACAGATATGTAAGCCCGCTGTCAGAGCGGTACGCAAGCAAAGAGATGCAGTACATTTTTTCCCCGGACATGAAATTCCGCACATGGAGAAAGCTGTGGATCGCACTTGCTGAGACGGAACGTGAGCTTGGCCTTAACATCACCCAGAAGCAGATTGATGAGATGAAAGCTCATGCGGATGATATCAACTATGATGTGGCTAAGGAGCGTGAGCGTCAGGTTCGCCATGATGTAATGTCTCACGTGTATGCGTTTGGTGTACAGTGCCCGAAGGCAAAAGGCATCATCCATCTTGGAGCAACCTCCTGTTATGTAGGAGATAACACCGACATTATCGTTATGACAGAGGCACTGAAACTTGTCCGCAAGAAACTTGTAAACGTGATCGCGGAGCTTTCCAAGTTTGCAGCACAGTATAAAGATCAGCCAACTCTGGCATTTACTCATTTCCAGCCGGCACAGCCGACAACCGTAGGTAAGAGGGCAACTCTCTGGACACAGGAATTCCTGATGGATCTTGAGGACCTTGAGTATGTATTAAGCACTATGAAACTTCTTGGTTCCAAGGGAACAACCGGTACACAGGCAAGCTTCCTGGAACTCTTTGACGGAGATCAGGAGACTATCGACAAGATCGATCCGATGATCGCCGAGAAGATGGGATTCAAGTCCTGCTATCCGGTTTCCGGACAGACTTATTCCAGAAAAGTGGACACCCGTGTGCTGAATATCCTTGCGGGAATCGCTGCAAGTGCACATAAGATGTCCAACGACATCCGTCTTCTTCAGCATCTGAAAGAAGTGGAGGAGCCATTTGAGAAATCCCAGATCGGATCTTCCGCCATGGCATATAAGAGAAACCCGATGAGAAGTGAGAGAATCGCTTCCCTGTCCAGATATGTGATGATCGATGCCCTGAATCCGGCTATCACATCTGCGACACAGTGGTTTGAGAGAACTCTGGATGACTCTGCAAACAAGCGTCTCAGCGTTCCAGAAGGATTCCTTGCAATTGACGGAATCCTGGATCTCTGCCTCAATGTTGTAGACGGACTGGTTGTTTATCCGAAGGTTATTGAGAAGAGACTGATGTCCGAGCTTCCGTTCATGGCGACTGAGAATATCATGATGGATGCAGTTAAGGCAGGTGGAGACCGTCAGGAGCTTCATGAGCGTATCCGTGAGCTTTCCATGGAAGCAGGCAAGAACGTGAAGGTAGAAGGCAAGGATAACAACCTTCTTGAACTGATCGCTGCGGATCCGGCATTTAACCTGACTCTTGAGGATCTTCAGAAATCCATGGATCCGTCCAGATATACAGGACGTGCAAAAGAGCAGACAGAGGCGTTTATTGCCAATGTGGTACAGCCGGTTCTGGACGCACATAAGGATCTGCTTGGGGTTAAGGTTGAGATCAACGTATAATTGCGGAAGGTTATAAACATTAAGAAATGAACACAGACAGGAATAGCATGTCTTCTGGCATTACAGACAGAGAACATGCCGTTCCGAATAATAGAGAAAGACACAAGGAGGAACTGTGTTATGGTAACTGCAGTAGTAGGAGCAAACTGGGGAGATGAAGGTAAGGGCAAGATCACAGATATGCTTGCTGAGAAAGCCGATATCATCGTAAGATTTCAGGGTGGAGCCAATGCCGGCCACACCATCGTAAATGATTACGGTAAATTCGCACTTCATACACTTCCGTCAGGTGTGTTTTACGGACATACAACAAGCATCATCGGAAACGGTGTTGCACTGAATATTCCTGTATTTTTCAAGGAGTACAATGAAGTGGTAAGCCGTGGAGTACCGGCACCGAAGATCCTGATCTCCAACAGAGCGCAGATGGTAATGTCTTACCATATTCTGTTCGATCAGTATGAAGAGGAGCGTCTTGGCGGCAAGGCTTTCGGTTCCACAAAATCCGGAATCGCTCCGTTCTATTCTGACAAATATGCAAAGATCGGTTTTCAGGTAAGCGAGCTCTTTGATGAGGAAGCACTGAAAGAGAAGGTTGCACGTATCTGTGAGACCAAGAACGTAACACTTGAGCATCTCTATCACAAACCGCTTCTGAAACCGGAAGATATCATGAACGAGCTGATGGAATACAAGAAAATGGTTGAGCCATACGTATGTGACGTATCTCTCTATCTCTGGAATGCACTGAAAGAGGGAAAACAGGTTCTTCTTGAGGGACAGCTCGGAACTCTGAAAGACCCGGATCACGGAATCTATCCGATGGTTACATCCTCTTCCACACTGGCTGCTTATGGTGCCATCGGTGCAGGCCTGCCTCCATATGAGATCAAGAAGGTCGTAACCGTATGCAAAGCTTACTCCAGTGCAGTTGGAGCAGGTGCATTCGTTTCTGAAATCTTCGGCGAGGAAGCAGATGAGCTGAGAAAACGTGGCGGTGACGGTGGTGAGTTCGGTGCTACTACAGGCCGTCCGAGACGTATGGGATGGTTCGACTGTGTTGCATCCAAATACGGATGCCGTCTCCAGGGAGCTACAGACGTTGCTTTTACAGTACTGGATGTTCTGGGATATCTGGATGAGATCCCGGTTTGCACAGGCTATGAGATCGACGGAGAGGTAACAACAGAATTCCCGACAACTGTGCAGCTTGAGAAAGCAAAACCGGTGATCGAGAAACTTCCTGGATGGAAATGCGATATCCGTGGAATCAAGAAATACGAGGATCTTCCGGAGAACTGCAGAAAATATGTAGAGTTCGTAGAGAAACACATCGGATTCCCGATCACCATGATCTCCAACGGACCAGGAAGAAACGACATCATTTACAGATAATCATTTACTGTGACAGGATTACGACAGGCAGCGCCGGGGAAATTTCTCCGGCGCCCTTTTGTTAAGAGGCTGATGATAATATTGGCTATAACAACTGGTATATCATGTGAAAGGATTCCGAATGAAAAATTTTAAAAGAATTGCGGCACTGGCAGGCGTTGTTATTTTGCTTCTCGTGTTCTGCCTTCCCATGGTGTTTGCATGGGGCAGCAGTGAGAACTCACAGGCTTTGTTCCGGGGCGCTTTTGCGGCAGCAGTACTGGTACCGATCGTGGCTTATGTTTTCTGGATGGCGTACCGGATCTGGGGACCTGAGAAACCAAAGGAGGATGAAAACCGTATGATCGAGAATGTTATTTTTGATGTGGGAAATGTGTTGATGGGATATGACTGGGAAGAGTATCTGAAGAGCTACAATTTTCCGGAAGAAAAATATGAAAAAATTGCGGATGCAACATTTCGAAACCCAATCTGGGAAGAACAGGACAGAGCACTCCACGAGGAGTCCTGGTATGTAGATAAATTTGTAGAAAGTGCACCGGAATATGAGAAGGATATCCGTGAAGTGGTACGACGGGATCCGGAATGCATGCATCTTTATGACTATGCGGAAACCTGGGTGAAATATCTCAAAAACCAGGGATATCATCTCTATGTTCTTTCTAATTACGGAACTTATATGCTGGAGAGAACCAAAAAAGATATGCCGTTCCTGAAATATATGGACGGAGTGGTATTTTCCTGCGACGTACAGCAGATCAAGCCGGAAGTGGATATTTATGAGACACTTCTGAAACGCTATGATCTGAAACCGGAGAAGTCGGTATTTATGGACGACCGGGCCATCAACTGTGAAGGGGCTAGAAAAGCAGGGATCCGTACCATTCAGTTCGAAAACCTGAAACAGGCGGCAAAAGAGCTTGAGGAACTTGGTGTGAAGTAATTTGTGATGATGCAGTATGAGTTGCTGTAAAAAGAGAAACGCAGAGAACCTGCACCATCGCGAAGCCCTCTGCGTCTAAAGGGGAGGATATGATAAGTATCTCCCGGAACGGCATCTGTTATACAGATAATATATAAAATTCTCCGTTTTTTTATGACAGCAGGATATTGCTTATCATGAAAAATTTATCCTGAAATTTTTTATTGCGGAACTTCTCTTTAACGAAAGGCAGATACATTTATCTGCCCGGATGGAGGTTCCGTATTTTTGACTACATTATTACGTTATTCTTTGTTCTTCTTCCGGTATTCACCGGGAGTCATTCCATATGTTTTTTTAAAAGTACGCATGAAATGCTCCGGACTTTCATACCCTACAAGTTCACAGATCGCAAGATTGCTGAGAGAGGTTTCACGCAGAGCATGACATGCCTGGTTCAGCTTGATATCCCGGATGATCTGTAAAAATGTCCGTCCGGTACTTTCCCTGATCAGGGTACTGAAGTGGGAAGTACTATAGCCAAAATGCTTCGCAGCTTCACGTAAGGTAACGCTCTGGTAGTGACGGTTCAGGTAGTTGAGGATTTCCGTTACAGAATTTCCGGTGCTGTCCTTTGTAAGGATGGATTCAATATCATTTTCGTGAAAACGCAGCAGCATGGCCCAGAATATTAAAAGCAACACTGTCATCAAAGATCCCCACACTGTGAGTGGTATGCGGTGGGATGATACAGATATCTCCGGTATGCAAAGTGTGTTCGATCCCCTGTATCGCAGTGTGGGCAGTTCCGTCATACAGACAGAGAATCTCAAAAAATTCATGTTCATGGGGAAAAACAGGGGTATAGCGGTAATGCTTGGAAAGCACGATATTGCCATTTATATCATGAGCAAGTCAGGTATGGATGATCCTGGCGGAAGCAGTCAGCGGCGAAGAAGGAGCAGAAATACTGAATCGTCTGGTGGAACTGAAACCGGAAAAAGGAATGGTTTCTCCGTACATGAACCATCATTTTGTGGAAGCACTTCTGATGTGCGGAAAAAGAGACCAGGCAATGGAATATATGAAATATTACTGGGGCGGAATGTTAAGCCACGGTGCGGATACATTCTGGGAGCTTTATAATCCGGAAAATCCTGCAGAATCTCCATATGGAAGCAGCATTGTCAACAGCTACTGCCACGCATGGAGCTGCACACCGACTTATCTTCTCAGAAAGTACTTTAATGTGATATGGATCTGCAGAGCGGTAAATATTATGTAGATGCAAAATCGATCATGGGAATCTTCAGCCTTGATCTTTCCAAGCCGCTAGTCCTGAATGCAGGTACAGATGACGAACAGAAAATAAAAGAAACATTTGCAGATTTTATCAGAGAGGAATAATCATGACACGTATTTTGAAAGAGAGAAAATTTTCCGGCACTACAGATCCCAAAGTGCAGCCATGGGAATTGGAACATCGTAAAGTGGCCCGCCGTGCAGCGGCAGAGGGAATCGTTTTACTAAAAAATGAAGATCATATCCTTCCGCTGAAAGCAGGAAGTAAAGTGGCACTTTATGGTGCCGGTGCAGGCAGGACCATCAAGGGAGGAACCGGCTCCGGAGATGTCAATGAGCGTGAACGCGTATCTGTTTTTCAGGGAATGAAAAATGCCGGATTCCAGGTGACAACAGAAGCGTGGATCGAAAGCTACGACCAGATCTATGAAAATGCACGTCAGGAGTGGAAGAGAAGTATCCTTTCAAAAACAGGAGAAGGTGCAGATACCATGGATTTCTTTACGGTATACAGCACCACTCCCTTTAAGATGCCGGCAGGAGATCCGATCCAGAAACCAGCCGAAGGAGAAGATACAGAAAACGCGATCTATGTTCTGAGCCGGATCGCAGGAGAAGGATCAGACCGTACTGCTGACAAAGGCGATTATGATCTCAGTGAAGAAGAGCATCAGATGCTGGCAGATATCTGTGCTTATTATAAGAATGTGGTTGTTGTGATCAATGCAGGTGCACAGGTGGATCTTTCCTTTATGGATGAGTTCCGCAATATCAGAGCCCTTCTGGTGATCGTACAGCCTGGAATGGAAGGCGGAAATGCCTTTGCGGATATCCTGTCCGGTAAGGTGAACCCATCCGGTAAACTGGCAGATACCTGGGCTTATAAATATGAGGATTATCCCAGCTCCGAGAAGTTTTCACATAATAACGGAAATGTGGAAACAGAGCTTTATGATGAGGGAATTTATGTGGGATACCGCTATTTTGATACTTTTGAAGTTCCGGTGCGCTATGGATTCGGTTACGGTCTTTCCTATACAGACTTTGAGATCACCGGATGTGCTCTGAAAGCGGTATCAGCAGAAAAGATCCGTGTTACGGCAACGGTCAGAAATACGGGAAATGTTTCCGGTAAAGAAGTCGTACAGGTTTACGCATCCCTGCCGGGCGGCATCCTCGAAAAAGAAGCACACCGTCTTGCAGCCTATGCAAAGACAAACGAGCTGAAACCGGGAGAAGCACAGGAAGTTACCATGGAAGTAAAGATGGATGGGCTGACTTCTTATGATGAGAAGAGAGCTGCATGGATCCTTGAGAGTGGTTTTTATGGCATATGGGTCGGAAACAGTCTTGCATCAGCAAAACTCTGCGGAGGCATAAAACTGGATCAGGAAGTGATCCGAAGACAGGTCAGAAATCTTTTCCCGCTGAAACAGGAACTGGAAGAAATTTCTCAGGAAGCATCCAAAACAGCAAAACGTGCGGCGGCAGCAGCGCAGCAGGCGAAAGAGGAGGAACTGACTGTTCTTAACATTCGTGGAGCAGACATTGCTACCGAGACTGTGGAATATAAGAAGAATGCAGACCTCTATGAAAAAGAAGCAATGGATTTTGTAAATACCTTGTCAGAAGAAGATCTGATCGATCTGGCAGCAGGAGATCCGGGCAAAGCACAGGGTGGCAATCTTGGCGCAGCAGGAATTTCCGTTCCAGGTTCTGCAGGTGAAACCCATCGCTGTGCAGTAGACAAAGGTCTTGCAAGCATCGTTCTGGCAGACGGACCGGCAGGACTTCGCCTGATGAAGTATTATCATGTAAATGACGGAAGCATTGTTTCCATGCCATTTGAGTTCAGTCTGGAAGGTGGATTGTTCTATGACGATTCCAGAGAACTTCCGGGAGAAAGATATTATCAGTACTGTACTGCGATCCCGGTAGGAACACTGCTTGCGCAGACCTGGAACCGGGAGCTGATCCGTGAAGTGGGAGCCATGATCGGAACAGAGATGGAACATTTCGGAGTAACACTCTGGTTGGCACCGGGAATGAATATCCACAGAAATCCTCTCTGCGGAAGAAACTTCGAATACTATTCCGAAGACCCGTATGTATCCGGAACCATTGCGGCAGCTATGACAGAAGGTGTTCAGTCCAATTATGGATGTGGAACGACCATCAAACATTTTGCCTGCAACAATCAGGAAGACAATCGTATGGGATCAGACAGTGTTGTGTCTGAGCGTGCACTTCGCGAAGTTTATCTCAAAGGATTTGAAATTGCGGTAAAAGAAGCACAGCCAATGTCCATCATGACCAGTTACAATCTGATCAACGGTATTCATGCGGCAAACAATTATGATCTCTGTACAGAGTCCGCCAGAAACGAATGGGGATTTAAAGGAGCGATCATGACAGACTGGACGACTACAGAACAGGGAGACAGCTGTACAGCATCCGGCTGCATGAGAGCGGGAAATGACCTGGTAATGCCGGGATGTTTCGGAGATCATGACAATCTCAGAAAAGGACTGAAAGAGGGAACACTTAAGATCGAGGACCTGCGCGCATGCATTGCACGTCTGGTAAGTGTGATCTGGAAGTCCAATCAGTACCTTCAGTAAAATAAACAGGATATGATATAAGACACATAGGAAAAGGACAGTGAATGGGAAAAGTTGCTGTCCTTTTTCGTGATTTTCCAAAAAAATATTCTGCACAGTACAGTGACGGCTGCAGGTGAGAAAGTATCTTTTTTATGTGGATTTTTGTGGATATGAGATAGATGTATTTGCTTTCTTCACCAAAAGATGATATAATAAACAAAAATTGCGAAGCGGAATGAAACGGCCGCTTTATTCATCTAAAATTTTGGAAAAGAGGATCAGACAATGAGCGATATGACAATTCTTGAGCAGTGGCGTTCCGTTGCTTATAATCAGAATGCAGATAAGAATAAGCTTCAGCGCTTCTGGGCAACTTATTTTAACATTGAGAAGAACATTTACGAGCAGCTTCTGGAGAACCCGGATGAGGTTGTTTCCGGAACTGTTAAAGAGCTTGCTGAGAAATACGGTCAGGATGTTATGACTATGGTTGGTTTCCTTGACGGAATCAACGACAGCCTGAAGGTTCCGAACCCGATCGAGACTATGGATGAGAACACCAAGGTTAACCTTGCATTTGATAAAGAAGCTCTCTATAAGAACATGGTAGACGCCAAGGCTGACTGGCTTTACAACCTTCCTCAGTGGGACAAGATCTTCACAGAAGAGAAGAAGAAAGCTCTCTACATGGAGCAGAAGAAATCCGGCACAGTTGTGAAACCACACAAAGTCGGAAGAAACGATCCGTGCCCATGCGGAAGCGGCAAGAAATACAAATACTGCTGCGGAAGATAATGAGTGTAAAGAAGAATCTGGATTACATTATCGTGTTAGGTGCCCACGTGGACGGAACACGGATGACACTTGCCCTTCTGGAACGAGCCAGAAGGGCTCTTCTTTATCTTAAGGAGAATCCTGGCACAAGGGCAGTTCTCTCCGGTGGAAAAGGTGACGGAGAAAACATTTCCGAGGCAGAGGCCATGTACCGTTATCTCATCGGACATGGGATAGAGGGGAACAGATTGATCCTGGAAGAAGAGTCCACCAGCACGAAGGAGAATCTGGAATTCAGCCGCAGGAAGATCGGAACCACAGATTGTTCCATAGGCGTGGTGACCAACAATTTTCATGTATGGAGAGGAGCAGCTATTGCAAGGAAATGCGGCTTCCGGGAAGTTGTTATGGTACCTTCCAGATATCGAAGCTGGCGTCTTCTGGTCTACATTCCAAGAGAAATTCTGGCAATCATCAAGGATAAAATGATAGGAAATCTGTGAAAATTTTTTTTAAACATGCGTTGACAAATAAAAATGCTGCGCTTATAATGAACCACAGAAAAAGAAATAAAAACACGTTGACGAGACGAGTAAACTGTGAAATGTTACAGAGAGAGATGTGAAGTGCTGGAAACATCTTATCGGGAAACAGTTGAAAACTACCTCCGAGTGGCCCCAATCCGGTCCGGTGATTCCGTTATCATCATAATTGAGAGGCTTTGTATTTGACAGGTATCTGTTTATATGGAGCAAGCAGGGTGGAACCGCGAGAATGAATAAACTCGTCCCTTACAGTGCGTGATGTACTGTAAGGGATTTTTTTATTCCGGAGAAAATTACTCCACAGTATTTTCCGGGAAAAGATCTCCGGTACAGGAAAATGCACTGTGTATCATAGAAACTCGTTGAAAACGAAAGGAGAAACAATCATGATTATTACATTAAAAGACGGCTCAAAAAAAGAATACTCAGAAGCAAGATCAGTGATCGATATCGCATATGACATCAGCGAAGGCCTTGCACGTGCTGCATGTGCAGGAGAAGTAAACGGAGAAGTCGTAGATCTTCGTACAGTTCTTGACAGCGACTGTGAGCTGAATATCCTTACAGCGAAAGACGAGAAGGGCCTTGCAGTTCTCCGTCATACAGCATCTCATGTAATGGCACAGGCTGTACAGAATCTGTATCCGGAGGCAAAGGTTGCCATCGGACCATCCATTGATACAGGATTCTACTATGATTTCGACCACGAGCCATTTTCCCGTGAGGATCTTGATGCCATCGAAAAAGAGATGAAGAAGATCATCAAAAAAGGCGCAAAGATTGAGCGTTTCACAAAATCCCGTGAGGATGCCATCGCATACTTCAAAGAGAAAAATGAGCCATATAAGGTAGAGCTGATCGAGGATCTTCCGGAGGGAGAGGAGATTTCCTTCTATTCCCAGGGAGACTGGACAGACCTCTGTGCAGGACCACACCTGATGAGCGTAAAAGGAGTCAAAGCATTCAAGCTTCTTTCTTCTTCCAGCGCATACTGGAGAGGAAGCGAGAAAAACGCAATGCTCACACGTATCTACGGAACTGCATATGCAACAAAGGATGAGCTGAAAGAGCATCTGGAGCAGATGGAAGAGGCTAAGAGACGCGATCATAACAAACTTGGCCGTGAGATGAAGATCTTCACAACAGTAGACGTAATCGGACAGGGACTTCCGCTTATCATGCCAAACGGTGTGATCATGATGCAGGAGCTTCAGCGCTGGATCGAGGATGAGGAGACAAAACGTGGCTATGTAAGAACAAAAACTCCTCTGATGGCAAAGAGTGATCTCTACAAGATCTCCGG
>ERZ1106963.2382-NODE-2382-length-18781-cov-2.885667_pt1 | contig 18781 bp, 13 predicted proteins | sample MGYA00403681_ERZ1106963 | MGnify/ENA primary metagenome ERZ1106963 (study PRJEB35170, sample SAMEA104062407) | human gut metagenome | biome: human gut; feature: human-associated habitat; material: faeces | place: Denmark | collected 2012-05-03 ...
TCCAGATGGGAGAACAGGCAGAACGGGAAGCAAAGGAGGAAGCAGCACGCGCATCTCAGGGAGATTCCCAAAGATCCCAGCCGGATGGAAATGGCGGGTCAAAGACGCCGATGCCGGATGTTAATAAGCCGGACCAGTCAAAGACAGAAAGACAGGAAGGCGAAAAAGGGCAGCCGGACAAACCGGAACCGCAGCCGGAAAGACCTTTAAAACACCTTTACGAGGTCTTTACCAAGGATACCGCCGAGAGCAACAAATTCCTTGCAAATTATGAGAAGCGTCTGGCGGAACACCTGGAACAGATCGAACATCAGCCGGTGGACGCAAAAGCTACGCGAAACGGCGACGGAACGATCACCTTCGATATCGCCTGCGGCAAGGATGAGATGGGGACGAAAGCGTCCTTCTTAAAAGCAACCGATATCCATGTCACCATGGATTCCAACTACAACATCATCGAGGCAGTGGGAAGGGATGAAAACAACCAGGAAATGGATGTCACGGAAACCCTTGGCGCATATATCGCCGCAGATCTTGCCGGAAACTTCCGGGAGGATTATAACCGCGCGGATGATGTCCATAACGTGTTAAGCGGAAAAACCTTTGCGGATGCTGTCACCCGCGCCGTCAAGGACCCGGAACCGCTCCTCATTATCCCGTGGAATGCCGTTAATCCGGGCCGGGGTAAGGATTATGGGGATGTGCGGATCGATAACGTACTGTACCATGTGCAGAGCATGGGATACACATCCACAGACAATAAGAGTAGTTCCATGAACGACATCGTGTTCACCCCGGTAAACGGACAGGGAAAAGCCTTTAAAATCCCAAGCGACCATGCGCAGCAGGCAGCCGGTTTTACATCTCGCACCTTCGCGGAAGCGAAAAAGACGGAGGCCACGATCGACGGATATTTAAAATCCTGCGATCAGATTGATGCCAACACGAAGGAATTGCAGGAAAAGCAGAAAGAACTGTTTGCATCCCGCACAAAAGAAAACACCTTAAAGGAACGTAGCCCGGAAAGTCCGGAGCTGGCAGAAATTGCCAAGCAGAATAAAATCTTAAACTACCAGTGTAAGGAATTAAAACAGCAGATTAATGGAGCCTTAAAAGACCTGGTTGACGATCTGAACACGAAACAGCAGGCGGACCATCTGCTGCAAAACGACCCGCCGTCCATAGACAATACGGACGCTTTACGGAAATATCTGGAAGCTCAGAAGCAGCCGGTTACAGAACGCATCCGGTCAATCGAGAGAGCATGCGGCGCAATGACCCTGGAGGAAGCCGAAGCAAAGGCTACAGCGGCGAAAGACGCGATCGGAAAGCGGATTGAGGCAGCGCGTGCCGTCCATATTGAAAACGTGAACCGGGAGCGCCAGGATATCCGTCATATCTTTGATACAGTTCTTCCTACAGCAAAAAACGGCCCGTTCGCATGGAGTTTGGAAGAACTGAACGCAGCAGCCTTGGATCCGGACCGTTCCTTACAGGAAATCCTGGAACCGGAGCCAGAAGCAGAACAAGGCCAGGAACAGGGTCAAGAACAGCGCCAGACGAAAGGCCAGGAACAGGAAGGCGAAGAACACGAAGAACGGGAATAACAAAGAACCCCGGAAACAAAAAGACAAGATCCGAAAAGATCCGACATACTGTATATAAGATTCTGCCCGGCCGGAAGCGACCGGGCAGAACATTCCATCAGGAAAAGGAGGAAGGCTAATTATGCCAGAAGAATTAAAACAGGACCTTCCGGAACAGACGGAAGCCGTAACGCCGGAATATGGACCAGCCGGACAGCCGGAACCGGAAGCAGAGGCGGAACAGCCGCCGATCACACCGGATGACATCATAAAAGCCCTGTGGGATAAAGATTCACACGGGGACAACCTGACTGTTATCAATTTCGCCCTGGAATTACTGGATACACTGACCGGCGATGTCACGAAAAAGCTTGCGGAGCTGACAACCAGGGAACCGATCGTGAGCGTATTTGATATCGGCGGGTATGCGACCCTGCGCGTGACCTATAAATACGCGACCGCAACGGATTTTCCCCGGATGCTCACGATCCTGGAAGATTTCGCCAAGGAACTGACGGAATTTTCTTACGGGAAACATGACGACGCGTACGTGCCGAGACTCAATGTGACGGTGCGCCCGATGAGTTTAAAAGGCGCCATGATCACGGCCATCAACCCGATCTTCCACAACGTACAGCCGCATGACCCGATATATGCGGAGTGTAATGAACTCCAGATGTTATTCACCCCGGATACCCTGCAGTTCTATTACGATCCAGATTTCGACGACAAGGCGGTATCCGACCAGGTACGTGCCGAGATCGCAGCGGAAGAATCCATCCGTACGGCGGCAGAACGCAAGAAGGCCGAAGACGAGGCTTACCAGGCGGAACGCGAGCGCGAGGCCAAGGAGCGTATGGACAAGGATTACAACTTAAGCGGAGGCCACGTGATCAAGGAAGCTTATCACGGATTCGGCAAGGATCGCGAAAAGGGGGAATAACCAAACCCGGAAAAGCCGCAGCGAAATGCTGCGGCATTTTTTGTGTCCGGCTTGTGCGGTTTGCAGCAAAAAACAAATAAAAATGCATGCGTCCTTCCGATTTCGGATAGTTTTCAAAAAGATGTGACATACTGTATTCAGTATAAACGTGCGGCACCGGGAACCGCGCTGATATAACTAACCGAGAAAGGAGAAACATATGATTGTGTAAATAACCTGACACAGACATTTGCGAAAATAATATGATTAGAGATATCAGATACCAGGAACTGGTTTTGATTTTACGCCAGGCATCCATGTATGGATGGAATAACGAGCGGGACGATATCGGGCAGGAAAGCGATAAACTGTTAGGGATCGTCAACCGTCAGAAGGAACAGGGTAAAATGAGCCTGGACGCGGACTTCGAGAAGCGGTTCGGACATATGTTCCCGTATGCACTGGCGTCGGTCCTGATGGAACCGGCAGAGACTAAAAAGCAGGTATGCGACATCATCTGCAGGAACTACCAGTGCATGGAGATATACGACCTTTCATCCACGATCGCGGTTGCGAAGATCGCGATGCGTCCGAAACTGAAACAGGATGACCCGTTTTACTGCCTGTATACGATCCTCCGTATGCAGCAGAAAACGATCAGATAGAAAGAACATCACGAAGGAGGACCAGACATTGGGCAACATCATAAAATCCAGGGCATGGCTGCTTACTGTTGCGTGCGGGACTGCAGTGATCTTATCTGCATCCCCAGCACTTGCCGCACCACAGGCCGCACCGGAATCCGCAGTGGAAACGCAGGTACAGGAAACGGAAACCCCACAGGCAGAGCAGACGCAGGAAACGCCGGAAACTCAGGAGGCACTGGAGAGCGAAGACGCAGAAAACGCACCGGAGACATCCGCAGAGGAAGATGAACAGGAAGAGTCTAATACCAGGGAAGACGAGAGCGAAGCGGAAGACCCGGAAACGGAACAGGACGAGGACGAAACCGAAGACACAGAACCTGAAGAGACGGAAGCCTCACAGGAAGATATTTATACGGCACCGGAAAATAAGAACCATGTGAATGTCAGTTTCCAGTTTACAAACGCATCCGGAACGAAGCCGGTATACCCGGTGAACCTTGTCTTAAAAGAGGTGGATACGGGTGTAAAAGAAAAGATCACGATCCGGTCGTCCGGACAGATCGTGGAACTTGAGCACGGCGACTACCAGGTCATCTCCATGAAGGATGGCGGATCAATGCCGTTAGTGGCTTCCAGCCAGACCATGAGCATTTATCAAAATGCCCGCTATACCATACAGTTCCAGCAGAACCGAGCAAGAAAGATGTTTTCCGATTTTTTAAAGGATAATGTCCTTTTGATCGTTGTATTCCTCGGAGCTGCCGCACTCTATAACGCGACAATCATCAAGAACTTCAATAAACACCCAAGACGCTAAAAATGACCAAAAAGTGTTATCCGCAAAAATTTTCGCGGATGACCTTCCAGTACATACTGAGAGAAAAAACGGAGGGAACGATTATGCAGAAGAAATACCTTTATCTTGCCTCTCTCCTTGCCCTGACCGCGATTGCGGCCACAGGATGCAAAAAGAAAGAGGAAACGCCGGCAATGCCGACGGAACAGACGCTGACCGCAGTGACTGTCAATGATTTACAGGCCGGCAGTTACTATGTGAAGAATGCCGGGGATTTTTACGAACTGCCGCTTGAGGGCATCAGCTTTGACGCAACAAAAGCCGTAACATCCACGGATGATACCGGAAACGGCATGACCCGGCCGGAGGAGAACCGGATCATCGATTATGTGTACAAGGACGGGGCGATCCCGACCATGTATAAAAATGACCAGCTGGTGTTCAAGTCCAACGGAAACGTACCATCCTTTGTATGGGAACGCTTCGTCGACCAGGGATATTCCCTGGGTGTTTACGGGTTAAGTGCAAACAGTGCCGGGAAGGTGCAGTTCAGCCAGGATAAATCCGGCTGCGAAGCGAATTCCAGCATCGTGCAGGCGTTAATGGCGCAACAGCAGGCCGGCTACGATATCAGTAACGGTTTCGTGATCGATAAGATCAACGGAACATCGATCACAAAGGACAACCTCCGCACCGGCGGTATCGTTGCGGGACTGACCAAGGATGCGGTCGCAAACTGCGACGCCTATATCGGCACCACCTTGGTCAGCATCAATGCCACAGCGGATACCCAGATGTTCACTTCCTTTGAGCTTTATACCACCGAGGACTACAGCAACTCCCCGGACGGATACGCGATCGTCACGATCCCGGATTACTTAAAGAGCGGATATTACCTGATCAACAATGCCGGACTGGTGAAATATTATGATGTGGAACGCGGCGGATCGACCGGTGATATCGATATGAAGGAACCGTATTATTACACCGGGAAAGACGGAAAGACCCTGACCTATTATGAGTATCAGGAAGAGACCGGTAAAACAAACGGCAACACAGAAGTGCAGGCATCCACACTGGAGGCTACAAATGATGTGATCACGCTGAATACGGATTCCTCCCAGAATGCTCTGAACTTTTCGATCTCCTATCAGTACCACACACCGGAAGATGAGACAAAAGCGAAACAGCATGGAAACTTCCCGAAGATCGTCATGATGTCCCCGACAGGCACGGCAACCCAGCTTGCGGTGACCCAGGGAAGCGGGGATGAGTCCGATATGTACTACGCGACCGCAACAATCGACGGCGCGGTAGCAGGTTCCTGGGAACTTCGTTTTTACAATTTCGAGGATATTTACCGTACAATTTCCACAGACGTTTCCAGCGGCAATGCGAAGTCCTATATCCAGAGCGGCAGCCATGGCAGCTTAAATATCTACCTGGAAGCATCTGATGTCCAGAACGACATTACGGTAACCTGGCAGAATAAAGACCATGCCGCAAAGGTTGAGATCGTGACGCCGAGCGGAGAGGGATACTCCGAAGAAAAGACCCCGAGCAACCTTTTCGTAAACGAGTATGGTAAGCAGGTATTCCGTCTGCCGAGACTGGAAGCTGGTAATTACACCATCAACGTCAACGGCTCCGACCTTGGTCGAGTATGGGTTGACAACACACCGGTCGGCACAGACGCAGCGCCGGTAGCGGATGCTGCTCAGCCAGCGGAAACAGAAGCTGAAACGGAAGCAGAAACACAGGCAGCCCAGTAACAGGTGTGCAACAAGCAGACAGAAAGAAGTCTCCTTTTGGAGGCTTCTTTTTCGTTGGTGACGTCCTCTCATGACTAAAGTCACGAGCTTCCCGCGAGAATCTCTCGCAGAAAGGCATCATTTCCATAGATTGAGACTTCCCTTATTTTCCGGACATCACCATTCCCGAAGAATGGATATAGCCCGGGTTTTACGGGTTCGGGGGATGCGTTCGGTCCGGGACCTACTGGCTGACCCCACGGGAGTACGCCGGACTCCCAGGATATAAAAATGGTTACGTGTTTCTTATGACAGGTTTATGTGTTACGTTTTTTCGAGCTCATATTTAAAATCCAAAACACTGCGGCATACTCTGCCCGGTGCTTTTCATTGTCTGGATGAGACGTTCCTGCAGCTGCAGGAAATTCTGGAAGCGTTTCTTACATGCCTGCTGGTCCGGCACAGCCAGACCGTCGGACGGGTTCTGGATCAGGAATGCGCTGTAGAGGTCTCTCTGGACGGTATGTCCGTCGATCTCCTTCTTACGTTCCGAGAGGAGTGTTTTGACGCATTCCCCTGTAACATGGTTATACTGGCTGGCCTTATAGGTCCGGGTCTGGATCTCCATGACGGTTACGCCAAGGAGTCCTGCCTTCCGTTTTAGGATGGTGAGAAAGGAAGCCGGGGCCCGGTTATTTAAGGACCGTCCGAACCGTTTCTTCTTTTTAAACTTCCGGATGAGCTTTACGGTACCGTCTTTCTGCTTCACCTGGGAAGCTTCTTCCTTCCTGGAAGTATCCCTGGCGCGTTTCTGTAATGCTCGGTAGTCCATGGCTTCGATGTAGATGGTATCCGCATGGGCTAAGAAGCGGTTGGCCCGTTCTTCGTGATCCTGCTTGATGTAGGCTGCTTTCTTCCGGTAGATGGTCCGGAGCTTCTGACGCATCCTTTTATATCCTTTGGAAAATATCCACTGGTCATGGTTCTTCTGGTTGATCGTTCCGTCCTCATGGTACTTCCTGGGGTTCGTCATCCGTTTGGAGATATCCATCCGGTACTGCAGGTCACGGATCTGACGGTTATATTCCGGAACACGTGGTGCGAGCTCCTCCAGGAATACGGCTTCGTTACTGACAGCAGCCATGGTGGAAGTCCCAGGGTCAATGCCCATGGGGCCCTTCCCGGATGTCCGTCCGTTTACCGGGGCGTCACTGCGGACGCATACCAGTGCGTAATACCGCCATCCGGAAAGGAACATCTTCCGGCTGATGGTACAGTAGGCGATGGTCCCCTGTAAAGCTTCCGCGATATAGTGCTGCTCGGAAATACGGTTCGGAAGTTTGCAGGAAAGCGTCAGGCCGGTCCATTCCACCGTCATGGTTTCCGGATGGAACTTTGCCCCGTTGGTATTTGATTTGCCGGTAATGGTACTCAGCTCGTATTCCTTTTTGTAATGAAGCTTCGTCCCGTTCCCGAACAAGACTTTCTCAACGCCCGCCCAGACGCGTCCTGCCTCTGCCTGGACCTGCTGGGAGGATACCAGATGGGAGAACCGGGAACCGCATTTCTTTAACCAGGACTCAAATCCGGACTTGGAAAGCCCCATGTCCGTACGGATCGTGTTTAATACCTGGTTGATGGATTTGATCTCCTTTTCCATGGCAGTAACCTGTTTTTCAAGTTCCCGTTCTTCCTTCCGGGTAGAGGGAACTTTCTGCTGCAGTCCGTCCAGCTTTCTGGATGCTTCCTTACGTTCATCCATAGCATCCTGGTATGCTTTATCATGCTCCAGGCGGGACAGAAGCTTATTCCCGTGTTTGACACAGACGTTATGGATATGGGTCATGGCACGGAAGCGTTTTTCCATCTCCTGAGAACAGGCTTTGGTATTCAGTAGGATCTGTACGGTATGCATGTGTTCCCTCCTTTCAAGATTTACCATCAGTATGTCGCATCTTAAGATCTTGGCTTTTTGCGGATAACACTTTTTGGTCGAAATGATAAAAAGCATTGATTCATTTGGTTAGATAAGAGTACAAAAGAAAAAAGCTGGCACAATTCATCTCACGACTAAAGTCACGAGCATTCTTGTGCCATGCTGTAAAAAATCGGCTGCCTCACAGAACAAGCAGGACCCGGATACAGAATTTTACCCAAAAAGGGCATCCCGCCATACGCATACTGAAGCTGAATCATAATGAAAGAAATAGAGAAAGGAGAGAAAAAATGTTTGTGAAACGAGAAGGAGTCCCGAAAACCATAGCGGGACTCATTAAACAAAACACCGGCATGAGCACGGAGACCCTGATGAAAGATACGAAAAAATACCGTATCGACGGGTTGAGCCAGGCCAGGGACATGATACAAGCCGCAATACAAGAAGAACGCCACATCTACATCTTTGGGGATTATGACGTGGACGGGATCTGTTGCGGGGCGGTCATGACGGTCGGACTGCGGGCACTTGGATATGAAGACCATGTGACCGTGCGACTGCCAAAACGCTTTTCCGAAGGATACGGCGTATCCGAAAAGGCGATTGATGAATTTGAGGGCAACTCGCTTTTGATCACGGTCGATAACGGGATCTCCGCAATCGAGCCGATCAAAAAAGCAAAGGATAAGGGCATGACAGTCATGGTCGTCGACCATCACCTGCCGACCACGGATGAGAACGGGGCTCCGGTCTATCCGGATGCTGACCTGATCATCGATCCGAACGCGATCGAAGGTTCTGCTGACTTTAACGGGTACTGCGGGGCCGGCTTAGCGTACCGGATTATGTGTCAGTTAATCAATGACCGGAAAGTCCTGATACGGCTATTATGTCTGGCAGCGGTCGCAACGATTGCAGACAGCGTGCCACTTACCTATGAAAACCGCAGAATCGTGCGGTACGGTCTTCACTACATGACTGACATGGGCTATGCAACTACCGGACTGTTCGCGCTTTTATCCTTATGTGACTGCAACGAATATGTATCGGAAACAGATATCGGATTTAAGATCGCCCCATGCTTAAACGCGCCGGGACGCCTGTATGACGACGGCGCCAAGCAGAGCTTTTTACTGATGTCTTTTGAAGGAGATTTAAGAGAAGCGAAGCTCATGGCAGAAAAGCAGTTAACAGATAACGAAAAACGTAAGGAACTGTCCGACGAATGGACAAAGAAGATCAACGAACAGATCCAAAAGGAGCATCTGGAGGCAGATAACCCCATGACAATCTATGCGCCTGGGGTTCCGGAAGGGATCATTGGGATCATCGCCGGACGCATCGCGGAAGAGTGGCACACCCCGTGCATTCTGCTCGGAGATGCCGAGCAGGCAGGAATATTAAAGGGTTCCGCAAGAAGCAGCGGGGGCGTACACCTCTACAATCTGCTAAAGCACGGGGAAATGTACCTTTTAAGGTTTGGCGGGCACGCTCCGGCAGCCGGTCTGTCCTTAAAAGCAGAAAACCTCAATGCATTCCGTCATGTCATGCAGGACACTCTGATGAACCTGTACCCGGGTTTTACCAGGGAAGAGATGCCGACGGTCTATGACATGGAACTGGATGGCAGAAAGCGTAACCAGGTTTTACGTGTCTTTGAGGAAGTGATCCGGTATAGCCCGTATGGGCAGGGAAACCCGGCGCCGGTACTACACCTGAAAAATCTGGCAGTCGTCCCGGTCCGTATGGAAGACGGGATGTCCAATTTCCGGTATTTAAAAAACAATGCCGGGATCCTGATCCATGCGACAGATTACAGCTGTATCTCCTTTAAGGAGCCGGAACGATATGCGGCGATCGGTGCCCCGGGATGTATCGATCTCGTAGGCAGCGTACAGCTTCATTACTACAAGGGCAAGTTCGATTACCGCTTTGAATTCTCCGGTCTGGAGGAAAGCGGCCATAACCAGAAGCCGGGCAAAAGCGGCTTCGCAAAACTGCTGGAACAAAAAGCAAGGGACCGGACTGCAAAGCGCAACGCCACAGCATGAAAATACGGACAAAAGAGGAGAGTACATAACGCATGGGAAGTAATGAAAAGGCACGCTCATACCCAAAGCAGATCTTTGATGCGAAAAAAAGCACGAAGACAGGCAGCCAGGCCATCGTGATCGAAGACAGGCTGTCCCGCGTGGATGACAGTGCAAATGCCACATATCTGGAACTGGTTCATCCGGCTTCCGTTTACCGAGTCAGCATCTTAACTATCAATGATGAGACCAAGAAAAAGGAAGTCGTAAAGGCGAACATCCGCCTGGACGAACTGGCACTAATCGGGATCCGGCTTAAGAGGGCAGAAGAAAAACTGTTTGACATGAGATTCGATCTCGCGACCCCGGGACCATCCGGGGGAGAAAGTGGAGGGATCTTTCAGACAGCGGCATTCACGGAGCGGTTTAAGATCGCACCGCCGTCTTTTCCGGACTGGAAAAACAAAGCTCCGGGAGAGCTGCTATTGCAGGCTATCCGGGAAGGTGCGGAAAGTGTGAAACGGACCACGGACGGACTGCAGAACCAGAAAAATTTCCTGGTAAGCAAGCTGGCACAGTACCGCGCAAACCAGGCCATGATCGATGCCATCGACATGGCATTCCGGTTTTACAAGGAAGGAGAATTGAACCAGGCAGAAGGCGCGCCGGTCCAACAGGCGGCCCCGGCAGAAATTCCGATCTATGAGCCGAATGAAAAAACATTCCGTTCGGAGACAAAGGAAGTAGTGGATGCAGCCGGTAAGAAAAAGGAACTGGTAAATTCCTATCTGCTACGGATCACCTTTCTGCCGCAAAACAAAAAGACCAACTATAAGGTCTATATCCAGAACCAGTACGTAGATACGTTAAAAAAAGACGGGCTGGAACAGATCATCCACATCGGGTCGAATGACCCGCTTGCAGCAAAAGCGGATCGGAAGGAAGCCGCTTATTATCTAACATCAAATGAAATGGTCGAGTTTTATGAAACCATGAAGAACAACTTGGAATATTATAAAATGGCCATTTACAAGCAGCAGCGCGCCGAAGACGAACGGATCTTTTATGACAATCGTAGACGGGCGCAGGAAAAACAAAAAGGGTGAGAAATGATTGCAAAAGCCGTCCGTCATCGGGCGGCTTTTCTCATGCCTGGAAACAGCAAAGGGAAAAATACCGAAATCTGATGCATGGGTTCGCATTCGGTGTATACATTTTCTGCATGGTGCCAGGTGTCCGTCCATAAGACGCTGGAAATGCGGACGCGCTAAAAAAATGCCGTTTTTGACCAAAAAGTGTTATCCGCAAAAATCGCGCATGATGACACATTACATACTGATAGCATCACATTGATCTCGGGCTTGTCCAGGCTATTGCGTCACTGATTGGCTGGCTGACCGATCGAAGGAAGGAGGAAAAGCGTACGATGAGGGTTTTGTTTAAGGACGGCGACCATGGCGCCACGCACATCTGTGTTGCAGAGATCACGACTCTCAGGCATCAGGATATGAAAACGTCGGAAGGCTTTGTTACCGGCGGACTGCAATTCCTTTGCCGGGACGGCGAGTGGAAATATATCCCCGCAGTTTCTAAAAATGTCTGCGAATCGGTCTGTGCGAAGCTGCTGCAGTTCGGATGGTGTGACCTGACCCAGTACGGATGTGCCCGCACTGTAGGCATCCAAAAAGTCTGATGTCCCCAAAATGGACGTTTCAGCATCAAGAAAAAAACGAATAACAAAAGGGAAAATAATAATGGAAAAGACAATAACAATGCACATTATCGCATATGTAATCATGGTATTCAGCATTATAAGCGGTATTCGTGGTCTGGCAACCGCCACCTCTAAGAAATTTTTTTATATCGGCGCATTTATCATGCACATGACGCTTGCTGCCGGCGCAAAAATTCTTATGTTCATTGACTGCACGCCAGGAATTACGGCATTAAACCTGACGCCGATGAAACTGGTGAACTGGTATTGTCTGCTGATCAGCTTCTGTTCAGCTCTCGCCGTACTCATTGGGATCCTGTTCGAATGCCACGCGGAGAAACAGGCTGCAGCCGAAAATCGGAGGAGCATCACGAAAAAGGACTGATGTTTATGCATGAGCACGAAAAATTAACGGAGGAAGAACGGGAGTTGGAAATGATCTGTAAAGAGATTGAAAATTCATTCGCCGCATTCTCGGGACTTCAGTCGTGAGTTAGGCGGATGGACGCTCTTACGTCTTAGGAAGCTTTTCTATGCTCTGATGACCAAAAAGTGTTATCCGCAAAAATACCGTCTGGAAACATGTTCCATACTGACGGTGTAACGATTTTTGGAAAGGAGGCTGCGGCATGAAATTAAGTATGACATATTCCGTCAAGATCAAACGGCTGAACCATATCTTTATGGATACCGTCCGCTTATACCGTCAGGCAGTCTCCTTTTTTATGGACGTATGCCTGCAGGAATGGGATACCGTATCTTCCGGGAAAGGCCAGAAGGAACGGGTCAACCTGGTGGAATCCTTCACGGTAATCAGTAAGAAGAACCCGTCGGTTCCCTATGACTTCGGTGCGGATTTCTACAAATTCCCGTGCTATTTGCGGCGTGCCGCCATCGCGGAAGCCCTCGGCAAGGTTTCCTCCTACCGGAGCAACCTGGCCAGATGGGAAGCCGCCGATCCGATTTCCCGTGGAGAAAAACCGGGACTGCCGCAGGCAGGGATCGTTTATCCAGCCATGTACCGGGAGAACATGTTCCTTAGGACCGGTACGTACCAGGCAGCCTTAAAGGTATTTATCCGGAATACGTGGGACTGGATCCTGGTGGACTTAAGGAAAAGCGATGTGGATTATATCCTGCGTCACTGCGGGAACTACAAGGAATGCGTCCCTACGTTACAGAAACGCGGAAAGGAATGGTTCCTGGACTTTGTGTTCCAGACGACCGTAAAGTTATCAGAAAACCCGGTGGAGCGGATCCTGGCAGTAGACTTAGGGTTAAACAGCGCATGTACGTGCAGTGTCATGGACGCAGAGGGCACGGTCCTTGGAAGGGAATTCTTATCCCTTCCAAGAGAATACGACTCCCTGTCCCATGCCATCAGCCATATCAAGCATGCACAGAAACTCTGCGCCGGACGTACCCCGAGACTGTGGGCACAGGCAAAAGGTATCAATGATGACATCGCGGTAAAGACCGCGCAGTTCATTGTGGATACAGCCATCAAATATGACGTGGACTGTATCGTTATGGAACATCTGAACCTTGCCGGAAAGAAACGGGGAAGCAAAAAGATGCGTCTCCACATCTGGAAGGCAAAGTACGTCCAGTCCATGGTTATAGAGAAAGCCCACCGGAATCTGATCCGTGTCGCCAGGGTATGTGCCTGGAATACGTCAAGGCTCGCCTTTGACGGTTCCGGAAAGGTATCCAGGGGAAAAGAAGCAGACCTTCCGAGTTACAGTTTATGCAGGTTCGCATCCGGGAAGCAGTATAACTGCGACCTGAATGCTTCCTATAACATCGGCGCCCGGTATTTGATCCGCGAGCGCTTAAAGACCCTGCCGGCAACGGTGGGGCAGGCCGTTACGGCAAAAGTCCCGGAACTGGCCCATAGAAGCACAAATACCTTATCCACGCTGATTAGGCTCATTGCGGAACTGCAGGGACTTACCTCTGCAGCTGACGGTGTCACAGCCGGCTGAGATGAGCCCGTATGGTGGAAGGGCAGTCCGTTTCCCCTAAAGGGAAAAACTCCCTGTGCTGGCGCGCACAGGGAGGTATCGGAAAACCGCGACTGGAAAGCGTCTTTTAACGGGCTCTGCCCAACATGGATGCGTCAATCCATGAAAGGATGCTTGTGACTTCCAGTCATGAGAGGCTTCACTGGAATTCCAAACGGATCATGTCGGACCGAAGCAGAAAGCGGATCAAAGGTTTGTATTATAACAAAGGCCTCCCAACCCAGTCCTTAAGAACCCTGGTGGATATGGGCAGCGCCCTGGGCATGCTTGGCATCGATTTTCTGGTGGCTACCGGAGAAACATGGGCGAAAGCCATCCGGGAAACCGAAATCCAAAGCCAAATCGAGGCATCGCCTCTTAAAACAACCGATAACAAACACCCCGACTGATCTACCGCATCGGTCGTTTCTATGATACAAAACAACACCCTGGATAAGCAGACAGATATGCTTGCCCGGGGTGTTTTGCGTCCTAATGCATTTCATCCATCCGGCATATCAGCCGGAACGCTCCATCATCCGAATACGTTGCAGCCATCATGGCGTATATTCTTCCATTTTTTTCGGGAACAGATTTCCATACTGATACCGTAAATACGAAATGTAAGAAATGGAGGAAGGAAAAATGAATGGAAAACAGAAAGATCAATTAAAAGTTGCAGCCTATTATGGCGTCTGCAACGGCAAGTACCTGGGCGAACTCATCGACCAGATTCGTATGGCAGGCATGAACAAAAACGATTTACGCCAGCTGTGCCATATCATCGCATGCAATGCGAAGGATTCGGTAGAATCGTTATTCCGGGATTTTATCAATGATGACCAGTATCAGCGATTGTTTGCGTGTATCCAGGCGGAATCCGAAACTGATGTTTTCATGGAGGCGTTGGAATATGCGTATAGGGTTTACGGCAGTAAATCCGGTCGTCTTCCCGTGTTAGACGTCGAGAAACAGCGTACCAACTGGGAACACATTGCGGCTGTGGTAGCAGATAACCGTCTGAGCTGTCAGGACATGATCGAGCTTACAGAAATCTTCCCTGACTTTGCGGAGATCTTCCAGGAAGCGCTTGAGGCTTTCGTGGAAGGCATGGATGTGTGGTCTCCGGAGGATCTGGAGAAAGCACAGCGCATCCTCGGACTCCTTATAAAAGGACTCTTACGGACGAAGAACCGGAAGATTCTTGATATGCGTCTGCTTCAGGAAAAGAACGTGACTGATCAGTCCGATGGCGCCCGCAGGTTACGCAAGTATTTTTCCCTGCGTCAGATCCGGTATCTGAACGCAAAATGGGCAGATCGCGCCCGGTTATCCGATGCGATCCTGCAAAAGATCGATGCATCTTTCGTCCGAAACCTGATATGCTCCGGTGATGACGAGGCAGCGCCCTATACGGAGGCCGAGAAGGAACTGTTTCTTCAGTTATGCGATCGTGAACTAAAGCCAAGAATCAACGGATGTTCCAAGATGCGGGATTTTATTCAGACGATTCAGACGGACCGGCATGAACAGCCGAAACTGACGGAAGAAAACTGGATGTTCCTTTATCAGAAAATGGTATGCGAAACCTACAAAAAAGGCTTCATGTCATTCCTTGGGATTTTAAAATTTGATTGTCTTGCGACAGAAAACCGGAATCGATGGCTGGCAGTGACCGAATACGACCGATATGAATTATTGCAGGCTGCGATTTATGATGCATCGTCAAAAGCAGACGAAAATTCAGGCCGTAAAGCGGCAGTATTAAGGACCGTCTTCAGCCTGATCATCTGGACCATGCAGCAGAACGGCGTGGAAATAAATGAAGAGACAAAATTAAAGGCATGCATCCAGTATGCCGGACCCGATACTCCTGCATTTATCCAGGCCGGGCTCGTACAGTATGAGACAGAAGCATTTGAGGAGTTTTGGCGCTGTGCACAGTCCTTATCAAGACTGGATAACTGGACGCTTCGCGTCTTATTGAAACGTTACCAGGAAACTTCCCGCACGCTGCCAGATGACATCTTTACCGAATACCCAGCTGAGTTCTTCGCCGCAATATGCAATGACAAGAAAGAGCCGTTAACAAAGACGGAGCGGATGGGCTTATTTGAGCTGTATGCTGATTCTGTTTACCAGTATCAGCCATTAGACTTACTAAAGCTTTATGAGTACATGCTGAAGAACAATATTGCATTTGCGGATTACATGAATGCAGAAACGGCAAAAGAGCTGGTTAAGATGTTATTAGATCAGGATGTTTTCCCTGACAAAAAAAATGCAGTCCTTAAAAATCTTCTTTCGAAGCAGGAATTTACGGATTACGTGAACAGCGAGGAAGAAGCAAAGACCGCGGCGAAACAGTTAAAGGAACTTCAGGACCTGCAGCAAAAAACCGGAAAAGCGGTCGCGCAGCTATTGACAAACCCGAAAACCTTTTTAATGCGTTACGACTATGTTTACCGCGGGGACGGAAAGGATATGATGATCCTGAAACTCTTCAAAAATACCAAGATCCGCATGGCTGGTGATTTCAGCATGCTGGACGAGGTACTTTATCAGTCCATGAGGCTCAATGGGTGCAGTATTTTTGAATATGCGGACAGCATGGCATCAATGGCAAAAACGTGTGAAGATCCGTATTTTTTACAAATCCTTGCGAAACGGATCCAACAGATGACGGATGCTGAATGGCAGGCTGCGGATGATGCGGAGACAGAAAGATCATAGAACAGAAAATAACAAAGGAGAAAAAATGAAAAAGATCATAGAAAGAACAAAATTTGCCATTGCATGGCAGAAAACAAACGAAGACCAGGAACGTGAAGAGCAGAATGGGCAGAAGCAATCCGGCTGGAAGTATCGTTATTATTCGTATCAGGTACCATCGTGGATGAACGCATGGTTAGCGGAATGCGAACAGACACACGGATTACATCGTCTGTCCAACGTCATCCGCATCCTGAGTGCCCACAAGGTATATCTGAGAACGCTTCATATCGGCTCCAGGTTTGACGCTGACTACCAAAAGGGCGTCTTAGGACTGCTGGATCTGTTCTGCGGTACACCGCGCAGCCTCAGACTGCTTGCGTTGTTCCCCGATAAGAATTGCATCACCGAGGAATTATCGGAATTCTGTCAGCTTTATGAAGGCGATAAGGAACACCTTGCGGCTTGGTTTTCAAAAGATATGGATCCATTCTGGGAAGAGTTGTCCGGATACGCGGAAATGGACATGAAAGGTGCGGTAAAGAACGTTTTCTTTTTAATGTGCTACCTCACACCGGATGAAATCCTCAAAGTCATGCGGCAGGAATACTGGCGTAAAGAAATCGTGATGACTCGATTAGATGAAAGCATTCTGTTTTCCATTTATCCGGAGAAGACGAAGGATGAGATCGCGGAATTCTATCGGGCATTGCTTTTCACGCCCGCAATCCGCACAACCCATTACAGAAGCGCACAGCACTCCATGGCGATGGCAATCACCAATCACCCGGGTACCGCGCAGTATTTTAACTGGATCCTCTGCAATAAGAGACTCAGGGAAAAGATGAGCGCGTATTCATTAGTCGATATGGCAGCCACACAGGACGCCCCGGAAGCGGCAATTGGTTACCTGGAACGGTGGAACGTGACAGATGAAACGCAGACCGCCCGATTGCTGTATCTTTTTGCATATGGCGGCGGCGAGCCTCATTTTCTGCGGTGCCTTGACCGGTTCGTACAGGGGCATACGCAGGAAGAATTGGACCGCCTGTTAGCCCGGCCGCTGGTATCCATATTACTGGATCTCTGTGGACGTAAAGTGTTTTCCGGAGCATGGGAAGCTCATGTTCCATCCGTTTCTCTTGATGATGGAGAATTCGCGGGTACTGATTTTATTACCGATGCGATCGTAAAGAACCAGAAAGCGGTTCTCCGCTATTTAACGGAAAATCAGTTAACCGAGGAAACAGTGGTGTATCTTCAGAGCAATCAGGAACCAGTCCAGACATTCACGTACTTAAATGCGTGGAGCGCAAAAGACATCAACGCCATGGCAAAGAACGACGTCCTGCATGTCATTGCCAGATACGCGGATGATATCCTGGAATCCGGCGAAAAATACGGAAAGCTCCCGCCATACACATGCCAGGAATTAAACACCATCCATAAGATCTGCGTGAACACAAAAGAGTGCCGCAATGAACTGGAAATGTTCTTCGCACTCCTTGGCAAGATGCGGTCGGAAACGGCCTGCCGCCGGATGTCACAGTTCGTAAAGTATTACACCCGCGACCTGTCAGGTGCCGAAGCTAAGAATGCAACGGCAGTATTGATGTGTTACGACCTGCCAACGGCAGGGAACGCGCTGTTTCGGATACCGGTACCCATGGAACTTACCGCAAGAGCGATCTGTGCGCCAGCGGAGGCAAAAAAAGCTTTTGCAGAAGCGGAAACAGAAACAGAGTGCATCTTCGCCGTCGAAAATCCGGAGCTTTGTAAAAACGGACTGAGGGACGGCATGCGGCAGTTTCTGTTAAAAAACGAAACCGTCCAGTCTGTGAAAGCATCATTGGAGCTCCCAGATGAGTTTTATGATGAACACAACGAACATGTGGAGCGGTTTTTCTTAGACGGAAGCGGGCAGTACGCAAAAGAATACCTGACACGATCAATCATCGCGTCACCGTTTAAGGTAGTCTTAAAAGCAGCCATGTCCGGAAAGCTCCCGGAGCTTCGATATACAGATCTGGAAAAGGAGTGTTGCATGCGGATCCCGGGATCCATGCTCCATGCATGGACAACGGACCAAAGCAGCCAGATCTCCAATTTCACCGTGTACGAGGACACTTCCTTTAACGGCATCATGAAAATGGGTGCCGTCCCGACAAGGACCTGCATGAATTACATCGACGGGATGTACCGGGAATGCCTGTTAGCTTATTTTGACGGCAACAAAAAGATCGTGTACGTCAAGAAAAACGGCAGTATTGTCGGCCGAGCCGTGATCCGTTTAACGAAAACCGTAAACCGGGTTGTGGATCAGGACAGCGTACTGAAATTCACGGACGTGACCGAAGAGCATGAGAAACAGGAAACAACGGAAGAGCCGGTGATTGAAACTCCGGTACTGTTCCTGGAACGCTGCTATTCCGGAGTACAGGGAAACGGCAGGATTGAGCTGGAAGCAGCGCTGATCCAGTTTGTCGCAGAGAAGGCGGAAGAAATGGGTTGTGAGCTGATCATTGCAAGTGACTACACGAAAGAAAGCCTGTCCATACGCGATACTTCGGATTTTAAGTCCGGCCGCCGGTTCATCTTCATTACCAAATCAAAGGCTGGTGACCAGTATCTGGATTCCTTTGGTGGGGTCTACAGCAACAAAAAATATGATAGTCATCGCGAGA